>Ga0209367_1005374_pt1 | contig 17755 bp, 9 predicted proteins | sample WorMetLIZISLAND2_FD_187412 | JGI IMG/M metagenome (GOLD analysis project Ga0209367, IMG submission 187412) | Marine gutless worms symbiont microbial communities from Max Planck institute for Marine Microbiology, Germany - Olavius geniculatus... ... | reverse complement strand
CTGTCTGTCACACGGGTGGATCAGGCAAAAACGGTCCAAGCTAGGATCTCCAAATCTTCACCATCAGCTGCCTGGAAGACTCTAGTTTCAGGAACCGTAAAGCTTTTTCATAAACTCGAAGGGGGTCACCCGGAATGAGGGCGCTAAATGCGAGGGGGGTGGTCAAAATTTGCGATTTTTGGCCTATAACTCGCTGTATCTCAGTAGCGGTGCGAGATAAGGCCTAGGTTACTATTTATCACTAATAGCAAATCATATACTGGCTGTCGATTGGCGCCGAATTCAATGACCTTGGATGACCTTGAACGCCAAAATAGGGGGTTTTACAGATTTTTTTCGCAATATCGGGCTGCGCAAGTCTATATCATTCACAAGGAGGCGCCACCGTCGCCAACGCCATACGTGCCTATGGCCGATGTGTATTATGGTCCCGATAGGCTGAGTCCAAGTGATATGCGATTTTAGAAACTATAACTGCTGAACTGGAAATGCTATAGGCTTTCGCGCGTCTCATGAGCTTTGCTCAAATTTCTTGTGTTATTAATGACTCTGTGAGTGACTGAATGATTACCTGACGTTGACCATATCGGCAGGTGTACCAACAAAGCCTCCCACACAGCCAGCAAAGCCACCTAGAAGCACTTTCTGATAGAAGGGCATTACTTGACCCGGTTTGTCTATCTGCTGCTTCACAGTCTCATAGATACCGAAACGTGTCATTGAGTATGTAAACTAAACACACAGCACACAATCAAATGATTACAACAGCTGTATGTTCATTGGATGAGAAATGACCTAAAGTGGATTTAAATGTATGAAAATCATGGGTAAAATATCTTTAAACAGCATCTTGTACCCACTCATTATAGGTCATGCAGAATGTCAACAATAAATGCACAAAATGTCATATACTGGCAGTGTAATATGGCAGCACAAAACTAAATAAATATCAAACACATTAAATGCATTATGCTCTTTAACATATACTGAAAAATGGCATGATAAATACACTAATCAATAATCTAGCTCATTGGTACAGCATTGGTACAGTATGTCAAAAAAATTTCAGAGGCAAAAATAGCTTTCAATGCAATTACTCAGTCTATATTATGTGATTTCCTGCCCATGTCCACATAACTGAGGATTATCTTAAGTATCATTCACTTTCATACAAAGACAACTTTAAACTCTTCAGTTGTGTGAATAATCAGCGTGCCATTTATTTGCATCCAACGAGCAAGTTGGTCTGTACAGTGCACAGACATCATTAGATTTTTTACACTGGCAGAAAAACTCAAGCCAACATTGAACACCGAACATTTTATTGCAAGATTCAACAATATTATGTTTTGCTGGGTTTAACAGAGACATATGATGTATGCATTGTACTGTACTGTATGTAGCCATGTGATACAATAATTAGTTTTAATTACTTAGTTAGCTACCTGTCGAAGCAAGGATGCTGTCAATCCATTATAAAGGCCAAATATACCATCAGACTTCACCACCTTGATGCCCATCTTGATCAGGCCAATTTTGCCTTTCTGCTGAGTCTGCAAATGTACCTGTGAACCAACACAAAAAACACCACCCATTCAATACAGTACACATATACATTAGTTGTACAGTACCAATGTATGAGACTAGATCCATCAACAGTATAATTCAACACACCAGTTTGTACTAATGTATGGGTTGACATTTTCATCAACAGCAAAACCACCAACCACCTCTATCAATATGTAAAGTAAGCACCGGCAACGGTAAGTATTAAGTAATAAGAATGATCATTTGATGAAGATGTCCAAAGTGACAAAAGCATCACTGCGGGACACGGGCACTGAGTAGGTTACTAGGTATATAACAATTGACCTCCCAGGGCTTTATGTATATGACGATAAAGTTCTTGAAAGATATTGACAATTTGACAGTTGATCTGTGTAGCTTAAGACAACAGGGTGCTCTACATAAGGCATACAGGTAAACTATCTTGGTATGTAACCAACCACCCCAGTCAACTCAGCCTTCTATCGCACAAGGGTAGATAAATAGAGTAGCATGCCTGGCTGGGGTTAAGGCACGGTGGCAAGTGAGAGGTGACGTGCCTCTTAACTCGAAGATTAGCTCCCAGTCCCACACACAAAAAAATTAGACAAATTTAGGGAGAAGCAGGATACTATACATGAATTTAGCACTCGACTGCAAGGAACCGGAAGCAAAAGAAGAACATGATGTGTGGCAAGGTGGAAATACAAGCATGACTGTGTCCATCTGACATTTACACAACTTTAATGTTCTGTTAACAGTAACAAGTTAATAACCGAGACAGAATTACCTTGAGCAGATCAAGTGGATGTGTGCAGCAGGCAGCACCAGCGCTACCCAGACCACCAAAATACCACCTGGCAGCCATCTTGGTCTTTGGCTTAGACTGATCTGATGCCATTATTATGGTACTATATGCTGTGAAAAAAACATACACAGCACATTAAGCACTAAGCTCTAGTGCTACTATCTGCATCTTCCATCTATTCTGGTACCTTCTAGACATCGCATTACTGATTACAATATTTAACTTGAAATTTTGAATGTTAGTAAGTAAACTATGTATCAGTTTTTAGTGTACAAGCCTACCTAGCATGGCTAACCATACAAGTTACGACAGTGATTAACCAGACTGTATCACAGCCATGCACTTGTCTAGGTAAAACCTGGTGGACCTAAGTTCATCTGTAATGACATCATACAGGGTGAGGTAGCCTGGAAGGCCAGCACTGGCTGGCTGTTGCTGTCTAAGATGACAAGTAAGATGGCAGTCATCTTATAGAGGTCAGTCTATAAAAGAAGACGGGCCGATGAATCAACTGACTGATTGCTGTGACCGGCTCATCAAATGTTGTGCACCGGTGAGCAACCACTAACTTTCTGGGATGATGTCTATTCTCTGTAGGCCTATAGGCAATTGCATTGACAAGCATGCTTTTTCTTTGCTTGAACTGTGAAACTGCAGATCTTACAGTATATTTTGATCACGTACCTAAAACAATAGTTACAATACATGCATTGCACTACGTGTAAACCGGCATGTAGTGGGCACGTCATTTGCAGGATCGATGCTGCGACCAGCACGTAGTCAGCCAGTCATCTTTCAGCACTCATCCCAGGAAGTCAGCAGTCGCCGGTCCACACCAGGCCAGCCGCAGCAACCAGTCGGCCCAGCAGAAAATTACTAGTGGTAGATTGTTACTCTTTCTAATTACATTTATCTCGTTGTTAATGTAAAAATGCAGCCACATTTTTTCACTGCATTGCTAAGACTGTGGTTGGAACTGAAATGTTATCAATTACCAAGCATTAAATAAAATTTATTCAAAAACACTATATACTTCTAAGTCCATGTTACAAAAAAAACAGCTTTGGCTTGAGATGGACTCTGATATAATACTGAATAAGACTGATTTAAATATCTGATAGTGTCATGGCATGGTGTATAGACCTTCTATGTCTACCAGGAGTATAAGTTCTACCAATAATGCATCTACCCAATCTACCTCTAGCAATTTTCCAGTGCTTACAGCGAGATCACCGATCTACTGCTAGAATTATTGTTATGTAAATTAAAATCATTTTTTGATCTTAACAGATACTGTACATCATTGATTTAAGATGCAGCAGCAGATTTTATGTTGGTGAACAAGTAAGAATATTGTTTTTGTCCAAGATGTGGGATCCAGATGAAATATGAGAGTCCACCCATTTTTTGGCCAGAGTGAATTCAATATCAAGTTTATAAATCTGATCAACGTATCGTGAGTAGTGCTAATGAAAGCTGACCACGCCCCCCGAACACGCGCACAGCTTTGGCAAACCTGCTGAAACGGTCAAACAGTCGAAGCGGCTGATTTACAGCGTTAAAATTCAACTAAATATGTGCGTTTTTATCCAACTCAACGAACCCTCAACCGGCACACGCTCAATCGTGTCAAAATCAGCGCCGAGGGCACAACTTTGACCTTCGATAAAAACCATAAAAAATGATCTGACTACATCTCGAAAATGACCCGATCAGCGTTGCCACTAAAGCTTTCAAAAAAACCCGAATTTTCCGACGCACAAATAGAAAAACCCAGAAACACCCTGATACATAAGTTAATCTATCAATTGATTGATAGCATCAGTATAATACAACTACAGTTGTTTTGACCTCATTTAGGGACATTCGACATTTAAATTAAAAAAAAACAATATTCCAGTTCTACCATATTAAACGAGCCGGGATTTTGCTATTTTGGATACCGCGGCTATGCATAGCCGACCGTACCAACGGTCGAGTGAATGGTAACGATGTGTCTCTGTGTAACGGAAGTGTGTCTGTAACGGATTACGAATGTGTTGTGGCTAGATGGTGCGAGATAGGGCCTAGGTTGCTACTGATCACTAATAAGAAGTCGCATATTCAAATTACACGAGAATCATTGACCTTGAATGACTTTGAAAGTCAGTACGCGCTATTGTGGCTAAACGGTACGTCGTATCTTAAAAACGGTGAGAGATAAGGCCATAGCAAGTCACATAAGTTCTTTCGCACGATGCAAAAATCATTTGCTGGCTTTTCGACACCCTCGTACGCGTCGGCCCGCCCTAGTCCTTAGCGTTAGCTGGACTTCTTGAGTTGTGTGACAAACTGACCATGACCAAACTTGTTTGTTGCGTCTTTATTTTTGTGGTGAACTCACTATGAAAAAGCTATAGCGTACAAATAAGATGGAGAAGTGTTTAGCGCGATTGGTGCAGTACGGTACGATAGGGGTAATTGTCTCTGGCAGATGACTGAAATGCGCAATGCTGGAGTAACAGTAGGCAATGACAACAAAAAAGCCCAGCTGTCACTGAGAAAGACGCGCTACAGCCTACACAGCTTCTGTTGCAGTACTGACCTACAAGGTCATCCAAGGTCAAAGATTTTTTATGTAATTTGAAAGGGCGTATGTCGCTCACTATTAATAATAGTAACCTACCCTACCAGGTAGCTCCTCCCGTTTCCGAGATATGGCGAGATATTTGCCAGTTTTCCCTTGCAAAACGCAATTTTTCCTACCTTTTCTAATCAACCCAAATTTGAAAAGGTTTCCTTGCACTAGATTGCTGAAATATTGCATGACTAGATCACATGGCTATAATTATTCGTGTAAAAAGTTTTCACATACGACCTAACGCTTAGTCACAATATACACCCGTTACGGACGACGGACGACAGACAGATAGACGACAACACTAACATAGACGGCTACAGCATAGGCCTGTGGACCCACAGCCGCTGTACGGCTGTAGCGCGTCAAAAATCGCGCAGATCATCACTATGTTACTACACTTTTGGCATGCAGAACAAGAAGACCAGCGTCGCTACTAGGCCTATAGCTAACTGTACTGGTTGTCAGTGACCTTCAAGGTCATTCAAGGTCGATGATTTTCATCTCATCTAAAAAGGCGTATGCGATTTCCTATTAGTGATTAGTAGTAACCTGGCTCTATCACTCACTATTTCCGAGATACGGCCACTTATAGCAAAATAATTTTTCCATTGAAAATTGCTGCCAAACCGCTGAAGATGGAGACTTGGTTACTATTGGCAGCATATAGAAAGTTGGCAGCGCCCTATCCGATGATACCATCACCGACCCTTTATGGCTTACCGTTTAGCCACAGTACCGCACGATTGGCATACAATATAGTGCGTTATGACGTTTCAGGGTTATCCAATGACAATGATTTTCACGTCATCCACATCCAGTGGATACCTGTTCTCCCTAATTAAAAGACCCCACCAGCAACCGCCCTTTACACTCCCCCCCCCAAAAAAAAATTGCTTGGCGCATTATGTGGCCAAACTGTGTCAGCGCAATGGTGACTATTAACAGGCTACAGGCATTTTTGTGAATGTTCTATATAAATAATGTTTCCATTGTCGAGCCTACCCTTCCCTCCAAACAGACGTACTAATCTGACCCTTCATTCACCTTTGCTGGCCTTCGGACACCGGCGTACGGTCGGTTTTCTCTAGAGACAGCTAGGCTATATGCTTCTTGCTAGTTTAACTTTATGTGCTAAATTAAACTCGCAGCTTGTCTGACATTATTCATCGTTTATCCAAAAGATTAATTGTTTACTGTATGCTTGGGGTTGGGACAAAAGATATCAGAATATTATAACCGACTGCGTTAAACCGGATACAGCTATGACCATTACGCGTGGTCGTTAATTGACGTGAAACTTTGCTGCATCTGCATCGGGCGTGAATTCATTAGAGCAGCTCGCGTTCTAGCGCATGCTTGGTGGCGAGTGCTAGTTGTAGGTGGTTTAGCTGGCATGCACGCCACGTAGATGACTTACCGCGCACCAGCGTGGTGGCAGCAGCAGCAGCAGCAGCGGATTCGCTGACGAGAGTGACGTGACTTGATGTGTGCGGATCGCTCAAGTTTCGACCACAATTCCGACACAAGAGCCGCGCCCGCACAAGGAAGATACCTTCAGTATGACCACAGTTGCTATGGCGTTTTCACAAAGTTCGATATTTGGTCACAGGATATTTTAACTTGTCCTTTCGGAATTACTGCTTTATCTGAGAAAAGTGCATCAAATACTTTACCTTTTCAGGAATCTGAGGAATGTTGTTCCTCAGGCTCAATTGAAGCTTTGTCCACCAGAACAAACTCTCCGCTACTCACTTCTGCACTATGCCTCCGTGTTTGTATTTAGTTCACGTCTATGAACAATTGCAAATGCGCGCCTCCCCGTTTTTCGCAAACTTTTCTTCTCAGACACTCCGCATTTGGTGTATTTTATATTAAAAATTTGTAACCAGCTGTTTGATGAATGTCGACTTTTCAGAGCGTATAGACGCTCTTCAACGACACTACCTGATTGAAATCGTTTTATCGCGGACCACAGTTCGTGATCCAAACTCGTCACTGCGTCGACTGCAGAGGCTGCAGAAGAGAGAGCGCTCGCTGCCAGCAGTGCGGACGATAATTACATTCGCTTCACAGTGTGTGTGCGGTGACGCTGTGCTGCAGCAGCTGCTGATGTATTGGCGACCACTGCAGCCACCAAGCGAATAACAGCCGGACTATAGGACCCTCGCACGAAAGTCTACCACCCGGAGGAAGATTGAAATAATCTGTCTACCTCGTCCAGTGAATTCAGTTCGGAGTAGAGGCAGACACCGGCCGGGCTAAAGCTCCAGAGAGAGAACACGACGATGGACACCAAGATGGTGAGCCAGTCGGTAGACGAGGCGACCAAGGCGCTCAAGTCGCGAATGACGGAAGGCTCGTCGAAGCTGTTCGGCTCCATGAGGGACGCCAAGAAAGGTCTGCTCGGGGGAATCACGTCCACGTTCGACCACGTTGTCAACATCGTCGGCGACAAGACCGCTGCCGCTGATACTACTTCCGCTTCCGGTATGTACGGTAGCCTTGTGCAGCGTCCACGCCAGACGCGCATACCTTACTGCAAATCTTCTGCAGTGTTTAGCGTAGCCTACATGTATATGCTAAAAATATTTGTAGTAAAGTAATCATATACAATGTCCCATACCCAATGATGCAGTATTGGCCCTTGGGGGGTTGCGCCTATTCCCCCCTTGAAAATTGAACGTAAAATGTAACGACCAAAACTGATCATAATGGGGAAGGAGTAAACCAGCCCTAGTGTTATAATGCACATTCTTGAGTCGATACCCTACTGACCATGCCTGAAACGCGTCGCTGCACTACCTTGTAAAGCATAAACCCTAGCAAACTAAGTAATTAGTCCAAAAAATTTATAGCATTACTTGTTTGTTCAAAAACAAATCAAACAAATATTTTATTAAACATTACTGTTAGCAGCACCATCAGATTTGGTACTTAAAACAACCCGCATCTTTCGCCCGCTCAAAGGTCGCTAATTTTCTTACATTTGTTTTTCACAAGGTACTATAGCGACATCATGTTAGCACAGTGCTGATATATTGTCGCTACAGTAGTTTGTACTGACAGTACGTATGATCTGTTGCTTGATTTTGTTTTTCTACTGCTTTAGTGCAACGCGATGCGATGTTACTCAGTCAATAAAATAATAGGCTACGTTGAAACAGTAAATAACTAATAAATTAAATCTTTACCGTCGGCTGTTTGGAAGACTCTCGTTTCAGGATCTGTAAAGCTTTTCCATAAATTCGAAAGGAGTCACCCCGAGCGAGGGCACTAAATGAGAGGGGGTAGAGAAAATTTGTGATTTTTGGCCAATAAATCGCTGTATCTCTGAAACGGTGCAAGATAGGGCCTATATAGGTTACTATTAATCACTAATAAGAAGTCGTTCACGGGCTTTCGATTGTCACCGAAAGCAATGACCTTGGATGACTTTGAACACCAAAATAGAGTTTTTTTATGGATTTTTGGTGATTTGGGGCTGCAAAACACATTTCAAGAGCGAATTGCGCCGGTATCGATAGAGATACACAAGGACGAGCTGCTATTATGAAATTTTCAGCATTGAACGTAGATTTCGAAGATCCATGTATCGATTTTCTACGATCAAGGAAACCTGCGCACGAGAGCATCAAAGAGCGGTAACCTACTCACGTAAAAGTCGTTATTTTACTGTTGTTGGCCAGCCTTTCGTGAAAAATGTTGCAGATAGCAGGGATGTGGTTTCTGTCGAGACGTCTCGGTCGTTATTTTTTTAAATTTTTTTATTTCAACTTCTACTGGAAAATATTTACAGCAGCCATTTAATTTTAGGCATCAGGAGTGACGTCCCGAGATAACTTCCTGGCTACGGCTATAGACGTTGGCGCTGTTCTCGGTTTTGCGTGTCCATTATGTTATTATGAGAAAATATTAAAGATTGAGATTGATGATGCGATTGATGCGTTCGGTCAGCAGATGACAGCAGTCGGCCTGAGGTGAAGCGGCGCAATACCAACCCGTTCACAGAAGGCTATGATCCGAGTCTGGTGGAAGGCGGGGAGGCACAAAGAACGGCTGACGGAGCGACCGTCGTGCCGGCCTACCAGTCGGCCGAGCCGTCGCGGGCCTGGGACCAGAACGCGGCCGGCGACGGACCGCGCATTCCTAGCGGCGAGGCTTCGGCTTTCCTGGCTCCACAGCGGCGTCAGAGACGTGGCAGTGACTCTGATGCTGACAGCGAGGCCACAGAGGGATGCGACGACGTCGACGATATCGACGAAGGTATCATGCGCTGAATTTACTCACTTGCAGGTGTGACGGGGGAGCTTGGTGCATCGCAGACTCGTCGGGGGTTTGAGCTTTGTGTTAATTGAGAAAATGTTATGCCTCGTTTTCGCCGTCCGCCTAGCCATAGTGGCAACCCTAATAACAACACTGACCCTCGACCCTTTTAACTGAAAATTAACGCACCAATTAATCTTGTTTTGGGGGACGTTCAGACTATTCTATTTCCGAGTTATGGGCTCGGGCTCATATGTGACAGACAGACGGACAGATGGGCAGATAGGCAATAAGACCCATAATGTGCAGCCTATTTGGACTGTCGCGTAAAAACGGTGAACATTTTTGCAACATATGCGAAGCTGCTTGAAGCGTGAGCAACTTTTGCAAGTGTTTTGGACATGGAAATAAACATAATGCTTTAAATTGACATGAAAAAAACTGCTTTAGCACATATTGGTTGGTGTATGCTACGTCTAAGCCTACGATTGAAACCTGTTTAACATATAAAGCGCTACAAATGCTGATTACTTAAGTTTACTTAAGCTTACTTACTGATGTATGCAGGGGGTCTACAAGGACCAGTCACGTCAGACGAGGCGTTAATGAATCTCGACGCTGAGGCGTTATCTCAGCTCGATGACTCGACCAGAAACTGCATCGAGTTTATGAAGTACTTCGTTCCCAAGCTCTTCGACACCACGTGAGTCTTCTTCTTTGTCTTTCTCTTGTCCGTCACCTCGTGAGAGACAATTAGGTCGCCATGAGGCCTTTCTTTCCAGACTCTTCTTAGTAATTAAGTTAAGTTTTCTCATTTCGATAGCTGCAAAATATCACTATATGCCACAGCCACACGCAAATAAGCCTATACAAACGTGCACAATAAAGAGCACAAAATAAGAAGGTACCCGGTATTCATTGATTTAGCTCACAGTGATGCTTTAAAAAGCCGCCAATAAAATGACAATGCTTCACAGACTGAGACAAGCAAAATCGACAAGTTTGGTTATTAAGCCGACAGTGCTCAACGAAAGATTTATACACTGTGCGGCCAAAAAAAAAAATAAAAATGCCCCTCTACAAAAACTTGAATGTTTTCAGACCACGCAGTAGTTTTGTACAAAATTTTCAGCGATTATTGAAGAAAAAAGTTGCTATAGATAAAACAATTTGTGCGATGTTACGAAAGTTTGTGTATGGTTTGTAATGCGTTACTTTTAAGTAAACTCCTCTTTGTGACTTCGGTATAAGCAAACCTGTCGTCTGTCTGAGTTAAAACTGCAAAACAGCAGAAGGCTACCTTAATAAAGACGTCGTATAGTACATCATTATACACTGTATTATGTAAATAATCGTCTGCTTTGCTAACAAATTATTAATGAGATGAGATGAGCTGCTGCCACAAGAAGCGATCAGAAAATCAATCGTTACGTTCCGCAAGCATATGCGCGCTTGCATCAATGCAACAATCAGACACTTTAAACTCCTTCACTGTAATGTAACACGGTCTAATGATTAATATTTCTGTTTTGACGACAATTTACTGGTGTTTTTTTTCTGCATTTTAAACGTATCATATGTTTAAAGTACGCTAGAAAGTCGGCTGTGGTCCGATGTAGGCTAGCGTATGTGCGTGCAGTTGAAAAGAAATCGTCATTTATATTCAAAGCTGTGCTACCCCGGTACTTCTGAACAGCGAAAGTTGAAAAGATAAAATGTGCAACAAGAACGGCAACTAGTTTCGAGAATAAGTTCTGAATATCTTGCATGATAATTTATGTTTAACCATGATACTGAAAATAATGATAATATCGTTTATAGGGGCGTTTTTATTGCTTTTGTGTTGATTGATACAAATGCGTTGTGAAGTTCTGTTATATGAAATATTCCTGCTGCATTGACGGATTGACGTCTGGCGTACGTTGTGAAGCTGGCGAAAATTTGGTGAAATTTTTTCGACTTGAAACTTTCATGTTTTGTGATGACATTTTCCCAAAACATTGCAAAAGTGTGAAATGTTAACGACAAAAGATTACAGGCATTTTAAGGATACGTGAAAAGTAACTAAACAGCAAAATATACGTCAAGAAATCGAAGTAGAGGAGTTTGGGTTTCCGATATGAAAGTCGTAGACAATAACGCTATGTGGGCCTAAATCAATGCATGGATTGCATGCTATTAGTCTGGTTGAGTGCTAATGGGTGCCGGGCGGTAACCAATAGCCTCAAGGCAGAGATGGGGGCTAAACTTCAGCCTGTCGAAATTTTTTTCAGAAATTTGTTTTCAAAAAATAGACTCTGGGACTGGAAATCTCCCATTATGGAGAATTTGGAAACTAATTAAAGTTTCGAGCACGCATATCTCCTCTGTCGGAAATTTTCAGCCATCCTCTTAAAAATCTTAACTCCAACCTTTCAAACCGAGAACGCCGCTGGCGGTCACAGATGGTGCGTTCTGTTACTGTCTGTATGGTGTCTGTAACTGACCATCAGCGGAACCAGAGATATTACGTAGGAGGGAACGAATAGATCGAGCGCCAAAGGACTAAGGCGACGCAGAGGAGACGCGTGGGCATGGAGTTCGAATCTCACTCTCTAGAAAAATGCAAATTACGTGCAGAAAGGTTGAGATTGGTGCATATTTTTGTCACATTCGGTGCATTTTTGGTTATTTATTATTACCACAAGTCGCCGGATATAAGTTAAGTAAGTTAAGTGAATAAGTGTATAAGTGTAGGCATATAAGTATATACGTTAAGACGTAGAGGGATCGCCCCTTCCGTTCCCGTGAATCCGCGACTGCAATTCGTCTTTGCTGAATAGTGCGGTTTAGGTACGCAATTTTGTTCTTATTTCTAACGTTAAATCAACGCTGATTTTGACTGTACGGTTAAAGGGAATTTAGCAAGAGAAATTTGCGCAGCTGAACCTGGGCGCAGCTTTCCTGGCACTAACCCTTTTTTTCTGTTTTAGCTTGAAAAAAAACTTATACATGTATACGCGTTTCTGTGGTCAGAACTCGGTGATTAACCGGTGTGTTTATGTTCATTTCAAACAAAAGTTCACGGTCAGTCGTCGTCGCTAAGCGTCGTAACTCGCAATACAACGATAAAAGAGAGAGAGAGATCTTTTGTCACACGTTATTGCCACTTATTTGGCGAAAAGTTATGCGTCCAAAACGCGCAATATTGTCTCTTTCTCTTTCAGCCGTGTGATCGACAGCGATCCACCGATCTGCTGTGCGGCCCGTGCTTACATGTCGTTGTGTCGTTGATGGGTGGCTGGGTGGTTGTGATGGTCAGTATTCGATCAACACAGCAGTGTGCCTGTCAGCTGCTGTTTCAACAGCAACTGTTTGCTGCGGTCGTCGGTCGTCGTCGTCGGTGTATTCGGCGCACGTCGACTGTCGACGCACTCAGCTGCTATTATTGCACCCGCATATAGCAGCTATTCTACATGCGACGCCGATAAAAACTCGATCTCTATCTTGAGTAACTTCCGTAATGTACATGGACAGGCCCTATCTGATATGGCAGTGTGTGTAATTGAGTCTCGAACTTTTGAACTGCGTGTCCGAGATGCGGCCGTCCGCTAAAGCTAACCTTTGATCTATTGAACCGAAAATTGGCATAGTGGTTGCTTTTTTTCTGGAGAACGTTTAGGCCTTACGTCAATTTTGGTGTTTTAGGCCTTTAGTTGCATTTGTAACATATCTTACAAAAAAATTTTATTAAAACTAGTATACTTTTATAGATACGACAGTTCAAATTTTGAAGTTTATTTTTAATTGAACGTGCAGTCGTGCCTGCCACGGTTATTAACGAATGTCAAATTTCGCGCACGTTTTTTCGTCACTAGTTCAAACGTTTTGGCGTGGAATGTGGGATGCCGCTTGGTGTGCATCGCTTTATTTTAAAGTTCCTGTTCGCGCAGTTTTTGAATATAGGCCTACGCATTTTATCTTTACTACTCGGTTCACATGTGTAACAAAATAGGCTGAATCCAGTGAATCCTGCTGTGTAAATAGTGTGCATTCGGCAAATGTAGAGAAAACGTCGGCCGGTCCGCGGGACCAGTGTCCACATATTACGCGGTCGTCCGCTGAAGCTAACCTTCCGAACTTAAAATTGGGAACAGAAAAATTGGGGAATGTTCACGTCAATTTTGGTTTTTCTACACCTTTTTGTTTTCGAGTTAAGAGTCCGTACGGACGGATAGACCCGTAATGCGGATTATGACGGCCACGTAAAAACCTGCTATAATTCTGCAGATACATAATTTTTCTCGGGTTATTATTTGTTTTGGCGCTCCGTGTATATTTCTGGGCTCTCGCCGGCCTGCCGGGTGATATGCCAGTGATTGTGGGTGGTCTAGCGTCTGTGTATGGACTGGACGGACAAACGGACGGACGGACGGACGGCCACACAACGCGTCAGAGAGACTGATCAATACGCTATACAAGGAACACCCAGCACCGTGTAGCCAGCTAGCTAGCGACGCCGAGTGCTAGCCGCACCGTGTACGAGACTCGCCTTTATCGATCCCAGAGCACAAGCAAAGACGACGGTGTCTCATTACAGGATCGCCCCTCCAGAAAAGTCTCCCTCGGCCGACAATTTATGGGGTCGGCGATATTTAAATAAGGGGGAGACATATCAGTTTCGCGATTATCTCTCCCCGGGCGGATTTTTTTATGAGGAGACATTCTAATGTGACGCCGCGCGACTGCATGAGAACGTTAATACCAACCAAGCACTGCCACATCGCGCTGCTGCTGCTGCTGCTGCCCAGCTCATCATCGTCTGCAAATATCTTATACACTGCAGGCCCTGGCTGCTAGCACCGCGGCTTTCTCATTAAGCCGCGTAATCGGCCACGTAATCAGAGAAAATGCATTACTGAGGACTGCAGCGTAGGCCTATATCAAGGGCAAAATAACAAAACAAAACATCCTTTTTGTTGACGATGACGTATCGTGAAAATCGAAAAAAACTTTCTATAAAATCAGAATTTTTCAAGTGTTTTAATGTTGTTTTACGCTTTGTTAAGAAATAACATACACAGTTACTTGCTGGAATTTCATTTTGTAATGCGATTAACAGTGTGACATTTTGATTTTGAAGAACCGTGTACTTAGGATGTTTTGCTAGAAAACTATATTTCCATTATGTTCTTTTACGCTACGTTTTTAATACTGAGCACAGAATTAGCAAATCAGGTTACTATACCGGCGATTCTATTTTACAGTCTGTGAACAGAGTACATAACCAACCACGAGCATTGACGAATGAGATTTTATTTTTTTCTGTACTATAGGCCTACAGAATGTTCTTTTAGCTTTAAAGTTATTTTTAACTTTTTAAACTCATTAACGGTTATTGCGCATTGTGTTTAACAACGGTAGCCTGTCTGTTAAAGTAGTCAATAAAGACTAATTAGGTCCGGTTCTGTCTGAAGTGTCTAAGATGTAAGCTTCGTCGACGACTGCAGAGGCGCATTGATCGCGGCGTAGGATCATAATGCTGGCTGGATTATTAATATTAATTCATTGATTAATATCGATCCTTTTTATCTCCATCCTAGTCAGAAACGTCTGCATGGCTGCCGTATATGCTATTCATGCATGCAAGGCTGGAGGGTTATCACTTAATTACGGAGACTGATGAATAAAGTCATTAACGTTTAAAGGTTGTGCTTACGCTTACTTCTTAATATAATTTACATAAATTTCTTGCCCGTTACACCAGATTTTAGGTGGATTGGATAGATAAGGTTTCATTTAAGACAAATAAGCTACTGGCGATCTTGGCTGGCGGTATTATCGCTGATCTTAAAGCCTGAAACAGCAAATCAAACTGACTGGGGTTCGAACGGGCGGGCGAAATGTTCGACGAGGGAAGTGTCCGTCTCTCTGTCTGACTGACTCTCATTTCGCTCCGGTGCTGTTTTGTTAGTTCATACACACCTACTGCTGTTGCTGCTGCTGCTGCTGCAGCTGCCTCCGGGAATTCACCCATTCGTACGGGCGTTGATTAAATATGCAAGGCGAGTTCCATATGCTCTGGCCGCAACGTGTCTGCATTTTTCACGACACTCGGTAGAATTAGACGCCCAAACCGACTTTTTACAGCAGCGTTTGTCAGCTTGACTGCATTTTATGGCTGCTTTCGGCTAAGCCGAACAAGCGAAAAAGAAGCGTACACGTTTTCGGCTAGAAAAAAATTAATACACGTGATTTTTTGATGTCTTCGGCTAAGCCGAAATGCGAACAGCATTGTAAACTAACAACTATTATAAATTATAATAATTCTGCACGGACTTGGTGTTTTCATTTAAAACAAAGTTGTGCACTGGTTAATTTTTTTATCATCAAAACCGTTTTCCAAGTTTATAGTCACTGTGAAAATGATTTTGCATTGAAATAATTACGTACAAGCAGTCGGATTGTCACTGATAAAACAATAGCAGATTCTCAACTAAAACTAATGTCATTTACTTTTACTGTTATACCGCAATTAGTCGCGCGGAATACGTATTTTTGCGACAAAAATTGATAAATATGAAACCGATTTATTCTAAAACAGCGGCTTCAGTCAGTAGGCTACGTTAGGTATAGGCCTACACTAAGGGTGGCATTTTTATCTGTCCCATTGCTATAGCATAGCAAGGGACAGATTATAAAATCACTTGCGTCTGTCTGTTATTCTGTCATTCTGTCAGTCTGTCTGTAAACACTCCTACGGCCGCAATTTTGATTCGATTTTGATAAAATTTTGCAAGTGATTCGGGGCCCGAAAAGTAAGGTCGTATTAGGCCTACTTGCCCAATGTTTACTGATTAGCGTAGCAGCCGAAAATGTTTCTGATGTGGTTTAGCTAATGGTAACGTGCAGTCGTGCCTGCCCTGGTTATTAACGAATGTCAAATGGTAACAAGGAAGGTGATATATAACCCTGTGCCGACACAATATTCAGCTAACCACACACTCATATGCATGCAAACTGTCCAACTGCACAGCACAACCCTAACTCTGACATTAGACATTTTAAAGCTGAAAGATGGTGTAGCAGCTACTGTGCCATGGAGAACATTTCCATCAATCTTGGATTTTTGTGTTTTATTGCTTGAGTTATGAACGCGTGTAAATGCACAGATGGATGGCCGGATAATAAAGTGATGGGGCATTGTTGATTTCTAATAAGAACGTGAACTTATCCGTGTGCTTGCCATTTATAGGCCCTAACTGCATGCATGGATGATCCGGCTGTCGTTGTTAATGCACTCAATTTTAGCCTGAGTAGTCTATTATGGCAATGACCATCCGATACAGCAGGCCTATGGTATTTTGGTCCAAAGTGAAAGCAGATCACTATATAGTCATTACGCAGAGTTTTATTATTATCATTATTATTATTATCTTAACTTTAAAATTCACTGTGCGTTAAATTACATTGAGTAAAAACTTACATAACGGATATACATGTAGGCCTACGCATTCTCACAAGCGGCTTTCACAGTTTACAATGTTATGTAAGGGCGATATGAGTCAACGTTCGAAAACGGCTTTTACTTAGCTCAGCTTGGCACCTAGCAAAAGTATCTAAAAATTGGGGTAAAATAGGGGAAGGAGTTATCAGATTTTTATCCCAAACTAACTCGATCTTACTTTTAACTAATACGACGAATAACATCAAATGAAGAAGGCTTTAGACTAAGTTAGTGATTACCAACTAAAGTCAGCTTGTAAGAACGCCATATGCATAGCCCCATCTAAGGTTACCCAGATGACTAGCCATTACTTAACTTAAAATATATTACTGTAGGCCTATATCCTAAACAAAATTTCGTTGTAGATACTTTTACTTGAAAAAAATTGCATTATGGCCTACGGAGACTGCAAAACGGTATAACTTGGTCCCCGTAAAAGATAATTGCGCGCTGTGTTTACCTACCCCCCTTATTTTCGGAATCGGACAATATAACGGTGTTATTTAAATTTACCCCTTATCGACCCCCGTTGCCATAGCAACCATTCAAAAATTTGCAAAATTCTGCATTACAGCCAATGGAGATTTCAAAGCGGTATAACTTGGTTTCCGCAAAAGATAAATTGCGCGCTGTTTGCACCTACCCCACATATTTTCGGCCCAGGCTACCCGATGGCGTCATTTAAATTTCTCCCCTGCCGACCCCTGTTGCCATGGCAACGAATTATTTTGGGACAAAAATTGACTACAACTCGGCCCTCGTGAAAAATAATTGCGCGCTGTTTTCACCTACACCCTTATTTTCGGGCATGGACCCGGACTATGCAATGGTGTCATGTAAATTTCTCCCCTGAAGATCCCTGTTGTCATGGCAACCAACCGTTTTTATTCAAAGACAAAATTGGCTGCAGGCTCACAAGAGCGGGGGCGCTGAAAACGCGAGACTGGAAAACGCGGAACTGGAAAACCCGGCGCCAAATCACAGGGGTGGAAAACGCGGGACCGGAAAACGGGGGAACCTCAAAGTTATGGAA
>Ga0209367_1005373_pt1 | contig 17758 bp, 10 predicted proteins | sample WorMetLIZISLAND2_FD_187412 | JGI IMG/M metagenome (GOLD analysis project Ga0209367, IMG submission 187412) | Marine gutless worms symbiont microbial communities from Max Planck institute for Marine Microbiology, Germany - Olavius geniculatus... ... | reverse complement strand
GGACGGCCTCACCGAAAATGGTCAGATGACATTGAGCAGTGGTGTGGGACAACCCTGCAGGAGTTAAGCTACGCTGCCCTAGATAGGCAGCGGTGGGCAGCGATAGTAAGAATGGCGTCAGACACCAACGGGCATTGAGCCCACGGTTATCGATGATGATGACGATGATGAGTATAAACTCGGGGTAGCGCACACGACGACGGACAGACGGACAGACGGACCGAGGGCTAAGCACAAAGCTCAAAGATCGAGTCTTTCGTACTCATGTGGACTCAGGGAAACACGACCACCCGTAGATCTTGTGAGCGGGCACCAGTAGCTGACTTTTTTTATTTATGATGTTTGCTTTTTTCTGTTTTTACGTGCAAAAGGGGGTACTGCCGTAGCGCGTCTTAGCCATCGCAATTTTGTCCGTCTGTCCGTCTGTCTGTCTTTATGTCTGTCACATGGGTGAATCAGTCAAAACGGTGCAAGTTAAAATTGCTAAATTTTCGCTGTTGCCTGAAAGACTCTAGTTTTAGAATCCGTAAAGCTTTTCCATAAATTAAAAAGGGTTCATCCCAAGCAAGGGCAGTAAATAACAAAGGGGTAGATAAAATTTGCGATTTTTGGCCAATAAGTCACTGTATTTCTAAAACGGTGCAAAATAGGGCTTAGGTTATTGTTAATTATTAATAGAAAGTCATACACGGGCTTTCGATTGACACCGAAAGCAATGATTTTGGATGACCTTGAACATTAAAATGAAAGTTTTTTTATGGATTTTTGGTGATTTTGGGCTGCAAAACACATTTCAAGAGCAAATTGCGCCGAAATCAATAGAGATAAACACGTACAAGCTGCGTATGAAATTTTTAGCATTTGACGTAGATTTCAACGGTCCAAGTATCGATTTTCTACGTTTAAGAAAACCTGCGCTCGAAAGCATCCAAGAGCGGTACTCCCAGAGTCGTTATTTTACCGCTGTTGGCTAGTTTTTCATAAAAACGGTTGCAGATAGGCATGGGCATGCTGTCTATCACAACAATCACTAGTAATGAGCTTTTTAATCGTTTCAACATCGATGACTTTGAAAGACCCTGAACTCCCAAAATAATAGATTTTATTGATTTTTGCGATCTTTGGCTGCGGCGCACATTTCAAGAGTGAATTGCGACGAAATGGCTGGAGATATACTAAAACAATTTGCGAATACGAACTGCTATAAACTTTCGCGCGTCTCGTGAGCATTAGCTCAAATTTTTTGTTACTATAAGCGGTATATACAGATTTTAATAAACATATGCATAACATTTTCAAAGTTCTCAATTTAAACGATGCCGGCTATGCTACCTTATTCTCTCCGTCCGTCTGTCTGTCACACTCGTGCACCATGCTAAAACCGGACAGAACGAGATGCTATTTGAAAGAGAGAAACACTGAAGTAAACTAAAGTAGCCCTATCGTTGTACTAGACGAGGTATCGGGGACCAGGTTCTTTATTTGGGCTTTGAAACCAAGTGAAATTTTGCACGGATTGCAATTTTTGCAAATCGCGGCCGAACTAGGCCTAGGCCTACATGGAATCCGAATGTCGGAGATGACTTCAGTCGTTGTTATTGTTACTGTGAAAACATTAGATTTACGTCATGCTGATGGGTTAGCGCAGTTTCCCTGGCAAGTCATGAAAATTGTCGCCACTTGTTTTAGCGACAGATTGTAGGCGTGTCCCCTAAACACTTGTCTTCCATGCGATCTTATGAGCAATGACGTAATCATGACGTCATTATGAGCGTGGCATAAACGTCATTGTCTCGGTGTTATCTGCTCAGCATGACGTCAGTTTGTCACATGGGAAAGTCTGCAGAGGTGCGTTGGAATGGGAACGCGATCCGCTTGCATCTGCTGATCCGTAGTACGGTGCATATCACATATATATCACAGCGTAAGTGTAAGCACTGCAAGAACACTTTACAGATGGTGATTAAAAACACACACACAATGAAATAAAAACGTTAAAAAATAAAACAAAACAGATAATGTTTAATCCAGATAGTCACGTGTCGTAAAAAAATCAGACCTGACTAATGCGTTGAAGTCACAAGCCGGTGCTATCAGGCGGACTTTTGAGCATAATTTTGACCGCACTAAACAATTTTAATGCGATCCTGCTTAACCTCCACAAGCGTGACTACTGCTGGGACGCTAAAAATGCACGCCATGAAAATGTACCACAAACCTGCAGGGAAGTAAAAATGCAGGACTGAAAAATGTGGCGCAAACTTGCAGGGGATAGAAAATGCAGAAACGGAAAGGGGGACAAGAAAAGTATAGAATACGGTATGTCAAATAACTTTTGTGGGTTGACTTTAAGGTCTAACTGATAACCCTTGACAGCATCAGAGCTGGTTATTTCACAGATTTTTAAGCGTATAAAGTATCCAAAATAAATGTCAGTCAGCTGCGACAGATCCGCAAAAATAGTCGACAATCTGCAGTTTTTTTCTTGGGGGTAACTTTTTCCCTGGTCAAAGACATAAATACAATACCAGACAATGTCTGGTCAAAGACATAAAGACAATAAATGCTAATGCTGTTTTTTTTCGAAACTGTACAGATGCATTCATAGTTCAAGGCTATGTGAATCGTTTGCTTCGACTTTATCAGTGCCATCCAAGCGAAAGAAACTCCATCATAAGGTCTTGTAGCCTAAATTAGCGTCGTTTAGTATGAAAAAGTTCATGTGTCTAGACGTTCGCTTTCCATACTGACTTGTGTCGCATTTTTAATGTTGTGCATTTTCAGTCGCCCCACTACTGCATTAGATGTGTTTTGTTTAACGGAACGCGAGATGTAGGCCTACGTTTACGTTTCATTGATTTACTTACTATATTTTTGGTTTATTTACTCGTGACATGTTTTGTTTGCTTGTGCCTCCGTTCAAACATCAACAATTTCTTTTTCATATACGATATGCACCGCAATCTGCCAAAGGAAGAAGGCTAATGTTTTAACTAGTTTCCTTTGTCCGTTTGTTCATCTGTCTTGTTTTTATCTCGTAATTATTATAATATAATAGATAAATAATAATAAAGTAGTGCAGTAGAAGATTGAAGCGAACAAATTGTCAACACGCCTCTCCTGTTGTTCTGAGTTCATTACCTTTCGGCTAGTTAATGGCGTTATGCAGTGTCGGGGAATCCGTGACGTCATCGTAGTAACCTGGAACCCCCTGTGACGTCGGCAGCTTGTCATCACCTTCGGTTGATGCGACAACGGTACTGACACCGTTCATTAGCGACCACCTATCGAGTGTCGACTGAGTTAATACGATGACCCACCTGCATGCGGGGGATAAGTGCTAATTCTCTCGAGATTAATTACCATTTCTAATGCATCTATAAAACTACTCTAAGCTAAGATATGAAACACGAAACGTTCAGAAATGTATATGACATAAATATTATGCAAACCGTTATAGAATATAACAGACAATCGCGTAACCTATGGACGGCTTGATGGCAGTAGACGTATTTATTTGTATGTGCATAGGCCTTATGACAAATTTATCATTTAAGCACGTTTATGTGTGAAACATTTTTGCCCGGTGGTATAAAGCACGAGCGCACGACAGTCGTTAACCATTAAAAATTTTTTTTACTGTGTTATCATTGGATCTTTCTTTTCCGAGTTTTTCTGCTAACTTGCATATGGGTTCGTGGCCCATAGCGACACCCAAATAAAACTGCGAACTTTATTAAGTCTGTAGAATTTACGGGCACGGGCTTTAACTGACCAAATTCGTAAAATTCTTTGACCGGAAAAATAACCCAGACGCAGACGCAACCTACAGCCAAATATGCCTAGTTTCCTCTAGTTACGTTTTCAGCTAGTACGAGCTGATTCTATTCTAAACCTAGCTCGCTTCCTAACACTGCTTCCTGCCCCTACAGCATAAGATAAATGTCTCCAGCTAAGCCAAGCTACCAACAAGCTCTCCTTTATTGGAACCATTTCGCATTTTATACGCCTTATATACGTACGCCTTATATACGTACGCAATATATAGTATAATAATGCGATGCAAAATTCGCATTTTATTTCGCACTTTACAGTTGGACATATTTCGCGTTTTCGTATTTCTCAGTTAGCAGCGAACGAGGCAGCAAGTATCAGCTGGCTGTTGCTCGTCAGATAACACGGAGCTGTAAATAATTATTTCTACTTTCATGGCCAGAAATGTGCGTTGCATCCAAAAATTGCGAAAAATTTACTAAAAACCCCTTGGGGGGTTCAAGGTCGTTCAAGGTCATCGATGTTGATAAATCTATAAAGCCTGTCACCAGTGCTTGTTATGATAAACAGCATATCTGTACCTATCTGCAACTATTTTCACACTAAAAGAGCCAATACGGTCAAAATAACGTATTTTAGAGAGAGTACCAATATTTGACGCCCTCGTTCGAGGGGAACCCCCGCACCCAGAAGCGCGAAATTTTGTCACGAAAAGCTAGAAACCTTGTGGCAACCCACGGTAAAAATTTTGTAATTTTATCTTGCACCGTTTTGATACAGTGCGAGGGTGTGACGGACAGACGAACAGACAGATGAACAGACGGACGCCTAGACGATGGCTAAGACGCGCGAAGCATTCTGCTGTCGCGCGTAAAAATCGAGACAGTTTATAAAAAGTCGCCAGCATAGTACCATCGCCGACCTTTTCCGACTTACCGTTTAGCCACAATGCATCCGTGACAGACGACGGACAGACGGACCACAGACGACAACCGTCCCATTGACGCGCTATACAGCATAGCTGTATCACGTCAAACCGACAGTGGGTAAGTATAACTATAAACACAGATATCCACAGAGGCTGATAAACTTCGTCGCCATTAAACGTCAAGTTAGTAAGCCTATGCCTATCAGCCACGACTGAAATTAATTTAAGAGTAAGACCCAAACTCCACTTCTTCGTTGTCGTGGACTTTGTTGTACTCCATACGTTGCACGATAAATCAAAGCAAGTGGTGCTAGGGCGACGGATGGTGTGTGATATACTTTCTGCATGCTTTCTGATATCCAATAAGAGTACTACAACAGATATTGCGTAAGATGATACATAGAGCATCAACAATCAGCATTCAACATGCACCGAGACCGAGACCACAGTTGACTTGCGCGGGTCCATATAGCACGGCGAACGGGGTGTTGGGATGGGCGGTCTCAATAAATTCCGGGGGCGTCAGCTTTCATTGACTGCAGTCAAGACGCCGGACACACAGACAGACAGACAGACATACGCTTTTGCTAAGATTTGCTCTGCTCAGTTTTAAAGAGCTGTATCAGCGACAGCTCAATAGCGGAGATGTCGTTAAAGAGTCGTTGGCGCTACATTGTTTTGTAGTTCGGTCTAAACTCAGTAAACTGTTGATGCACAGTTAGGTTTATACATGCAGTATATCCTGCACGACGCTGGCTCACTACAATGCGATGCTTGTTGTCTAAGTAACACCTGAGCACAGCTAGGCAGACTGATTGGTTTACACCTGGCCAGGTAGGACTGATTGGCAGCGGCGTCAATTAGCAGCGACAGGTGATGAGCGATGTACGCGTGGACGCCTTCGACAAATGAGTCTTTAACGTTTCACTGGACACCGAACAGTACGGGACCACACCGCAGTGGTCGCGCATGGCACACCGTGGTAGCTTATTAGGCGCTAACATGAAGCCCAGCTGTCGCTAAGATAACCGACCGTACTAGTTGTCTTGGCCTTTAAGAATCAGAAGACAAGGTCGATGATTTTTATTTCATTTGACAAAGCGTATGCCACTTCCTATAGGTGATTAATAGTAACCTAAGCTGTATCTCTCACCGTTTCCAAGATATGGCCGGTTTTCCGTTAAAAAACCCACATTTTTCTTACCCGTTCCCAGCCATTTTACCCCCATATTTAAAAAATTCCCTTGACTAGATGGCTAAAATTTTGCATGCTCAAGTTTAACATACATGGGTAATTATTTGTGTAAAAGTTTTTTCCTTCGGCCTACAGCTGAGCCACAATACATCCGTGACAGACGGACAAACGTACGGACAGACGGACAGACGGACGACTGCCATTTTAATAGCTCGACCGTTACTTAAGTACGGTCGGCTAAAAATCGTGTGCTTCCGTTGCCGCCCGTTTTTTAAAAAAAAACTTTCGTCCTTAAATATTTATTTAGCCTTGAAAGATACTGATGCATATTAAAATTGTTAACGTTTTAACGCTCAATCACGAAAAGCCAGAAAAAAATCTTTAACATCAGACCAGCTATCGATTAAGTAAGTAAGTGAGTACGCTGTAAGTAATTTATATAGCGCGTTGAATTATATCGAACGCGTTTGGTGACGTTAGTGAGACAAGAAGTAAAAGTGTTTAACTGGTGTCTAAAAGTAAACAAAAAAACTGGCATGTATGTTAATAGTTCTTGTGCATGTACAGGGTGGGCCAAAAATGGCACCATTTTTGTACAGCTTATAATTTTATCAAATATTAACCGATTTTCAAAACTTTTCACTGTCAAAATCAGGATGTAATTCGTAATAAAACTATCACTATAGATTCCACCACTTTTCAAGCATGTCGCTACACTACCTTGTGAAATATCAGACGACGCACTCAAGCCGGCGAGGCCACTGACCAGTTGCGTGATCAACATTGATCGAGTCTTCCATTTGGCCCTCAAACAGCCCGGACTTAAATCTGGTCATTTATATGGTTTGGGATGTTCTTCAACAGATGGCCTATTAATTTTGACAATTTACGACAGTCGACCAGCTGAAGCAAGCGATTGTCACTGAGTGGGGCAAACTGCCGCAACATTTAGTTCGCGCCATTGGTCAGTGGCGTCGCATTCTTGGATGCGTCGTCCAGCAGCAAGGCGGACACATTAAACATTTGACGTAAAACTGTGAGATATGACTTTTTAGACAATAACTGAGACAAAAATGCGTTTCTGTTGTTAATTTCTTAAAATGTGTTGTTGCAGAAGTTGTCTTGTTTTTAATTGTTATTTTTAAGACACTGACATTTTACAAAGTAGTGTAGCGACACATCTGAGGTGTGGTGGGATCTATAGTAATAGTTTTATTACAAATTGTCTCCTAATTCTGATGATGAAAGATGTTGAAAATCGGTTAATATTTGGTGAAACTATAAGGTGTGCAAAAAATGGTGCCATTTTTTGGCTCACTCTGTAGATTAGATTTGACCGTAATTGACTATCGCATTGTCTCACTTTACGGATCAGACGAAACTACCGCACGGTCTCGCTTCAACCGCAGGAGACTTGGTGGAGTGTCTTCGGTAGAAAATTCGTGCACGCCGATCAAACTGCATGTGCACTATAGACAGAGCGGACTGCATTGCGGAGAACAGACAGACCGCACGCAGTATAAGGTATTTCGAGCTCAAAAGATCGCTCGGCTTATATAGCTGAGCTCGTTACTTGCCATGGCTGCTGTCAGTCACGTGGAAATAATGACAAACAAAGCTAATTTTCACGCCAGATTCTCTGCTACGACACCGACAATTACCTTGTCTAAAATTCGTTGGCTTATCTGTAGGCTCTACAGTACGAATTTATGCATGTTTCGACTTGTGCAATATTTTAAAAAGTTTTATTTACTCTAATAGTAGACAAATAACAATTTAAGAAATAAATAATAAAATAAAAGAAATAGCAGATATGCGCATAGGTGTGTAATATAGTAATCGCAAATTAACTACATTTAACTACATCAACTTTATAAACCTAAAAACAATGATTCGAAGCAGAATAATGCACGAACAATGATTTGCTATCATGAAATTTTTTGCTTCAATTGTTTTTGTATGAATTGTACAAATGTTTATCAAGATATTTTTGTTTTTATGTTTTTGCTTTTAATACAAAGACAAAAACATGTAAAACGTTTTGCTGTAATGTTTTTATCGATGACAATGTAAGTTAAAATCTACCATTAAGTTACCAAATATCTTAATTTTGAAAACTTTCCATCCCAATCAAATCAGTCAGTCAATCGGCGGCGAAAAAAGTAAAAAAAAATTGCAAAAATGTGTTTTGCACATAGTTATGTATTTTTTTTTTTTTAGTTTTGTCGCAGATGTAAATGCCAAAATGCCGCATCTGCTAATGTCAAAATTGTCCTGTCATGGTTGAATGAGCGAACGTTTCCATGGCTCCACCCACATTTGATCATTGTCGTCTGCTATTGGTCCATCGCTCATCGCAAATAACGCACTTTGCCAGGTAACAAAACCACTCATAGACCTGTTGATGAAAATACTTCTGAAGAGCAGCAAGGTATGTTCTGATGCATAGATGCATAATGCATTTATGTACTAAATTAACCTACCATAATTACAACTTTTGTGATTTATTATGTGCAATTTTTGCGTGGAGTAAATTGTAGTAAAATGCCAAATCAATAAAATATTAGATGACAGCCAACAAACTACATAATAGATAATAATTTATTATGTTGTTAATTTTTTTGTTATTCAAATATTAGCACGCAGATTAGTATTTAAAAACGGAGCAGTTTTTGCATTCTTTTTAAAATCAAAATACGAACTGTAGAACTACGTTACTTTACAATGTTGAAGTTTTTTTTGCATTTTTTATATTTGCATTAAATTTTTAAAATATTGCATTAGCAATACGTGCGTTATTTGTAAAATAAAATAAAACGCATAAAATTACCGTTGTTTATAACTATTACTAAAGCTATTTAGTATTTAACAATATTTTAATTTCAAAATTTTGAAAATGTTGCTAAAATATTGTTAAAAAGTACAAGTATTGTACACATGCTGCATAGAGCTAGCCTGCGGTATAACTGTAAAACAGCTTTTAACTTTTTTTTTTTTAAATGTAACCACACTTGTTTATTATTTCTGAGTATTTTATTTTTTTGCGCTACTGAAAAATGTAAAAATGCACGACTTTTATCATTCGTGTTTTTGTGTCAAAAGCGTGCTTTTGTCGCTTTTTTAATGTTTATAAGATGGAATAAAACACTAACGTAAAGCTTAGAAACATAAAAAAATAAATGTATCACATTGTGTAAGGTTTTGGTTATACATGAAAAAATGTTGCAAACCAAAAAATGTTTTACTTTTTATGGTATACTTTCAAAATTTGGGCATCATTATCGTTTTATATGGCCAACTTATGTCATATCGTTACATCAGTTTTGCGTTTTATACCTATTTTCATAGCTAGTGAAATTAAAACATAACATGCTTTGTCGACGAGCGCATAATTATGCCGAACCCAACTCTTACGTTACTTCGTCTAAAACCCTTTGATAAGTCGCCCATCACTTTTCATCATGCAGGCCCATATAGTTACCTTTCCATGCAGCTTCAGAGAATCGTCGCTTTTTCTTGGTACCAAATTTACTTACAAAAAGGCACACGTGTACGAACAACTTGCCCAAAGTTCTTACGTGGCAACAAACATACGTCCAGAAGTCGAACCCGCGACTTCTAGAACGCGAGCTTGACTCCCTAACCGTTGCGCTACCAAACCACATCCGGTGAAATACAGATTATCGTGATATACTCAATGTACAGATGATCGGACGAAGTTACGACATCGACCTGGCTGTGACGTCATCGAGTCTGATGACGTCATCATCTGGTGCTCGCCGTCGAAGTGCATGCAGTGCTTTCGGCATCGACCAGCTGCTCGGACTTACTGCTGCTGCTGCTGGGCCCGACGACGTCATCGTGACGTCATCGCCGAGCAGCCAGTCGCAGGCTGCAGCTCTCGAAAGTCGTCGTCAGCTGGAGTCGCCGTGCCGCTGTCTATCAGTCAACAACGTGGTCGACGGCTGGACCAACACATCAGCGGCAGCATTATTATCAGTGTCTTCGTTATCATCAATAAACAGGCCTACTGCATGCATTGACCGTTACAGCCAGTCAAGAACAGTCGAAGGTCGTGAGCAGTCTCCGGTCACAGTCACGTCCTGCTGCTGTCCGCCAGTCAACCACGTCGTCGAAGACTGGATCACCACGTCATCGTTATCAGCATTATCATCGCTATCGTCAACAACAGCAGCAGCAGCCGCGTTCAACTGCTCGGCGGTGAGAGCACGGCTTGGAGTGACCGACACCGACACAGCAGTGTCCAGTCATTGCAGCGACACTGACGTGAGGCCAGCCGCCGACCTACGGCATCGAACTGGTCAGACGATTTCATTTTTACGCGCGATAGCAGAATGCTTCGCGCGTCTTAGACATCGTCTTGGCGTCCGTCTGTCCGTCTGTCTGTCCGTCACACCCTGGCACTATATCAAAACGATGCAAGCTACAATGACAAAATCTTTACTGTGGGCTGCCCCAAGGTCTCTAGTTTGTCGTGACAAAATTTCGTGCCACTAGGTGCGGGAATTCCTTTCGAACGTGAACGTCAAATATGTGTACCTCCTCTAAAAAAACGTTATTTTTGACCATATTGGCTCTTCTAGTGTGTAAACCGTTGCAGATAGGTACAGACATGCTGTTTATCATAACAATCACTGGTGACAGGCTTTTTAGATTTATCAACATGGATGACCTTTAACGACCTTGACCTTTAACGACCTGGAACCCCCTCTCCCAGAAAAGGTTTTACTGAATTTTCGCAATTTTTGGTTGCAGCGCACATTTCAACACCAAATTGCGACGAAATGGCTGAAGATAAACCAAGAAAACCTGCGAAAGAAATTTTCAGCACGAAACGTAGATTTCAGCAGTTTAATTTTGCACCTTCTAGGTTCAAGGAGGCCGGCGCAGGCGGGCGTGAAAGACGGCTACCCCTTAAAAGTAGTTATTTTACCGCAATTATCTTGTGTAGCGTAAAAAGCAATTGCAGATAGGTACAGACATGCTGCTTATCATAACAAGCACTGGTAACAAGCTTTTTATTGGGGTCAACGTCGATGACCTTAAATGACCCTGAACTTTTAAATCAGGGGTTTTTTAGTGATTTTTTTTGTGATTTTCGGCTGCGACACATATTTTAAGAGTGAATTGCACCAAAATGACTGAAGATGGACCATGGCAACTTGCGTATAAAATTTTCAGCGTTAAACGTAGATTTCAGCAGTCAGCAGTCCAAGTTCCGACCCCCCAGGTGTAAGGAAGCCGGCGCAGGCGGGCGTCAAAGACGGCTACCCGCCCCTCTCTTGAAAAAGCGTTTATTTTACCGCTATTGGCTATAGTGTAGCCTGAAAATGGTTGCAGATAAATACAGACATGCTGCTTATCATAACAAGCACTGGCAACGGTTTTTTTAGATTTATTAACATCAATGACCGTGAACGACCATGAAGCCACCAAAAGGGTTTTTAGTTAATTTTTTGTGGCGATTTCCAGCTGCGTTAGACATTTTAAGAGTGAATTGCACCAAAATGGCTGGAGATGAACGTGGACAACCTGTGTATGACATTTTTTAGCATAAAGCGTACATTTTTAAGAAGTTAAGTCTTGACCTTTTAAATTCAAAAAGTTTTCCATACGGAGGTCTTAAATTTAAGTATCCTTTCAAGACGCATTAATATCTGTTTGCCGAGGTGGCAGGACCGCTGCTATCGCGCGTCACTTAAGCTTTGCTCAAATTACTTGTTGTTACCTGCGATGAAAAGGTTATGGTTTATGATACGGTTGATACCATGCATGCATTTATTACTGGCGGCGGAAGCAACGGCCGTATTGTTTTAGCATCTCGTATCGCTGCACTTAGATTGATAACATTTTGCATAAATAAAACATGTATCATTTATTTTTTACAACATTCAGAATATTGAATATCAAAATCAGTGTTTAATTTTGAATAATTTGCTAGGGGTTAAAATTTTTGACTATCCGGGTCCGAAAGAAATTGTGATGTAAATCCCATGGCAGTGAGTTGGGGCAGAGTTGAGAAAACAGTCAGGGGCTCAACCCTCCCAACCCCCTTACCGGCAATTCAAACACTAATTAAAATAAAACGTTAATGATCAAGATCACAGAAATTTTTGTGCGTTATTTTGTCTGCACGATATCTGCAAGTAATAATTATAATTAGCCCTGAACGAGAGTTTTGTTTGTCAGTGGCAAAATAGAAGTGAATCTAGGCTATTGGACCTAAGCCTGGAGTTGCTTTTTGCACTGCCAACCAAAGAACCAAAGATGCAGCCACCGGACGCGTTTTGCAAGCATAAGATTTACAGTGGAGCAAAATTCGACTAACACCCGGCTGGCGGTGGCGTGGACAAGGGGAGCCGGAACACAATTTTTCAGGCAAGACAAACACATGTTTAAACTGCACTAAATTTGGTCAGTTGATTCTCAGGATAATAATGAAAATTGTTGCCGCCAGATCTCATATTTTAAAGGTTCAATGTACCAAATTCGATTTTGGCTGGGGCTCCGCCCCAGACCTCGCTGGCAGAGCTTATAGCGCTCTTCCAGACTTTTTAGCTAGATTTCAAAAGTTATACTTTTAACGGGATGGAAAAAAATAAGGGAAAAGGGGAAGGGAGCGAAGTGGTGAAAACAAGGAAAGGAAGATTTTTTTAAAGAGAGAAAAGAGGGATCGAGTCCCCAATTCACATTTCTGGCTACGCACTTCTGGCTGAGGATTCAGGGTAAAAGGAAAACAGGAAAGAAATGAAAAAAGAAGGTAAGTTGATTCTGATATACAGTTGAAACAGGGCTGCCGATTAGCTAAGACCGGTCCTGGACGCGCGAAGCATTACATTGCTGTCGCGCGTAAAAGCATTGCCAGTAATGTATCCAGAGGTAAAAGAGCAGTCAAGGGGTATACTCCTTCCCAAAAAATTTTTCGATTTTTTTTTGTGTCGACACGGTATGTTTGGGTGCATGTTAACCTTAACCGCCATCCCATAGGAAATCCCTACGCCGCAGCCAAAACCGCGTTATCGGGGTTATCGGCATAATAGGCCTACTGGTGAATGTGTTGTACGTGTAGCCATGTATTTGTCTTGATGGAGCATACAGAAGGAAAGTTAAATATGGTGAATACTTTATCAATGTGTGTATGTTGGCTGGCCACCTTCCCCCGGTACTCCCGATGGCTACGCCTATGATATGTGTAAGTAAAAACAGCAGCTATGCATATGAAATGTGTAAGTGAAATTTTTTTCAAAAAAAACATCAACATGTACCTCACACTTCGGTCACAATATTTTTATCACCAAATCAAGCGTACAGACGTCTTTAATAATTATCTTTGCACCGGTGTATTGCTCGTCTCAGTAAGTAAATAAGTAAGTAAGTAAGTAAAGTGTAAATACGCATACTCAAAAAAATCTCTAATGCGCTCAATACATTTTGTCATCGATATTTCGCAAACATGTATGTCTTCAGCCATTGTTTTTTTAGTTTCATGTATAACGCAATAGATAACTAGAAAGCAGTCAGAGCCCGCACACCTCCGCCAAGGCAATGTTGTTCGCTAGGTGGCAGCACCATCTTCGGTTTTGCAACGGTTTCCCTTATGCTCCATTGAAAGCAATTGTAACAAAAATTTCGAAGTGATCCAGAATCCAGGATTCCTTCCGGATCTCCCTCAAAATTGAATCACTGGTATCTTGCGTTATTTCCGACATACCCTCAAAATTTCAGAAAGATCCGTTCATAACTTTTTGAGTTATCTTGTTGTCACACACACAGACAGACAGACAGACAGACTAACAAAGTCTGGCAGAAACATAACCTTTTTGGCGGAGGTAAAAATGTAACGAAAAACAATATTTTTATATCAACTTTGTCTATTTTGTTGGCAAAATTGCGCTTGAAATACTATATTAAGGCGCTGCAATGACACGGCTCATGCACGCGGTCCGTGGACACGGTCCGTGTTCACTGGGCACATAACCAACAACCGTGCACACGGGCCGTGAACATGGCCCGTGAACACGGCTAGTGTAAACCGGCTTTTAGACATATACGCAAGCACGTATTTCCACTTGTGTTTCACCGATGTGATATAATACAGTTGGGGTGCTTTGATTCTATCGTATTATTTTTAATAACGTTTTGACATACTCATTAGGTTTTGATATCAATATGTGCAGAAAAAAACTAGCAATTTATATGATATGTCATTTTGTCCATACAAACAAATGCTGTAGCATTTTAAGCAGAGTAATATAAGAATCTTTATTCGCACTCTGGGTGCAGCAGTAATACACAATACAAATACAATGCTAAAAAAGAAAAACACACTAAAACAATAATATAATATTATATAGGGGACGGTTTTTTATGGCCCACTCTGTATGTTATGCAACTTATCACTGAGATGTACTGGTATATAATTATGTTGTGTGTGCAATACATTCACAAGAGCAGAGGTCAGATATTATTATATTGTTTGTGTCAGTAACTGGTTCTTCGCTACATGGCACTACAATGCGAAAGTCATTTAAATAAAATGTAAAGCCATAACGACCGACGACCGCCCACAGACACATTTGACAATTACAGTGAACACCCTATATTCTCCGCCTTTTTTCGACCCACCCGCTACACAGCTGCAGTTTGTGTGTTAGTGTTACCTCGTGTATAGGCGGGCTCACAGTGGCGCGCGTCATGCGAGATCAAAGATCCAGTGATCAGTCGCTAGCGTCATGTACTCATCAAAAATATGCAAATTTCTACATCCTACCTGTGTAAGCGCTAGGATCTAATATCTGCACAAGGTAATGACCTGCATAATTAGCAGTACACGGGCGCGAAAGTCCGGTCTGAATTTTAAAAAATCCTGCACAAATGTGTTATGTCACACGTATCCACGTCTTCATGTTGGCATAGCATATTTTAACTTTATTATGAGTGACATTTTTATTTTGCCGGTAATAATGGTTTTAAATTTTCAGTGGCGTCATTTCACTAAATCCTTTGGGTCCACTCCCCTTTTTCTTTTCCCCTCTCTCCCCTCCTTTCCTCCTCCTTCCCTTTTCCCTTCTCCCCTCCCCTTTTTTCTTCTCCTCCTTACCCCTTTCCTGTCCTCCGCTCCCCTTAGAAGTAGGCCCCCCTTTAATCCAGCTGCTAGGGGATCTGGGGAAGCGCTGTAAGATCCCCGAGCGGGGTCTGAGGCGGAGCCCCAGCCGAAATCGAGTTTGGTGCATTTTCAGCCTTAAAATGTGACATCTCATGGCAACAATTTGAATGACTTTCCTGAGAATCAGTTGACCAAATTTTATGCAGTTTACACAGTAAATGTATATAACAGTCAACAGACCAATAAATCTAACACGTCTCCACTCTAACAACCTTGCATGTTCTATAACACACTTGAACTGACAAAATTATACTCAACTGATGAGTCCAACTGCTAGGATAATAAACGTTTCTTTTCTAGTCTACGTATACATAAGTATATTATGCTTAGTTTACGTGTTGCCATTTAAAATCCGTTAATCAACCAAAGTATATTGCAAGCACACATGTCCTATGTCTCATCAGAAAACTAATGTAACACAGCAAAAAAGGAACACAAATTGCAATAATATGAACACCATCATAGTAATCAGATCATAATGTTGTTTAAAATCTACTTCAAACTGTAATATTGAATAGTTCTGGTAACATATCAGGCCTATCTGCTCCAGTTGGTTGGCAATTCGCAGGCATATACAAACGACACAAATGTTTGCCCGACAGTAAATATGTGAATGTCAGTGGAAGGCAGTTAAAAAAACTGAAATCATAAATCCTTGGAAGGTCGGTAGACCCCCCAGGCCCCTTCCTCCTAAATGACCCCCTGTAATTTTTTTGCGCTACAAGTTTTTGGAAATTCTCCAGAAAGAATAAGTAGGCTAACTGGAATAAATTAGATCTGTAAGCACGTAGAAAACGACAGATCTGAGCTGAAATAAAACGAAAGTCGCACGGTGTGGTTTTTACATGTACTTTAGTTAATTTCATGTCAGTTTCGTTTAATTTATTTCGGTTCAGTTTTCTCGCTTTGTACGCTTTTTCAGTATTTTAGAATTAAAAGTTCTGGGCTGAAAGTCTGGGGGATTTTAAAAATAACGACAAAACACCAATTGAAAATGAGTTTTTTTAAATATGCTGTAAGCTATATGTAATTAAACATCAAAAGCAATTGGCTAATTAAAACGATTACGACTGTAATGTTATTAATGTAAAACATTTTACATGAAGTCCGTGAAAAATGTTAATAATCCATGAATAGATAATACTGCGTTCCATTGGGATCGTAAACTCGTGTTCATGGTAATCCCGAGATCGACTCTGTCCCAAATACGCGGTGAACTCGTGATCACAAGTCGTGAACTCGTGATTCTGGCGACTACCTCCATTTTCGTGACGAACGAAATAAATTGGCGGGAAACGACGGAAACGAAGTAAGCAAAATCGTAAAATGCAACAGCTGATGCCTGTATAGGCAGTGTGGAAAGGTTCGTATTGTGCAAAACTTTCTCACGAGCAATTTGAGTTTTAAGTTAATTAGGATTGTGATTCAAACTAAACTTAGGTTACTTTAGTACGCGTATATGTTCGAGTGGAAAAGCTATTAGGACAGATCCAGTGTTTGTTGCATTTTACGACTTTGTTTACTTCGTTTCCCTCGTTTCCCGCCAATTTACTTCCAATGTTTGGGAACTCTCACGATGGCGATCACCAGTTTCCGCTTCTCGTGAACACGAGTTCACGATCCCATTGCAATGGAACGCAGCATAAGACACCAAATCAGCATTGTCAGTGTGGATTCTCTTCTGGTAAAAATGACGCGATATGGGGCGTAAACCGCAAAGTGGCCGGTCGTTTCATCACCGGTCGATTCATCGCAAAAACTGTTATATACATCTGTAATCGTCTTCAATATATCGTTCAGTATAATATGTGACAAATGTGAATATTATCGAAAAAATATCTTTGTGACTGTTATGAAGAAAACGGTTAGGCTGAACTTTAAAATTAAAACTATTCTACACAAATAAAATCGCGCAAACGAGTACTTAATTAACAAACAAATTACACGAAGCATTAAATAACACATCGCAGTCACTGGTGAAGTCTGGATAGGTCTGGAGCAGAACGTTATCAACGCTGCTATCAACGAATAGAGAAAGTGTCTCCGAGCCGAGCTCATGTTCGTAAGCCAACATAAAAAACAGTTTTGTAAGCAGTTAAAAATGGACAATTAAATAAACTATCGGCTAAAACGAAACAAATATGGACAAAATGTGTGTTTCGTGTTTTTTTGATGAGGCAATAATACCAAAGTGGTAAAAATGCAATATTCTGTTCGTTTTCTTTCCCCGGGCAGTGCAGAAACAGACAACGGATGAGGTGGAAAACTAACAAGTCATTTGATGGCCAGTTGTGTCAGGAATATTCGTACCAAAAATTACTAAAATTGGATCACTTTATTCAAGTTATGATAAAAAAAATTATGGTGTGTTTTATACAATACAATACAATACATGGGCGTTGGAACAGGGGGAGCAGAGGGAGCAGCTGCTCCCCCAACTTTTGGCACGGGAGAGCAGGCCATAGCTCTTGCTCTCCCAAAAGTTTGAGCCTTCTGCACTGCGATGTTAGACTGAGCCGAATCGACTTAGACATTTTAGAGTTTTGCCGCTCCGTGGGACGTTCAAGAACCAATAAGCTTTCAGCTTCAGGGGGGGCTTCAAGCCCCCCTGACCTCCCACCAGGGGCTCTGCCCCTGAACCCCGCTGGGGGCTCCGCCCCCAGCGGGGTTCAGG
>Ga0209367_1005371_pt1 | contig 17759 bp, 13 predicted proteins | sample WorMetLIZISLAND2_FD_187412 | JGI IMG/M metagenome (GOLD analysis project Ga0209367, IMG submission 187412) | Marine gutless worms symbiont microbial communities from Max Planck institute for Marine Microbiology, Germany - Olavius geniculatus... ... | reverse complement strand
GACCACTTTTATTTCTCCTCTACGTTAATGACCTACCAGACTGGATTAGAAATGAGTTGAAGATGTTCGCTGATGACACTAAGTTCTGGTCCAGGATAAAGGCAGTAGCGGACAGCACTATTCTGCAACAGGGCCTTGATTCAGTATGCTATTGGTCAGACAAATGGCAGCTTAGGTTTAATGTAGAAAAGTGCAAACTCATGCACATCGGACATTCTTTGCCAACAGATTATTACATGATGGAAGGCACACAGAAGGTACCACTGAAGACAGTTCAGGAAGAGACAGACTTGGGAGTAGTCATCAGATCAGATCTCAAACCAACCAGTCAGTGTAATAAGTGGGCAGCAGCTGCGAGAAGAATCATAGCCATGGTCAGAAGGCATTTCAAGAAACTTGATGTCGAAGACTTCCTCCTCATCTATAAGACCTATATCCGGCCGAGTCTTGAGTTCTGTATTCAGTCGTGGTCTCCATATCTACAGAAGGACATAGAAACACTGGAAAGGGTCCAAAGAACAGCAACGAGACTGGTACCTCAGCTACGAAAATTCAGCTATGAAGAGCGGCTACGGAAACTGGGATTAACAACACTGAAGGAAAGGAGACAGCGAGGGGACATGATTGAGGTATTCAAATTATTGGGAGGCTGAGAGAAGATAGATTACAGACAGTTCTTTTCCTTGGCTACGAATCTTTATAATACCAGAGGACACAACCAGCGTTTGTATGTATTGCGAAGTGATTCAAGGCTGCGTCAGATGTTCTTAAGCCAGCGAGTTGTCCAACACTGGAACCGGCTTCCTCAGTCGGTCATTGAGGCTCCGTCAGTCAACTCTTTCAAGAACCGTCTGACGCATTCTGGGCCAAGGATACGGGCGTTTGAAGCTACGGCTTGCCGGCCCATCACACTACAAGCAAGTACAAGTATGAAATAAATCCTGGAGAGAAAGGTGAAACTACAACGCTGTTGCCAACTTTCAATGCCGTTGGCGATTATGCGCCGTTGATGTTTATCTTTAAAGGAAAGAGGCTGAAAGCAGAGTGGTGCATAGGTGCTCCTGTGGATTCCATAGTTCGCGTATCAGACAGTGGATGAATAACTAGTGAACTATTTGTTGAGTTTGGGAAAAAGTGTGTCATCGTTACCACAGAATGATACTCGGCCACATCTTCTGCTACTTGGCGGGCATCGGACCCATGTGTACAACATAGAATTTCTTCGTCTTATGAAACAACACAATGTGCACCCATTCTGCTTCCCGCCGCACACCACCCATTGCCTCCAACCCGCAGATGTTGCACTGTTTAAAAGCATGAAACATCACTGGACAGGTGAAGGCAGAAAATACATGAGACAGAGTGGTGGAAAGAAACCAGATAAGAAAAAGTTCTTCAACATATTCCAGTCAGTTTGGAGAAATGCAGCTACTGTGGAAACAACTCAGTCAGGATTCCGACAGACAGGAACTTTTCCTATCAACAGAAATGCCATACCAGTGGAAGTATTTGAGCCTAGCAAAACAACAGAACGTCAGAGTCAGACGAACACAGTTGCTGACATGGTTACAGATGCCCAGCCAGGCATGCCAGTTTCCGACATGACACCATCTGGTGAAGCAGTCACAGTTGCTGATGCAGTTGCTGATCCAGAGCAAGGAGCATCTGGTTCAGAAATGGCATCATCCAGTCAGTCAGTCACAGTTGCTGAGGTGGTTATTGATATCCAGCAAAGCACTTCAATTTCTGACTCAGCACCATCCAGTGAGACAGTCTCAGGTTTGATATACCCTAGTGTGATCATTTTGTACGATATAGCCCTAAAGAATAGGAGTTAAATGAGCAGGCCTAGATGTGTATTGATGGTAAGTATAAAATAAACAGTCTAAGGTTCACAAACGTTGCATACATAGTCTTGTGGTGCAGTGTTGCCAGAAGTCTGCTGATCAAAATCAAAGTCATTTGCTAGGCTTATACTTATAGTCATTTTATATCATAAAGCATAATCTTCTTAAGTATAACTGCTTGGTTATTAGTTGATTGGTCTGTTTTGGATGTTTTGGATTGTGCAGATGTAGGACCTCGATTGAGTTCGTTCTTACCACCTCTTCCAGTTCGAGAGAGAAGCAGATGAAAGCGAACCAGTTCCAAGCCTCCGTCATATTTGCTGACAAGTGATGAGCACATGAGTTATGTTGCTAAACAAGCAGACAAGTCTAATAAGTCTAAGCGTAAAAACAATAAATCTGTGGTTGCCCCAGATAAACAGACAGTGAAGCGAAGCAGGCCTGTAGCTCAGATCTCAGAGCTCAGGTCGTAAACGTAAGGACCGTACAAAATGTGCTTATTATACTGTTGAATATAGTGCAAAGAATGACCCAAGAAAGAGTGATGAATGGCTTGGGTGCCAAGTATGCAATAGTTGGCTCCATGAGAGCTGTGCAGAGATTGTAGGAATTATCGATGATGACGGATTTACACGTAAAAACTGCATATCTGACCAATGCTTTGGCTATATATTTGATCGCAGTTACAGAGTTGAGATTCGAGGCAATAGGCCTATGTACTGTATGCGTTCAGTGAATAGATTCTCTTACATTAGGCCTCTACTTTTTATTTTGCCTAATCTAAGAGATTGCATTTTGGATTGAGCAGTGATTCATGAGAGTTGCGCAGATACTGTAGTTATAGGGCCTAATTGATGATGATGGATTTGCATGTAAAGACTATATTTCTGACTAATGCTTTTGCTGTTCGTTTTTGCTGCTAGCCTACTGACAAATTAGAGACAATAGTCATGTGAAATACTATTCTGTGCTTACTTGTTTTAATATGGGGATCAACGTGAGAAGTTACTTATGTTTTTCATTCTTTTATTCTACACGAAACACAACATAACGCAATGTATCGGGGCCCCTCTGCGACCAGCGGCAGCAAGCGACGTCGCCAACTTCTTACCAGACTACATGTTGACTCGCAGACTGCTGACTGACGACTGACTGCCAACACTGCATCAACGCTGAGCGCATCGCTGCAGTGTCCGTCTCCGCCTACTCACCTGTGATTGGCCACAGGCCACCTACTACAATTTGCTTGAATTCTCTACTAAATTTAATAATCCAGCTGTCCCAGTTTACCATGATTGCCTTTTGTACAGAAGCAATGTTACTTGAAAGCAGTGCTTTCACTTTCATGTCCATGCAACTGGGAGGTATACTTCCCACTTTCAGTGGGTGGGTAGGTGGGCCACGGGGAGCTAAATTCCCAGTCGTTTTGATGTATTTACGTCTTTATCTACGGTTTATAATTATGGTCATTGTTCTATAAAATCTATGGCTGTAGTGGGTGTGGCATTTTTATGGTACATTATTATTAGTAGTAGTAGCAGTAATTCTTTATTCGAATTTTGTGATTTCCTTGCGTCATTTGTGAAAGCGACAATACTCCACGGTTCGTGTTTCGATTATTGCATGTAGGCGTTCGTTTAGCCAAATATAGCTGTTCGTGACAACAATTGATGAGATGCCTCAGTTTGGGGCCCTGCCGACTACTATCCAGATCCAGAATTGGCATGCATAGGCCTACCTGTTACTACAGGTAAGCAGTAAGGGCTAGTGTGAAGATGAGGGGTTCAAGGACATTCATAACATTATTTCAGCGGTTAGTAGGGTTATGGTTAGTGTTAGGGTTAGTTATGAATGCCTTGAACCACTCATCTTCACTTCTCCCGCAGTAAGAACTGGTAAATGTCCAAAACACGCGCTAAACTATTTTTGGATTACAGTTAGGGTTATGTTTAGGGGCCAGACTGATAATACAGATACGTTTCAGTGCAGCTAATACTGTGCACCATCATGATACTGGTAATATTATATTAGGCTTATCAGTTTAGCATGTGATTGTGGAAATTTACCTTTCTTTCTTACAGTCATATGCATATAAGTAGTTTTAGTCTTTTCTTCTGGTTTTTACACGTGAAAGCAGCTATGCTTTCAGCGCATCTTAGCCATCGCAATTCCGTCTGTCTGTCTGTCCATCTGTCCGTCACACGTGTGGATCAGGCAAAAACGGTGCAAGCAAGGATCACCAAATCTTCACCGTCGACTGCCCGGAAGACTCTAGTTTCAGGAACCGTAAAGCTTTTCCATGAATTCGAAGGGGGTCACCCCGAACGAGTGCCCTAAATGAGAGGGGGGTGGGTAAAATTTGCGATTTTCGGCCAAAAACTCGCTGTATCTCAGTAACGGTGCGAGATAAGGCCTAGGTTACTATTAATCACTAATAGGAAATCGTACACTGGCTGTAGATTGGCGCTGAATTTAAAGACCTTAGATGACCTTGAACGCCAAAATAGGGGGTTTTGTGGTATTTTTTTCCGATATCGGGCTGTGCAAGTCTATATCATTCACAAGGCGGCGCCACGGTTCTGGCGTTGATGGCGTGGCGTAGTTGGTAATGCGTTTCGGCTGAAACAAAGTTACTCTACGCCGGGCCCGGTTAGTACTGCGATAAGTGACTACTGAACTGGAACTGCTATAGGCTTTCGCGCGTCTCATGAGCATTAGCTCAAATTTGTTGTATGTTATGCCTGTACTTGAGTGTGTATCAGACTTTGTTATTTATGTATGTCATTGATTTTAGATAGCAACCTGCAATCAGAAAAGGTATCATTACACATCCAGACAAGTAGCAGATATAATTATGAACACTAATCTGCCAAGTGATGATGAAATTCTGACACTGATGTCGATGAAGATGGCGTCGCAGAGATGAATCAGCTGGATTCCGCATCAGCTTCTAGTTCTGAATCAAGGCCATCTGTTACAGAACCACTACTGAGCTTGGACTGCAATGATGCAAGCAATGTGTCGGATGAAAGCGATGTTGAGTGTGGAGAAAGTGATGATGATGCAGATGTTGACTGTAACATTTGGGGCGACTCCCTCAAACACTTCGACAAACTAACTCAGATGTGTTCTAATTTGCCTGTTGTTGATAACTCACTGAATTCCAATGATTCTCCACTAAAATACTTTGAGGCTTTTCTCGACGATGACCTGTGCAGCACAATTGTTATAGAGACAAATCGGTATCATGCTCAAAAGTTAGCAGCCAAAGGCCAGACTCTGATTACTGAGAATGAGTTGACAACTGAAGATTTGAAAGCTTGGATAAGTGTATTGGTGTTGATGGGCATACATCAGCTGCCAGAACTGCAGAATTACTGGAGTGCTGATCCACTGCTGGCAGTACCGGCAGTGAAAGAAGTGATGACGTCAAAAAAATATAAGAAAATTGTTGAAACTGTGCACTGCAATGATAATTCTACTGCCATTCCATGAGGCGAAGATGGTCATGACAAACTTCATAAGTTACGCCCTGTTATTGACAAACTACTTCACAAATGTGCTACTCTATACAAACCGTCTAGCACTGTTGCCGTAGATGAGTCAATGATTGCATTCAAAGGTCGGTCGTCACTGAAGCAGTATATGCCACTAAAACCGGTGAAACGGGGCTATAAAGTTTGGTGTCTTGCAGACTCAGAAACAGGATTTGTGATAAGGTTTGAAGTATACACTGGCAAGACAACTGAAAAAGCCCAGGATGACCATACACTTGGCGAAAAGGTTGTGCTAAATCTGTGCAGTCATGCAAACCTTGATCCGTGGATGGTAGTGGCATTTGATAATTCTTTCACATCAGTGCATCTAGCCCAGGAGTTGTACAGTCAGCAGTTGTATTCTGTTGATACAGTGAGATCACACCGCAAGGGATTACCTGCAATGTTGAAATCAAAGTCAAAACTGAAGCAAGGAGAATATTTGTTTCAAACAAATGGTCCTGTGAGTGCAGTGAAGTTGATGGACAATAAGGAAGTTACTATGTTGTCAACTTGCTGCTATCCTAAGGAAACAACGGAAGTGAAACGTTGTGCCAAAGATGGTACACAAATTGTGATTCCTTGTCCATTGGTGGTTTCCAAATATAACTTGATCATGGGTGGTGTGGACCGCTTTGATCAATTGCGAGAACGATATGCTGTAAGCCGAAGTTTTGCCACCATAAAATGGTGGCATCGCATCCTGTATTGGCTTATTGATCTTGCCATAGTGAATGCATTTATCATGTTCCAGGTCAATAAAACGGACAGCAGCACAGTTCGTCCTGATCAGCTCCGCTTCCGACTGCTGCTCGCCCGTCAGCTGACCAAAGGATACGAAAGAAAGCCCAAAAGAGGTCGGCCAGTGTCTTTTCTGGCCAACAAGCGCACTGTTCCAGACGATGTTCGACTGGCATAGGTGGGCAGCCACCTGCCGCAACAGAACAAAAACTTCCGAAGATGTCGACTATGCAGTACCACACGAGTGGAGAAGCATACTAGATACACTTGTACGGCTTGCGATGTGCCGCTGTGTGTGGAGCCGTGCTTTCGCAAATTTCACGGAAAATAGCCTGCATGTGACTGCACTGACTGAAACACTGAATACTACTTTGACAGCATTTTCTTGCATGTTCTGCAGCGTATGAATGATTGTCGTGGGTTTTTGTTTTTTTGGTCAGGGAAAAGGGCCAGAGGAATGGTGTTGGGCTGGGAAAGGGATGGAAAAGGGGTTAGGGCAGATAGGGAAGGGCTTGAGGGATTGGGTAGGAGTTTGGGGTTTGGTACTTGCTATTTTGACAGTTCTTGATGATATAAGTCAGTTCACATTTTTGTCGGTGATTTTGGTGCTTTTTTGGCCAGGGAAAAGGGTTATCAGGACACTGGGGCTGGGTAAAGGAGGGAAAGGGTTAGAGCAGAAAGGGGAATGTTCTGGGGGACTGAAGAGGGGTTTGTATAGTTTCTTACTTGCTCCGGTTTTTCCTTCACGTTATGCAGCATATGTAATGCTTGTCGTCGGTTTTGGGGGTTTTGGTCGGGGAAAAGGGGTAGGGGAAATGGCGTTGGGAAAGAAAGGGTTGGGCATAGGAGTTTGGGGGTTTGTTACTTGCTACTGAAGATATGAGTACATACTTGTCTACATGTCTACATAATTTTTTGTGGGCCGTTTTGGTGTTTGGTTTTTGCCAGGGCAAAGGGTCCAGGACGCTGGGGCTGGGAAGGGAGGGGAAAGGATTAGGGCAGAAAGGTGGGACTCGCCTGTTACAACCCTAAAACTAACCCTAATCCTAACCCTACTAACTCTAAAACTAAACCTACATTGTAACAGGCGAGTCCCACCATCTGTAAACTGCCCCTTGTATGTTTTGCATTGTATGTAATGCTTGTCATGGGTTTGCGAGTTTTTGGTCGGGGAAAGGGCCGGGGGAATGGGGTTGGGAAGACAGGGGAAATGTTTGGGTGGACAGAGGAAGGGTTTGGGGATAGGGAAGGGTTTTGAGGTTTGTTACTTGCTCCGGTTTTATTTGCGAGTTTCGTAGCATATGTTATGTGTGTTGCGGGCCGTGGGAAGTATAATTCCCATAGTCAGATTTTGGGTCAAACCCTATTTTGGGGGTGGGTAATATTTTCCCTTTTATTTGCACTATTTTTATATGATTTTTAGAAAGAAATTCATAACCGTACTCCACAGAGAAAAAATGGGCCCACTATACCCCAATCCGCCCTACTAAAAATAGACATTACGTCATCTAACACGCCGAGAAGCTGCGCCAGGTATACAGATGTGCTAAAAATAAACATTACGTAATAAAGACGCGCTGTTTTAGTGCATCTGTAGTTAGTCACGCCTGTCCCACATACACTAGACATACACACCTATAGAAGATGTGCCACGGCCTACAGGCCTAAAAGACTTGACAGGCTCGTCGACTTCCAGATGACGTCATGACTCAAGAAGGCGCACTGGGCATCATGACAGTACTAAAATAGGCATTACGTCATAGACCGGCACCAAACCTACTAAAAATAGAACAGGATGGTACCTCACCCGCACAGAAGGCACGCCAGGCATACGATCCAATTCAAGATTGCCTGCATTACATACAAGACCATCCACACTACTCAGCCTGCTTATCTGAATTCTGTTCTGGAACATTACATTCCATCTCGTACATTGCGTTCATCTGACACTAATCTGTTGTCTGTGCCTCGTGTCGGTACGTTTTAGCTCTAGAAGTTTTTCTGTAGCTGCCCCTACTATTTGGAACTCTCTTCCTTTAGACATCTGCAATAGCTGTTCATTAGCTTCCTTCTGTCGTAAATTCAAAACATTCTATTTTTCAACGTCTAGCCATGTTTAGTGGCCTGCCTCACTCCTTACCTCAGCGCCTCAAATTCAGTGAGTTTCTCGCTGACATTGTGCGCTTATAAATTAAATTTACTTACTTACTTACTTTAAGTAAGTAAGTAAGTAAGTAAGCGTTAGGCCATCACGTCATCACGCACGCCTAGAAGGCACATGGGTGCTTTTTTAGCTATGACGCCAAGAATGAATCAGTCACTTCCGTCTAGATCATCATTGTCTACTATGGTAGGAGCCATGGTCTTGGAAGACGACCTTACACATTGTAGACCAAAGGACTTCCGGGCAGTCCGGGCTCAAGGCCAGCTAGACGCCATGAAATCTTCTGGTTAGGGCTAGCGGCCTGGCATAGGAGTGCTAAATTATAGTTGTGACTAATTGTAGACCTTGTACGGGGTTATTTTTAGAAAAATGAATCAGTTCCCTTCCGCCTAGAGGGGGTCGAAGAACTTCCAGTTATGGTGGTTAGGGTTGACAAAATGCCAAATAGCTTCCGCCCCTGGACAGAAGAACTTCCGGCTAGAGTTGTGGCCTCAGACTACACAGAAAAAGGCAGGATTATGCTAGGATGAGTCACGTAATTAAGTATTCTTTGCTGTCAAACTCGTCAAAATAACTATTCTCGGTAGGGTTGAGTCATCATCTTGGAGCACGAGATAGGGTTTCAACATTGTGAGGGACCTCCTGCTATGATCCAGAAATGAACACTCAGCGTGTTTGTAGTCGAGAGGAGAACATTCACCTCAAACAGAAAACAGGTACAAAACATCAGTGCTAAGTTTCGACGTGAGGTAGCTAGAAATGGCAAAGTCAAAAAATCTGAATTTTATCCCACAATTTTTGGGGGGTAGGGGTTGGGTGTTATCCATACTGCAGAGAAAGAATCGACAACAGAAAATTGTGTGAAAAATTCATGAAGATTGGTCGAAGTTCTAAGACTGTGCAATGGCTTGGCAAATTGGACTTTTCGCCATTTTGAACCGCACGCCAAATTTGACTGGAATTAGGTACAAAGCTGAAACTTGGCAGTTTTCTTCACCGAGCCATTTTGTATAAAAATGCGAAAAATTAGTCCAATGGCATTGTAACTGAGGTCGCTAAGTGGTGCCGAAGTAGACATCTCATACCAAAATCGACCGCCCTGATGGGTTGTTGGGGGTTCCGAAAATGCATGGCGTAGAAGCACATTTTCTAGACATACCACATCAAAACAAACCGTCTCAGACATAATTATTTGTTGCAAATTTTTTTTAGCTATCAAGGTCACATGACTGGACAGTATTCTCATGACAAATGAGGGTTTTTAGCTCTAGCCCCTAAACGGTGACACCTAGGAAAAAAGTGTTGGGCACAAACATTGTTTATCTTGGCCTAGCCTATCATCTGGCATCGAAGTCGGGGCCATAAGTTTACAACTGAGCTCACCAGATGGCGCCAAATTGTCGAAATCTAAAATATCACCTACAGTGGGTTACTTTAGGAATTCAGAACCCCGTAAATCTATACATCGTTTGATCATTGGAAAGGGCTATAAATACTCACTCATGCATTAAAATATCGTTTCGTCGATCTTTCACCTATCTCAAGAAAAACAGGTTTGAATGTTGTTGAGCAAAAAGTAAAAACATCACAAAATCTTTGACGCCCCCCAAAAATTGAAGGGTGTGGGGCAGTAGGGTAGGTATCTTGATTGAATGTGGTAAAGAGCCTGAACATTGGTCCACATACACACATAGAACTTTCAGGGCCCTCTCTTAAATTAACGACAATTTTTGGAAAATTTGGTCAAAATTGGCAAAAAAACAGGTGGGTCAGTTTGGGGGCTCAAAATACGTTTCAACCACCCTACACTACTGTACCTCACTGCAAACTACTAATCACTCTCTATCTTTCGTTAAATTTTGACTCATCAGAAATGTTTCTATTTCAAGAACCACTAGTTTTAAATTTTGTGAAACCAAAAGTGAAAAAAATGATGAAAAATTGACCCCCAAAAATTTTTAGGGGAGGGGTCAGGGTCAGCTTTTCGGTCGAATATGACAGCCGCCATAAACCACATACACACCTAGAACTTTCTGGGCCATCCTTTGAATTAATTATGATTTTTAAAAACTTTCGTCAAAAATCGTCAAAAAATTGCGTTACATTTAGGGGGCGATTTGTTGGAAATGGATCCAATTTTTATTATTTTTTTTAAACCCCGCATTGAACCCTCTGATCCATAGCAAACAATATATCGCCTACAGTTTCTGAGATCTGCTCTACGGTGCATTTGACCCCTGAAAAGGGGGGAAAATTTTTAACATTTTTTCCCCACCCCACGTAAAATTTGGGAAGCTAAAATTTTACTTGTGTATGGGCCCGGTAGTCCTCATCTGCAAGAAAAATTTTCATGCCCCCATCTCCCCTAATGCTAAGCTAAATAAGCTAAATTTTTTTCTTTCCCCTTTCCTTCACAACCCCCTTTTATCAGATTCCCCCCAAATTTCACAGACTGCTAGCCCTTGACCTTCCTTACAATCGCTGAAAATTTGGTGAATGTAGGGTCCATAGCTTTTTTGCTAGAACAAAAAAAAACACGGGTTGAGCAGATGGCAGGTCTAGGCGTAGGAGATTTCCTCTAAAACAGAGTCTTTATATTCTGTTGGATACTCCTTCACATATTATATTACTACTAGTGTTGTCAAGCAGCAATGGTGTGTGAAGTGGCAGGTCCAATGCGACTCATCTCCAGGTCGACAGCGCTACGGAACTCATTCAAATCCTTCGTGTGTTTTATGCGCTCGTAGTTTGATGACATCGACGACAGGTACACCACCTGAACACAAATCAGCATTATCTGCCTACCAAACCCCCATCGTGCTCAGCCACCTTGACGTGGTGGTGGAGCTTTGCTCCAATGACCCGAAAGATTTCTACAATCTGGAGGATAGGAGCGTACTAAGAGCTGACCAAATACGTGAGAACATTTACTACACGTTACCAGTGCTTTTGTGCTGGTTTCGGCTTCACAGCCGACTACGGCTTTATAGCCGTTACTTGTAACCTTGTGGTTACATTTGGGGACGCGCATTGGGCCGAGCTGATACGGCCTCAGCGCTGGGCAGGTGTAAGAGCCTGCCCACGCCAAAGGCAAGGCAAGGAAGGCCTACCAAACATGTGTGGGGGCATAACAGACTTCCCAGGTGTGTGGTGTGAGATGAGAATGCTGGGCTGAAATCGTCAGATAACAGACTCATGGTTTCTAATTCTTCTTGGGTCAAGCAACAACCCATTGCCCATTGCCCATGTGCCTCTGTCACCAAGCAGTACAATCCGGTACCAGTCAAGAGAAAGTGACCTTTGCGGAAAGAAAGGTAACCATAGGTCTAGCATTGGACTGGCCATGTGTCAGGCGATCCATCCACCTATATGGGCTCATTGGCATATGACAGGTATGAACGCCCACCAATGTTCTGGACGAGGCACAACACCTTTTACCCTTTGCAAAGGCACAGAAGTGACACCAACCAGGCCTATATTCACTGCCTGATGCCAGTGATGTGACGCTTCGAGGCCCTCGCCTTGAGGCTGCCTCGAAGTAGATTTTTACTGCCTTGCTCTTGATCTTGGTCTCGGACTTTGGTTCCTTGGCCTTGGCCTCGGCCTTGGAGGTTAGCGTCTTGGTCTCGGTCTTGTCACGAGACCGAGACCAAGACACTAACGTCCAAGGCAAAGTTCCGGCCTTCGGTGCTGTTGTACAAGCATGCCTAGCCTGCAGCAAGTTTACCACCCAGTGTTCTGCCTGATCTTAAGCTGTTGAAATACATTCCTGCCATAAACTGTGACGACTGAAAAGACACAAAACTTTTTCTGACATAAGGGGTGGGCCAGAAAAAAACGTGCCCCTTTACTTTTGTCCATATCTTCGCCAATTATTGACCGATTTTTAAAATTCTTTCACTGGCACACTTTGCAGACAATTTGCGATAATGTGATTATCATAGATCCCACCACACCGTAACTGCGTTTCTACACTACATGGTAAAATATCAATGAAATATGCATACATAACGATAACAACAAACAAACATTTTGGTAAAATTAAAAAAAAACACTTTGCAGTGAATAGTCTGTATGACACTAAACTGTGTGGGTATAACACTGTGTATATAACACTGGGTATAGGTGTGTGGGTATAATGTCATACGAATCATTCATCCCAATGTTGGTCTGAAGCATTTTTTCATTTACCAGTACCTAAATATTTGTTATTACGGTATCATTAGTTTTTGCTTACATTTAAATTTCACAAGATAGTGTAGAAATGCATTTACCATGTGGCGGGATATATAATAATCACATTATTGCAAATTGTCTGCAGAGTGTGCCAGTTAAAGAATTTTGAAAATTGGTCAATAGTTGGCAAAGATATGTACAAAAGTAAAGTGGCACATTTTTTTCTGGCCCACAGTGTAGAAAACAGTTGTTTTAGATCGCTCTTTTCTCGCCTGTTCAGTGTTCCTGCTACATTGGCATTTGTAGAACGAGTTTTCTCACAGGGCAGCATTATTAAACGCCCACAACATTCAAAAATGTCAGACTACGTGCTTGAGAATCTGTTGTTTCTAAAATGCAACATGCAATATTTGTAACCGCAGCTTTTAAGTTTATACGGACTATTAAACTTGCAAGGCATAATGTAAAGATTAGACTGATGTTTAATGTGACTGCATTAGTAAGATTGTTACGCCGCCCGGAACGATAGCTCGGGAAGGCCTTATGTTTTGCAACAGTTTTTCTTATTTTTTCGCCACCAAATCTCCGAGCTCAGTCGGCCGATCGCCACAAAATTTTGCCACATGACGGAAAGTATGTTCGATTTTATAATGTCAGTCCAAAAATTTGAGGGCCTGTCCCCCAAAAATGTTTGGGCCAAAAACATGCCAAATTTGGCCCCATTTCTCATGACTTCAGACTTTGACCGCAAATATCTCCGGAAGGGATGAAGATATTCAAAATTGGTAAACTAAGTTATCGACTACAATTCCTCCTGCATCAGATGGAAAAAATCCGGTAAACTTTCGTCCACTTCCCGCAGCCTGTACGCGGCTAATGTTTACCCACCAAATTGACTTTTTCAGAGGACCATATTTCGGCCCCTAAGGGATGCTGCGCCCTGAAATTTTTACACGTGCTACAGAGTGGTTGAGTTGAGATGTTTTTGTCTTAATGGAAAATTCTACATCTGAGCTGTATGTTTTGTAGTGTGCTTATTCGGTACTAGGTGTATTCAGTATTCAGTGCTTTAAATGCCTTGGCCTTGGCCGTGAGAGTTGGTGCCTTGATCCCATCACTGCCTGATGTACTTGATGACTTTTGACCTTGACCTTGACCTGTCAAGGTCATTATGTGCCTGGACCGGCATTCTCTTCCTACTACTGCTCAAATAGCATCCCACTGACTTTAGCTAAATTTTCCTTTCAGTCTTTTGATGCAGCCAGTTGGGCGACAACAACAGCTCCAAACTTGTACAATTTAGAGATAGTTTTTCACATAAATGCATACTTATACAATACTAGATCAAGTTCATGATAATTACACTCGCACATTCACATCTACGTATGGAAGCACCCAGTGCAACTGTTAACGATACTCACTAGTCCAAGCACGATGAAGCAAGAACCAGCGAAAGCAAAGCAGAACATTGGACCAGCATCGACCACCTGAAATGACGTCCAATAACACACGGCTGTAACATCGGCAAAATGACAGACATGAGAATAATAAGTAACCACCTAACAACACTGCAAACACATTTAAAAGTAATGACTGCATTATCAGAATAAAAATATTTTATGCTGTCCAACAAAAATTTTAAAGATGAAAACACAGCTATATCCACCTTGTCGTGGTGGTGGGGCTTAGCACCGATGACCCGAAAGATTTCTAAAATCTGGAGGCGAGGAGCTGACTAAGCGCTGACCAAAACGTGAGAGCAGATTGCTGCACGTTACCAGTGCTTTTGTGCTGGTTTCGGCTCCACAGCAGACTACGGCTTCACAGCCGTCTATTCACGGCTTCACAGCCGTCTGTTTACGGCTTCATAGCCGTCTATGGCTTTATAGTCGCTACCTGTAACCTTGTGGTTACATTCGGGGACGCGCATTGGGCCGAGTTGATAGGGCCTCAGCGCTGGGCAGGTGTAAGAGCCTGCCCACCCCGGAGGTAAGGTAAGGTAACACAGCTATATTTCATAACATACACGGTGTTTCATAAAAAGGATCTCCGTTTTCTTTCTTCACTAATTCACTCAAATGATGGTCAATTCACATGAAACTTTTGACGTTTGTAGCTGCAAAAATACAAATTCAAAATATTAAAACAAAATATAGCTGTTGATTAAATAGTTTGCTAGTCGTAACGTAACGCTGACATCAGAAGTAAGTAAGTAAAATAAGTAAATGATTTATAAAGCCCCAAAGTCTCAGAAAGAATCAGGGCACATAGGATGATGGATGCTAGGTGGCAGAAAAGGCTGACTGAAAGTAGTAGGTCTTTAAGTGACGTCTGAAGGTAGCCAAGGTTTGACATTGACGAATTTGAGGAGTTAAGGAGTTCCAAATTTTCGGTGCAGAGACACGAAAAAACGAGAACCAAAGGATAAGTTATGCCGTGGAATTGCAAGTAACTGACTGGTAGAAGAATGTGTCGTGAGTACAGGCTTGCTCGCCTCAACTGGTGCTGTCGGCTGCTCCTTGCTTCGACGGTGAACTTAATCTGGTGCGCTGATGAAAAAATGTTTATTGTGTAGCACTAAGCAACATGGCACCTGAAGTGAGTTGTCTCGCGAGCCAGAAACTCAACCATCTTGCAAGCTGTGTGTGCTAGTGCACTGTCTAATTTATCTTGCTTTGCACGTTCTTTTTGTGGCTGCAACTGTAAAAGTTCAAAAATATGTCATCAACGAACCGCATTAAGTTCATCATCGAAGCAGGGTAGCAACTGACAGCACCAGTTGGCACAAGCAGGCTTGTACTCACAACACATCATGACGTCAGCATTACGTCACGACTAGCAAAGAATATTTAATCAACAGCTATATTCTGTTGAATATTTTGAATAAGTACTTCTTCAGGTACAACTAATAAAAATTTTGTGCAAATTGATTATCATTTGGGTAAATTATAATGAAAAGAAAAAGGGATGATTTTTATGAAACATCGTGTAAGCCTATGTTGCTCATTCAGTAAACTTTGAGCACAAAAACGTGACTTCTTGGAAATCTTTGATATTTTGCCATTCAGCACACTGCATGAGTGAATAGTTTCTTAAAGGTCCATGGCCACGGTCAAACCTCGCTTGTGAAATTTATGTGAACCTCAATATAGGCTCAATTAGACATTTCACCTTGTATATATAATGTGTTGATTTATGCTTTATAAATGCATGCAAGTAATGTCTGAATATAACGAAAAATGTCGTTACATTACGTTATGTTGAAAAATCTGACCTTGGCAAGTGGCCAGAAATGATGTCACCAGCTGAACACAGTCAGTTTAGCAATTAATCTGTTTTATATTTTTAATGACAAAAAATATTGTGTCGCATGACAACTGCAGCAGTAGAAAATGTGATTTTACAATGCTGATGTTTTTATGCGTATTTAACACTGACGTGTTCAACCGTTGACGTCATCAGCCTGTCAACATGGCGGTTCGTTTTCCACGGCATTTTCGTAGATTGTGAATTTCAAATGTAAATTTCTTCAAGTTGAAAAAATGCCGGTAGCTGATATTACTATCAAAATTGTTACAAAATTATGCTGTTTTAGGAAAATGGATAAAAAACATGTGTTAATTTTGGTGTCCATGGTAGAGCTCTGCAAGGGCCGGGCTTCCCGGCGGCCCGGGCTTGAAAATTTCTTCCAGAAATCGAGCCAGGCCGGACCGGGCCGGTTTGCGTAAGCCCGTAAAATTACAATTAGTCAGATTTGCGTATTATGGCGGCATGAAAATCTGAAGTTGTGGACTCTGGGTCCATTAGGTCGGCAGGAGAGGCAGAATGACACCCTCTGGTCCACAGTGGGCTCTATCTGTCAATGGCCTCCTATAATTTATTATTTATTTATTTGTATCAGGCAACAAGGCCCATAAACATCATAAACATGAACAGAAAAAGACAGACAGAAACACAGATATGCATACAGACAGACAGACATTAAAGCAGAACAAAACTAGAAATTTGGGGCAAAGCCCAACGTGAGTCCGCCCGGCGCCCTATGTCCAATTGGGGCAAATTAGAGGGGGGGTAAAATTTTCCCGGCATCAAAGTCACGTGGCCTGAACTCAAATGCATTGGCATACGCCGAACGCGCATTGTCGACTTAGGGTAGGTCAACATGAGCGCCTATAACTTTGTTCGTAATGGATGGAATTTCACAAAATTTTTTTGTTCAACACCGAAAAAGATCGTTCTCGTCAACGCCGTTTAGATTTTGTCGCTATCTTCATTGATTTTAGAGATATTTGCGGTCAAACTCGAAAGTTGTCGTAAATCGCACCAATTTTTGAACGTTTTTTGCCCCCCCAATTTTAAGGGGGCGGAGACCCCAAAAGTTGCACCCGCGTTATCACCCCCATCTAGCAGCACGTCACGTGGCAAAGTCTCATGGAGCTACTCCCTTTGGCTCCAAAGATCGTTCGTCTAATACGCTACACTTTAAGGCAATTTTTGACTCCCCTTTAAAAAATGTTGTAAGAACGGCCCCCGTCCCCGGTGGGGGGTGCGCTACTAAAAGTTACCCCCAAAAGTTGCACCCGCGTTGTCACCCACATCTAACAGCACGTCACGTGGCAAAGTTTAATAAAGCTACTCCCCCTGGCTCCAAAGTTCTCGCGGCTAATACGCTACATTTTAAGCCAATTTTTCATCAATTTTTGAAAAAAAATGTAAAGGAGGCCCCCGTCCCCGATGAGGAGTGCGCTAGTAAGAATTGGTCATTTTCTAGCACCTGTAAAAATTTGGGGGCGCAGCACCCCCTAGGAGCCAAAATATGGCCTTCCGAAAAATTTGATTTGGGTGGGTAAACATTAGCCGCGTAATCTCTGGTATTAGTGGACCAAAGTTCATCAATTTTTTTTTATTCAACGCGGAATTAACTGCATTTGATAACGCCGTTCACCGCTTGTCAATATCTTTATTTATTTCAAAGACATTTGCGGTCAAACTCGAAAGTTGTCATAAAACGTACTAAATTTTGCACGTTTTTTGCACTCCCAAATTTTAAGGGGCCACTGCCCCCTAAAAGTTGTACCCGCGTTATCACCCCCATTTAGCAGCACGTCACGTGACAAAGTCTCCCTTTGGCTCCAAAGTTCTCGCGGCTATTACGCTACATTTTAAGGCAATTTTTGACTCCCCTTTGAAAAAAGTTGTAAGGGGGCCCCCGCCCCCGGTGGGGGGTGCGCTAGTAAGACTTGGTGATTCTCTAGCGCGTGTAAAAATTTGGGGGCGCAGCACCCCCTAGGGGCC
>Ga0209367_1005370_pt1 | contig 17760 bp, 8 predicted proteins | sample WorMetLIZISLAND2_FD_187412 | JGI IMG/M metagenome (GOLD analysis project Ga0209367, IMG submission 187412) | Marine gutless worms symbiont microbial communities from Max Planck institute for Marine Microbiology, Germany - Olavius geniculatus... ... | reverse complement strand
TAGGTGAGGTGGAAAATGAGTGCACCTCGCATATATTTGGATCGTTTGCCATCTTTCTGCCAAAAATTATCAAAATCGGTGGAAATTTGATGCAGTTCTGACAAAAACAAATCTGCTTAGTTTTTTTTGGGACACGGTGTAAAAATAAGGTCTAATGTCTAGCAGAAATGACGACTTATTGTTAATGAGCCTTTTTGATTACAATGAAAAACAATATCAGCAATATTAGTGTCAAGAGTATAGAATGTTCCAGTGGGCATGGATAATATTACAGACAGCAACCTAGCCTAACCTATGTGAAAGAAACCTCTGTGATAAGGCGCATAAAAAACGACATAACTTAACTGAACTGACATAGTTTAGTTTTTGATGAACTGACCAATGGGCAAACAATAATGCAATACAGTAGGCAGTAGGCATCGTCCAATGGCATAAGGTACTAATCGCACGTTTGCATCAGCCAACGACCAATAGGCTCAGCCTGCTCTTCCAGTGGACAGTTCATCAAAAAATAAACCGTGTCAGTTCAGTTTTTTAAGTTCAGTTGCATCGCACTGTACATGCCCCTAAACAACATTATGTAAACACTGAAAACAGTCTATGTATACAACTGCAGAAAGTCGAACCTTTTCAGGCATGTTGCCATGCAAGTGAACGTGCGGAATATTGTTGTCATCGAGGAAGTAGCCCAAAAAGCAGACTGTCGAGGATTTGTTGCAAAAAACAATTGTTGGAACATGTCGAGCGATGTTGTCTCTAAGTTGCAATAACAGCTGCTCTACATCGACAGAACAAACCTACATTAGAACGTATTCACACAGTGCAAAATTAAACTAATCACAACTGCAACTATAGAAGTTACACCATGTTGACACATTTCACCAACTGCACAAAGCCCCACAATAGCAAGACTTACGCTTGCAGTCACTTCTAGTGTATACCCAGTATGAATTCATTATTGCAAATGGCCACACTATGACTTCTGCATTTCACAAGGTAGTGTAGCAACAGTATTATAGTGAGGTGGGCAAACTAGTCATTTATGTCAAGTTTCTCCACAATGCTGTATGCAAAAAATTATTAAAATCGACCAATGTCTGCACATTTTTGTTGGGGGGGACACAGTGTAGAAGGTTTGAAAGAATGCAAATGAAAGAATGAAAACTTTGGAGATTTGACATAATGATCAAATAATTGGTACAAAGTATCACAGACTGAGAGATATGCAAACAAAGAAGTCCTAAAATTAACACAGCCAACACACCGGGTCTCTGGTTTGATCCCACACGCAGAAATTTCTGAGATATGTGCGGCATAACTCGATTCAAATACTTCGATCTGACAATTTCAATAGTTTCTGTCTGCATGACACAACAAAATGAAATTACTAAATACTGATGCATACAGATTTCCAACTTATACAAAGCTGGCAAAATATCTATATAGTTCAGCGGAAAGTGACTGAGTGAGTGAGTAGAGCTTAGAGTCCCACCCGATACAGTATAGGTCATTTCTGGGACGGCTTTTCCAAACAGAATGCACACAAACACATAATAATAGAACAGTAAGTTTGACCTTTCCAATAAAGAAACAGAAAATTTAACCTTTACAGAAACACAAAACACAAAAAACCGAGCTAAATCTAAAACTGTAAGAACTCCATTCAGCAGAGAGTCTTTAATAACCTTTCACTTACTGCCAGAGTTACAGAAACCAAAGCATTTTACTATGGCAATAAAGCATAGGCTAGAACTTAACAGTACATGTTGAGATAAGCATGGTTTCAAGATAAAGATTTACCACAAACAACATTTTGGCCCATGTAAAGCAATAACAGAAGGCATAACTATCTCAGTATGTAACATAATTACAATATTCTGTCAGACATGTTAAGTTCAATTTAACCATTTACTTCAAAGCACATTTCAAGGAAAAAACCCGAGAAACACAGTACTTACGGGCACGACGTCCTCGAGAATGTTTTCAAGATCACGAGGCATCGTTGCACCGATGAATGAGACTTGCGTGCCGAGAGGACAGAGCACTCCACCAGGCCCAGGCATTGCCCGCCCCTCACTCGACAGCTGACACATTACAACAACACCACAACTCGACTTCTGCTCTTCATACGATAGTAGTAGCAAAGTATATAATTTCAACTATACAGATGTGCAAATTCTCATAATAAATGACATATCTTAATGACTAAAAACAATTAAATTATTAAATTTTCAACTAAATCACATCAACAAGACAGCACTGCAAAATGGATACATGCAACATGTGTTCCATGTGAATAACTTTTTAGCTCAGTTAGCGTCTACATCAAAAAATATGCAGTCAAAATCATACCAAGAAACAAAAGAAAAAATGACATGAATCTCAATGCTGATGTAGACTGCATGCTTCGTATGATATTGTAACTACTGCTTATGCAGGATGCTAGAAAATTCATAATAAAACGGTCAAATATCAGATATGTTACAGAAGATGAGACCTGGAGTTTGCGAAGAATTCGTAATGTCACTTCGCTGAAACTGTCGTCAAGCAACGAGTCCGCTTCATCGAGTACAATGTGAGTCAATCTCGACAAGTCGTACAGTTCTACCGACCACAAACACAAGTTACATACACGCTCAATTCTTCCAGTCAATAATTAACACATTACGCAATGACATACAGTCACAGCAATATACACCGTGTCCGGAAAAAGAGTCTACAGTATTTTCGACATGTCTTTGACAAACAGAAACCTATTTTGATAATTTTTTTTGCATCAGTCGTCCCAAATATTTACTTGGTTAAACTGTCGAGATATTTTCTCTTTATATTGCCATGTCACTACATATAGCTTACGTAATTATGACGTCACTGAAAATGCCGTTTTTATTGTACACGAGGTGAAAAATGCTAAGCATGTTTCGATCAATAACTTTAACAAATTTGAACGTAAAAAAGTAATGCGCAACTGACAGTTTACTGATAGTCCACTTTGTCCAAATACTGACGCCACTTTACCATGTAAAATAAAACTCTTCATATTTTTACTTTACGCCATACCAAAACAAACACAAATGCAGAAAAATAGTCTTTTTTGCCTGTAGCTGCCTTAGTTGTCAAGAACAGTGACAAAACTTGCTATTAACCAACTTTTGAGCCAACAAATTTTTTTACAAATGTACACTACCGCAACACTAATGCATGCTGCAGAAATGACGCTGCTCGCTGATAACGGCTGCTGCACAATGACATTCCCGTTCTGCACGTGACAAACACACTTAACATGGCAAAAATCAAAATTAAGTTAAAAAAGTTAGATAAAAAGTAACTTATTTCCATGCCAGCAATGTCTCAAGCTTTTTATTGCAATTTTCTTTTAGTAGTTTTCCTGTTTTCGTATTGCAGAGGCTCATTTAGACATCACCTTTCGGCAAAAATGGCATTTTCCATGATGTCACGATTACATTAGCTATACTCAGTAAGAAGTAAATTTTAAAGATAAGTTTTAGACGTTTTTAGTCAAGCATATTATTGTGATAATGTGTGCCAAAAATTATAAAAGTAAATTTACATTTGTTGAAGTTATTCAGCAAAAAGCGTAGACTTTTTTTTCCAGACAGTGTACACTAGACTTGAACTACTAGCAGGTATTACAAAAACCACATAACCAAAGCATCAGCTAACAGAACAATTGAGGCACCATGGCACTCATCAAATCATTTCATCATCACATCATCATCATCATCCATCACACATCTTTATTTTATGACTAGAAGCAGTAGAAAATCACGAAAACACGGAAATCACGAAAACCATGTTTTTGTCAAATGCCGTGATTTTGCCAAAATTCTGTGTTTTTTTTGACAAAATGCCATGTTTTTACGTTTTTTGCTAAAATGCTGTGGTCTTACGTTTTTACATGAATATTTTGTTTTCAATCAGCATAAGTTAAAGTTTATTGTGTGATCTTAATACAGAAATATTTATCTATGCCTCTCAAGTCAGAAGCAGTTCTCTTTGAGCTTGAGTTCCAGGAAATTCCATTGATGTGGAGTGCAGTGATTTCCAGTACACGTTCGGTTATGCTCTGCAGCGACAAAATTTTACAGATGAAGACCTTGTACTGCATGTAGTAAGGGTCATCAATGACGATGAGTTTTATACATGGTGTTTCATAAAAAAATAGCACCCTTTTTCTTTCTTTCATAATTCACTCAAATGATCAATTTACATAAAATTTTTACCAGATACAGCTGAAGAAATACTAATTTAAAACATTTCAACAAAATATGGCTGTTAGTTAAATATTCTTTGCTAGGCGTGATGTAATGCTGACGTCATAATGTGTCGTGAGTACAAACTGGCTTGTCGCAACCGATGCTGACAGACTTGCTGAATAGCTGACCTGCTACGATGGTGAACTTCATCTGGTTTACCGATGACAAACTGTTGAAGTTTTAACATTGTGGCTACAAAAACGCCCAAAATGATCACTTTCACACATTTGTGGGGATAGCTTAACATTTACACCTTCCAGCAAGACAGTGCACCAGCATGCACTGCTTACGAGATGGTTGAGTTTTTGGATCAAGCAACATTGGGACATGAAATCAGGCATCGCTCGAATTGAGAAATGCCTGATTCCGTGTCCCCATGTTACTTAGTGCTGATACGATAAACACTTTATATCAGTGAACAAGATTAAGTTCACCATCGAAACAGGGTAGTAACTGACGGCACCAGTTGAGAGAAGCAAGCTTGTACTTACGACACATAACGACGTCAGTGTTACATCATGACTAGCAAAGAATATGTAACCAACAGCAATATTTTGTTGAAATATTTTGAATTGGTATTTCTTCAGCTATATATGATAAAAATTTCATGTGAATTGATCACCATTTAACTGAGTTATGAAAGAAAAAAAGGGTGCCATTTTTTATGAAACACCATGTAGACTGCGATTAGATGCTTCGTCTTTGCTGTGATTTTTTGCGATTTTCACAAAAGTTTGCCGTGTTTTTTCAAACCATTTTTGCCATGATTTTCTACTGTCCCTATTCATGACCTACTCGCCCTACTATCTCACATCACAGTGTGTGTGCAGGGTTATAAACAGCCACAATCTTACTCCAGTCAAGCAAAACGACTGAAACATGTCTCATGTCTGTGTATCACATGCACGTCACATGACAGACACTCTGTCAATCGGTCTGGAAATACAGGGTTCCCACTGTAGACATGAAATAAAATTCAAAAACTTTTCAAAGAACAAAAACTGCTGACATTAATTTTCAAGGACTAAGCGTTGACATCAAGTTCCAGCAATTGATGAATTATGGCCATAACAACTTCAGAATGACACGTGAGCAAGGTGAGCAAGAAATTTTTATGAAGAAAATGTAAAACTCGACCGCATAATGCAAATATGCCTAATGTTTATCGTTTCAATAATCTTACCCAGTTTTCCCTAAAAAAGTTCCAGAGCTTTCAAAGACCTAGAAAGTCAAATTCAAAGACTTTCAAAGACCGACCACGTTTTCTATGACTTTCAAGGCCTTAAATTTAGAGAGAAAAAATTCCAGAACTTTCAATGACTTTCAATGATGCATGGGAACCTTGAAAATTAGCAGGTTTTTCAACATGGTGTAGAGTGTATCATGTCTCATTACACCAACACAATACAGTCTATTTCACGATAAAACACATACTGATACGTATAACCAAACTTGAATACACTACCACTACCATTACAAAAACAAGAACAACAGTTTTTAACAGAAAATACAGAATACTGTTTCAATCAACTTTCTCAATTTCTTCCTCCTTAAATTAATTAAAACAATCTAAAGCCAAAAGAAAAGCAAAAAAACTTATGACAGTGTGAAATATTCTTTTCCTCTTCTTTACATCGCATTAATTTATAAGCTGCAAATTTGCATTAACACGCATCATTAAATAAACAACTGATTACTGATCACTGAATACAATGACTTACTATTGGTAAGCAATTTGCTGAATACACCTGGAGTGGTCACCAATATGTCAACGACTTTTTCTGGCATATTTTGCAGCAATCGCTAATCAAACAGACACAAATACAGTAAGCGCTTGAAACAATAACGTTTGCTGATACAAACAACACATGAAGTACTACACTATGTCTCAAAAAACATCCTCGACATTTTCGACTGTTAACTTGAAAACCAATCATCAGATTTTGATAATTTTTTGGTACAAATATTCCTGACACAACTTGCCATCAAATCACCGTTCAGTTTTTCACCTCATCCACTGTCCACTTCTGCACTACCTAGAGAAAGCAGATCAAGCAAAATATGAGTCAAAATAAACAGAAAACCTGAAAAAACATACACAACTTTATTGATCATAACTTAAAGAAAAATTAGCAGATTTTATTAATTTTTTGTGGAAATATTTCTGACAGAACTGGCTATTAAAGAAGTGTTTTAGTTTCCACCTCGCCCAATGTCTGCTTCTGCACTACCTGGGGAAAGCAGACCAAGCATGATACGTGTTAAAATGAATGAAAAAACGTCGATGAATTCCATCTATCCTAATCTGTAAGCCCCAACAGTTGGTCTATTACAAGGTTTGACTGTCATGCAGCAGTGTGTCTACCAGATGAAGTTTAGGAATGTTTGTGAAATCAAAAAGCGACTGGTACAGCCTGGATTGGTCTGGAGCAGAACATTATCGATACCGCTGACCGCTGCCTATGGATGGAGAAAGCGTCTCCTTGCCTGTGTTCGCATAGTGGGCCAACACTTCAAGCAATTTTACTACAGGTAGTTAAAAAATGGACAACTGGATGAAATGTCAGCCAACGTAACAGAAATGTGAAAAAATGTGTTTTTACGTGTTATGTTAATTAAGCAATCATATCGCAGTGGATAAAAAGTGATATTTTGCTAGTTGTGTTTTCTCCAGAGAGTTCAGAAACAAACGTTGGGTGAAGTGAAAAACTGAATGGTCATTTGATGGCAAGTTGTGTGAGGAATATTTGTACAAAAAATTATCAAAATGTGATAATTGGTTTTCAAGTTTCAGTCGAAAATGTCGGGGATGCTTTTTAAGACACAGTGTACAATCTGCACAAAATAATGTTAATGTCTGCTAGCTTATAATCAGTAAAAAACACCTGCCAAAACAGTTTCAGTATTTGTTAAATTAACTCTGGCTATGTTTTATGGGACAATTTTTCTTGTTCTAATTCACTTTTTCAAAGTTGACAAATTTTGCATTTATTTTTGTTTAAGAAAATAGTTATTTCATTATACAGATAGTAAAATATTAAATTAATATTAAATTATTTGTCTTAGTAACTGCACTATATCATTTCAACCAATAATGACTGCATTTCAAAATTTATCTCTTACAAAAAAGTCCAGGATCCTCAGAGCTCTTTCAAAGAAAACCGTTTCAGAACAGTTTTTTAAAGCTGTGTATAAAAAAACATAAGATATTTAAATAAATGACACATACACTGAAGTGATCAATACCTGTGTGCCACGCCCACCGCACTTGACATCAGCAGAGAAAGGAGTCGCAGATGAAAGCTGGCATGCAACATCCTACACAGCACAGCACATTTGATGGCCGATCAAATTGATCTCCGATCAACTTTGGGACTTAATCGGAGAGCATCTCAATAACCGTTTTTAAATTGCCAATTAGTGACTTATCATCCATCAAATCTCCCATCAAGTTGATGGCCGAATTTTGGCCGATCAAGTCAGATAATTGACGATTAAACGTGGCGATCTGCAGTTTGTTGCTTATTCACACCAGAAACATCGCTTCACTTCACCGGTTAGAACAGCAATTCATGAATTAAAATAAAATTCCAGGCACGGCGATCAATCACTACTAATCAATTTATACTGTGCATAGTGTTTTGTGAAGAAATAAAATGAATAGACGCTCCCGTATTGATTTGCGATAGAACGTATTGTTGACAGCAAATGATATCGTTGATATCGTTGTTATGACGACATTTACTGGTTATGGCATCCCCTCGCAGCGCAAGCTGGGTAATTTAGTACAACACCGCAAATTGAGATCATTGTCAACCAATCAGATCGGCAAAAGTAGACTCAATTGACGGCTAATCAACTAATCGCCGATCACGTAATTAGAGGTCGGAAATGAAACACAGTTGATCGACGATCAATTCTGAACATTGAGTTAATCAAATATCAGTAAATCGGAGATCAAATTTGATTCAATTGGCGATGAAAAAACCGGACCTAAAAGTTAAAATTTAAAGGTCGTCAATAGCTCTTAATGGTTTACGCATCACAGAGCTACGGAGCATCATTTGCCGTATGGGACCACAAGTCTTACCTGCCACCCACACAGATGAACGGGCCCCATCTTAACTCCAGCCAAGCAAGCTTAATTTACCCTGAAGAGGCTGCACTACATATTAAAACTAAGCAGCATTTTCAACAATATTCAAGTGAGTAAGTTGGTCTAGTGTTTTATGTCCGGGTCAACACATAACAGATCATCTCAGAGATGAGTTTGTTTCAGTGCTGCAAGTATTTGCCTGGAAACCTTTGACAAACAGCAAAAACAACAAATACAAAAAAATGAAATAGTATTAAAGAACACATTCAAATACAATACACGGCACACAATCTATGTAACTCTCCCTCTCTCCTTCAGGCTGGTTTAGATCCCTCGAGTGAGGGGTCAGCCACAATCTATGTAACTATGCAGAAGAGAAAAATTTGTTTGCTTGCCTAAAGAATCTAAGAAGGCCTGGGTTCATGCCATTAATTGCCAAGCCACGAATTTTTCAAATATATAGACGTTATATACCGGTACTGTATGTGCAATCTGAGATTATGTGAGACAATAACAATACATTCTGAGTCTATTATCTGAAGTGACTAGTGAATTAGTTAAGTGCATGAGTGAGTGAGTGAGTGGGGTTTAACGTCCCGCCCGACACAATATAGGTCAATTCAGGGATGACCTTCCAGGCAATGCACGTACATATAACGAAACAAACAATTTAACCTTTACAGAAAAAGTTTAACTTTATGAAAAAAACCTTAAAATAACATAAACCTAAAATTGTACGAACTGCCAATTCAAAGTGGGCATATGTAAATAACAATAATGGCAGTTCTAATAATTTTCCCTCTTATTCTCCAGAAAGTGCATGAACGACTCACTAATTTTTAAATAAACAAACTAATAAAATGTCTTACATAAATCTGGTCAGCCAACTCTCTGGATGGCGTGACGATTACACCGAGCGGTCGATTTGGAGCACGACTTCCTCCATAGATGGAATTATATGCATGGACTTGTTCAATAATTGGAAGCAAAAATGCCAGAGTTTTCCCGCTCCCTAGAAAAATGGCACAATATATGCATAAAGCAATTTCAAGTAAGCATGACAATGAGTTTATCATGGGTATAGTTTATGTGAAACCTGCTGCCATCACCATTATCCAAAGAAAACACTACAAGTAATAAAAAATACTACACTGTGTCCCAAAAAAACGTCCCACTTTGTCATTTTTTAATATCTTTGCCAAACATTAACCGATTTTCAAAACTCTTTCACTGAAACAAACTGTGGACAATCAGCAATAATGCAGCTGTTAAATATCCCACCATGTTTTAACTGTGTCACTACACTACTATGTGAAATATAAATTTTCAAAAATCACTAAAATCATATAATACATATGCAAAAAAATTATCCTTTAAAACAATTTTTATGCACGATAGCAAAATGCTTCATATGTCTTAGCCATCGTCTGGTGTTTGTAAACAAAAGCAGACAATATTATAGTAAACAGTAATTTTTAATGCAGTGACAACATACCAGTGATGTAATGTGCCATTTAGCAGTGGAGCCAAGGCTCTGATTAGGAACTTGTAGCAGTTTAAAAAATAGAGTTTTTGCAAGATTTGCATAATTTTTGAAGATAAACTGCAACAGGGAAAAACTGGAAATGTCACTAACAGAGATTTGGGAAACATGCAGCACTGACCAAAAGCATGACATTGGCAGACTAAAGTATGCACAAACTGAAAAGAATGTGACCATTGTGGATGAAATGGTAGGCTTGCTAAACCAGAAAGGCCAGAAACAAACATATCGTTCAATACACCAGATATCCAAAAAATAAGCTCTAACAAAGTGTAGCATCGTAGAGATCATTCGCTGCATTTTTGGTCGATGGTGTAATGGTGTATTTTGTTTACCAACATGCTTGCTATTTATTATTATTAGTTTTTCTTGCATTTATATTTCACAAAGTAGTGTAGTGACACAGTTAAAGTGTGGTAGAATATTCAATAATCGCTTTATTGATAATTGTCTACAGAATGCATCAGTGCAAAAATTTCAAAAATCGGTCAAAATTTAGCAAAGACCTGGACAATAACAAAGTGGGACATTTTTTGAGACACAGTGTATATTAATAAATAAACAGTAACATTGGACAATTCAGTACAAGCCATTCAAAAATCCAAGTATTCTTCTATCAGTATTACCTAACGTAAATAAGATATTAGCCAATAAAATAAGGCAATAACATCTGACAGCTTGGTATGTTCAGCATGTTGCAGAGCTTAAGCCAAAACACGAGGAACGACCAGTCCACGTGTTCAACGATATTCTCTGCATTTCTCTAGCATTGTTCAACGACCACATGCCACAACCATCCAGTGACATGTGGAGATACCAAATGCACCACTCGCAGAAAAAAATTTCATGTAAACCAAATTATCTAAATGACAAATATACAAAAAAGTAACACGCTGCATAACCACTTCGGGCCATAATTGAATAACCTTGTACAGACGTATCTGTAAATGCAAGTGCCCATGTTGTAGACTTCGCTACTTTTAACTACCACAACTGGCAGTCCTTACAGCTCTTTAAGCCCAAATTCCATTACACCAACTTTGCGACAAAGTCCAGGACAAGTTCCCGACAAAGTTGCAGACTTGTCGAGGACACAAATCATGTAAGTCCACGACACAAATCAAGTCGCCAACTTTCATGATTTGTGTCCGTGACAAGTCTGCGACTTTGTTCGGGAACCTGTCCCGGACTTTGTTGCCAACTTTCCCCGTGCATTGTAACGGTCTAAATTCCATTAGAGTGACACAAATGGTTTTGTCTTGGACTTGTCACGAACTTTGTCGCAAACATCTCGACACGTCGAGATGGTTTGTGTCTGCGACTTTCATGATGTGTTCACGACTTTCCCCGCGGGAAAGTTTCGGCAAAAGTCGGCGTAATGGAATTTGTTCTTTACACAACAGAAAGGATACCAACGGTCTGTTGCAATTGCAACTCCTGTAGTTTTCACTCACTGCATATTCAGAATTCAAAATATACCCTATATAGTTCGATGATTGTAGCATAAATTCTTCAAAACTACACAATCTACATATCATTATGCACATTTGTCAGTTCTACAACAAAAAAAAACCTAAGCTGAGCAATTGTACAATAACAAAACAAGCAGACACCTGTTTCCGCAGCACAAAGTACATTTCTGCCATTCATCATCAGTGGTATCATTTCAGCCTAGCAACAGAGCACAAATTTCAATTTATTCTCAATATCTGATCAAAGCTGAATGTGGCCGAACATCCATTATCAAATGCTTCTGAAGCCAAACCCAGATTTTTTAAAAATCACTGTACTTACACAATTAATAACATAACTAACAACAAACAACAAGTACACAGAAACATACTGTAGTTGCATATATTAGTTCACTGCTAGTTCTGCAAGAGACAGATCGATTAATCAATTAACCTCCAGAAATTAACTAAAATTAATCTACTTAATTTCGATTAATTTCTGTAATCAATCAGAAGAACAACAAGAAATTTGAGCTAATGCTCACGAGACGCGCGAAAGCCTACAGCAGTTCCGGTTCAATAGTTTAGCTGAAAATTTGGGTGTTCACCCTAAGTTAATACACAAATACCAAATTCTCTATCTGGATCACATAACGATAGTTCCGTGGCGCCACCTTGTGAATGATATAGACTTGTGTTGCAGCTCGAAATCGCCAAAAAATCCATAAAACCCCCTATTTTGGCATTCAAGGTCAGTCAAAATCATTGAATTCGGCGCCAATCAAGAGCCAGTGCATGACTTCCTATTAGTGATTAATGGTAACCTAGGCCCTATCTCGCACCGTTACTGCGATACAGCAACTTATTGGCCAAAAATCGCAAATTGTGCCCACCCCCTCTCATTTAGCGCCCTCGTTCGGGGTGACCCCCTTCAAATTTATGAAAAAGCTTTACGGTTCCTGAAACTAGAGTCTTCCACGCAGCCAGTGGTGAAATTTGGTGATCATATCTTGCACTGTTTTTGACCGATCCACCCGTGTGACGAACAGAGGAACAAACAGGCAGACAGACAGACAGAATTGCGATGGCTAAGACACGCTGAAGACAGTAGCTGCTTTCGCGCGTAAAAACTGTAGGATTCAACTACTAGTTGCTGTTATCTTTTCTGAAATGAAGCAAAAGGAATGATGATGATGCAGTACACAAACTGTGCACTCAAAACTGACTAAGTGCAGAATGTTAAACTAACACTATACAAGTACAAATCTCGATCACAATGTCCTATGTAAAATAACTGCTGTCTACTGTAGTTTACAGTCGACTGGAAATGCAAGGATTAGTGATATTAAAGATTATTAATCCAAAATCATAAACAAATTTTAATCGATTGAAAAATTTTAATTGACTAATGTTTCAGCGATTCATTAATTAATCGTTAATTTCTGCAGCCCTACTATATACAAGCAAATGTGTACTAAAACATAATATAACAGAACCTGTATGGTTGTTGGCTGATGATAGTTCATCTCCGCCAAACCATTCAGCAGCTGTTTGTGAAAACCGAACTGTTCAAACGACGTGACAGGTGAATCTAAAGCTGGATTCTGTACTCACACAAGCAACCACGCCAAACATAGCACTCATTGCAAAGCATGCTACAAGGCAATGCCACCATATGCATACGTACACGCACACATACAGTACACACACTCATATAAAAATGTACAATAATATTATAAAACAACTATTATCACAACTAATATGCAGCTGTAGCATAACAAAAACCAAGACACAATGAATGTTTCATGTGTCCAACGATGTCAGCATTATTTTAGCACTGTTTGACGACCACATATCACCAGTGAGCAGTGACACATGAAGATACACGGTGCTCCAGTAATAACAATAATAATAAACATATCAATACAGCAAAATTAATATATAATTAAACGACCAAAAATGAGATAAAAACATCTGAACACAAAAATTAAAAACTAATAGAAAAAGATAAATTTACCGATTTAAATGCATTGATGGTGAAATAGTCCGTTTTGGACCTTCGATGTTTCCAGCCTCTGGACGCAAGATCTTTAACTGATAGATCTCGGTAGGTTTGTCCAACGTGGTGATTGAATTTCCTCTGTTTGCAGGCAATGAGAACTGGTTTCTTGGCCCAGAATGGTTCCAGGTTTGAACGCGACTGTCGAAGTCGGTGCTTCTCAATGTGTTTCATCATACGATGTGGCACCGTGATGCGTGCTACTTCAGCATCTCCAATGCCAGACAGAGTCTAACACAACGACAAAGCCAAATAAAGAAACTACTGGATTTGGAATTTAGTACAAAAAAGCTACAGGGTACACATAGGTCTTCACGGCAACCCATCTCAGAGTTACAGAGTGTCACCTGCAATATGGGATCAAACATACACCCCATACAGGTGAATGTGCCCAACATTAAACAGAGCCATCTGTTCCACCTACCTGAGTCATAAGTTGACCTGTTATACACTGTGTTCAGAAAAAAACAACCACTCACGTTTTGTTTTATATATCTGTGGAAAATGTTCAGATTTCCACAAAAATTTCAAGAAATCTTTAGGAGAAAACAAGTATTCCACCAGTATAAAAGTTGGATATTCTTTGCTACCAATGACGTCATGCTGACGTCATATTTCCGTGTTTGTTAACTATGGGTGCTACCATTGAAAACATACCCCTGATAAAATGTTTGCAAGTCAGCAAGGGTTATGAAGCAGCAAGATGTTTCCGAACAATACACAGACAACTGAATATTGATGGAATGAAATGTTTAAATTTTAAAAAATGACATGATTGGCAGTATCAAGCTATTCGACTGATAGCGGGCAAGTGGTCATCCATGCAATGACGCAGTGCGCATATGAATGCCAACATCAACAAAGTTGAGGAACTCGCACTCAGCCAAAAAAATCACAAAAACTGTTCAAAATGGCAAATTGTGTAAGAAATTAGCGTATTTTTGAGTTCATTCAGCACAACAACCAACTGGTCTGTTTTAACATTTCACCAATGTCTGTCTTCAACGGAAAAACCAATAATATACAAACACGAAAATATGGCGTCAGCATGACGTCACTGTTAGCAAAGAATATCTAACTTGTTTACAGTTGGAATACTTGTTTCCTCCAAAACATTCCCTGAAAATTATTGGAAAATCTGGACATTTTCCTCAGATATATAAAAGAAAACGTGAGTGGGTGTTTTTTCTAAACACAGTGTATGTACCAAGATGGCTGCCTGAGAGTGCAGTCGTTCAGTGAACCATCCATCCAGTCGATCAATTAACCAAAAATACATTTGCATAGCACATCTGGATGCATCTCTATGCACTAGAGTAATGCTAATATACTGTCTATATTGGCAAACTAAAAACGTTTTCAACTGTTGCTTAAAACAATTTTAAAAAAGTTCCAATGACTTTAGATACTCCAGTAAAAAATAGGGAATCCAATTAGTAATCAACACATGACACACCTGAGAGTCAATCATCACACTACGAATCAAACTGCAAACATTCGAAATAAAAGCAAATCTGGAATATCTACTAATTACATTATAATGTGCTGCTCAAGACTTACAGAGTGAAAAGACAGTGATGACAATCTAATCAGAGAGCACTTGCAGCAAAAACTTCCAGAAAACATAATGCACTGCTTCAACCTGCACATAACACCAACATATGTTAAAGTTTTATCTCAAAATCTGCTAGTAAAAGTAGTTTTCGTTCAGTACAATAACTTCAACTGAAACAGTAATCAAGGGGAGTGATACCATTTTGACTTTCCTGTTTCACTTAATCCCACTTCACCTAATCCCTAATCCTAACCCATAACCGTATCCCTAACCCTAACCTTCATCGTAACCACAGGAAAATGAAATTAAACAGAATATTATTATGCGAAAATGGCAGGATACCAATCAAGGTAACCATAATATTGCAAGGGAAACTGGGCACGAAAAATATATTCCAACCAGCTGTGAAAGGACAAGAAGTTAAAGAAGGTGATGAATGAGCAAATCATGGTGAGGTTATCAACAGTGGTTTTCAAGGCACTGAACAATGTTGCACCGAAGTATATCAGGAACTGCTGCATCCTGGACCTTTGGCATAAAACACGTTACGTGTCAGCATAAGAACTGAAGAGGTCATTCAAAAGGTTAAAGGTTAAAGGTGCATATAGCTCTTAATGATCCCATCTCAGAGCTACGGAGCATCACTTGTCGTATGGGATCACACAGTGTTACCTGCCACCCGACAGAGGTGAACGCGCCCTGCCTTAACCCCAGCCAAATAGGCCGGTAATCGATTTACGTACCCCGGAGAGATGGAAGGCTGAGTTGACCTAGGCGGTTGGTTACATCCCGAGATGGTTTACCTGCCCACAGGCAGTCACCCATCGCAGTATTAACCAGGCCCGGCGTACAGTAACTTCGCTGATTGGATCAGACGTGTTACCACTACACCACACCGACCTAATAACCGCTTGACGAACGTCTAGATCTACAGACAGTGTCAGACATCATTGCAAACATTCTGAGGCAAGAAAGCGTACTAAAAGTCTGTATAATAAAATACACTGTATAGGCTTAATGATTTTATTTCAGAATTGAACAAAGCACTAAACATTCACACAATCGTTTATTATCATTATCATGCATAAACTGTCTAGGCCTAAAGACAATTATTACGTATCAACCTCGATGTCGAATTACCAGTATTCAACAGGGGCGAAACGTCCAAGGTGATGGGGTGAAAGAGCCAGAAGCGAAGAAGCAAGGGGCGAATTAGCCATGGCGCACAGCGTCATATTCAGTATCTATTGCTACTGAACTCCGCCGTCAAAGTCGGCTAGGGGCGAATCAGCCAGGCACGGGGCGAACAAGTCGGGGGCCGAACGAGCCAAGGGGCGAAAGAGCCAGGGGCGAACTAGCCGACGGTGAAGTTCATTGCTATTGCTATTGAACTGTCCGCTGTCACCGTCGGTGAATAGTATGAAAGTAAGGCTGTGTGCCATGGCTAGGGGCGAACAAGCTAGGGGGCAAACCGGCAAAGGGGTGAAAAAGCCGGCTGCAGATTGGATATTGCCCTATGCGCCTAGTCTACTGCATATTTTTTACCAAGTGTGGCACAAAATGCGAAGAAAACTTTACTACTTTTAGGCGTGATTTCAATAGGTTAAACACCTTTAAATAAGAAACGTGGAAAAATACACAAAACACGGATAAACAAAGGTATGATCCATTCCACACACAGCCCACTGACCAGTTTTCATATCTATGTAGACAGCAAGCAAATTCACATACCGAGTATGCCCATTGAGGACTCAGATCCGCAGCGTTTAGCCATACAATAGTGATTGCATCACGGGATTGAATTTTCAATCCCGAAATCCGGGATTGAGAAATTTGTAACCTCGGGATACCGGGATGCCGTTACAGGATTAGGCTTACAGACTGGTCGTCATTTTAATATCTTCTATTGACTTATTTCATGCACATGATGTAGTATATGCCCATGCGGAAGGTATATATAGATCCGAATTCCGAACTGCAGGGAATGATAATGCCTTTCAGAATATGAATTACAGTGCATAGCAAAGAGTGGAACTCTATAGCGCACATAAATAATTTATTCACCAGACGGCTAAAATTCTTATTCCTATCACGCGAAATAAGTGCGATTTTAACTAATTTTGTAATCTCGTAATCTCGGGATTGGGACGCTGCTAATAAAACGGCCGTGATCCCGAGATCCCGGAATTCGGGATCCCGGAATTGCAATCGCTAGCCATACAGCCAATTCTGTCACAGGTGTCCTAAAATTTGCTCTTTATTCTTAAAGTTATAAAATTCTATTGTTATTGTAGGATACTTGACCTGTTCTCCGGCTGGGTCAGCCACTGTAGGAACCTGACCACGGACAATATTACTGCTAGCGATAGGTGCACTTAGAGTAGAAACTGGAACAACCGGAAATGCATTGGGTCGCTGACGTAAATAAAACGTTGCTTCAAATAAATTACTCACTCACACTCACTCACTGGACCGCTTGACCGGCGACGGGTCGTTGCGCCCTCCAGATTTCACGATCACTGGCCATATCCCAGGCGGCAGCTGCAGTAAGCCCGACGTCGATCTCCAGCTGGCGGATCCACGTATGTCGAGGACGGCCACGCGGACGCTTCCAGTCCAGCCTGTAGTCAGGTCGGACACCTGTACGGGTGTTGACTGCTAGACGAAGTGCCTCGTGCGCGGGAACAGACTCTTGTAGACGGCGTACATGTCCAAACATCGTGATACATCTGTCGCGTATTCTGCTGCAGATAGGACGTTGTTTGACCTGGTCCATCAC
>Ga0209367_1005369_pt1 | contig 17760 bp, 12 predicted proteins | sample WorMetLIZISLAND2_FD_187412 | JGI IMG/M metagenome (GOLD analysis project Ga0209367, IMG submission 187412) | Marine gutless worms symbiont microbial communities from Max Planck institute for Marine Microbiology, Germany - Olavius geniculatus... ... | reverse complement strand
TATCCTAAACCAAGTTCGTGCAAAGTCTGAATTCTCATCTTGTCACTTGCGGATATCTTACCCATCGTTAAGAGTGCGAAAATTCAACGTTTAAACTTTATTTACAAGCACGATTTATTTTCACTAGAGAATGACGCAGCTATGACGTCATTGTTAAGCTGGTACTTGGTTACGCTGGTTGTGTCAAATTATGTCCTCAATAACCGAAAAAAATTTTCATTTAAAATTCTTCCGCCGTTTTAGATAATGCAGTTTTGTAGTGGGGTCTTTAATTTTGCCGCACCCTGTATGGCTGATGAAAAAACAATAAAATTGGAAACATGGAAACATATTGACTAAGAGCAAGAGATCAAAGCTATCCGCACATGGAAAATAAAACAAAAACCATAGAAGCAATCAGAGATCCGAAATCCACGCGTTAATGTTGCTGTACGTGACGAATGCTACAATCTAACCACTTCCTCTTTGAGCCAGCCCCAATCTTTTCATATAATTTCATCAAGATCCGTTTATAATTTTTGGAGTAATATAACTGACAAAAATCGACTTACCCACAAACATAATTTTTGATACTTTGCTTCGGCGTGAATAATAAAATAAAAACAAAATGATTTAGTTTTAAAATGATTTAAATGATTTAGTTATTTTTTTGTTTCAGACGTCCGCACATGTGAAATGAAACGTCTACGCGTGGACAGCTTAAGACGAAGACAGTAATTTATAGCTTATTCTTGGTCTTACTGGATTTAGTTATTTTTTGACGCTCTTGCTTGTAGCTCAAAGGTTGTGACCAAGCAATAAAATAGCGGAAGCAATTTATATAAGAACTAAAACAAACTACGGACATTGGAAAATATATAGGCCTATACGAAAAACAATCACAGAATTTTGTTTTGACTACGCTTTGAATTACGCTGCAACGACGAAAGCCAGTCTGCTGTTTGCACCTCAGTGGTCTTTATGAAATTAAGCAACGAATATTTTTTTAGTTTAGTTTAGTTTAGTTTGGGTTTTTAGCACTCATGCCAACAATCTTTAGGAATTGTTTAATATATTGAGCGGGCCGTTGGTTAAGCCTAGAGCCTTTTCTATAATATATCCGTTGTCCGCTACTCTGAGAATATTTAATGGCGCCACGACCATGTAAGTGTTGTTCTTGGATACGTTTGCCGTTGAACAAGATCTTAACTGCCGCCTTCACCACTTCTGCTCCATGACGACCTGGGTAACGATAAACGTTACTGAAGAAAACAGTGTGTGATAATATAATATATTATTTATTTATTGTTGATTATGTATACTGCAAATATGGCTGCTATGTACTAATTCTGTGAGCAAATTATCCGAATCCTGTCCTTTGAGAGAAAATGCTACCGGAAGATTCTGAGGATAGGATGGACACAAAAGGTCACTAATGAAGAATTGTACAGAAAGATTCAATTGGCAGAAACTCTACTGCAGAAAGTTTGCAAATATACTGAGAAAGTTGCGCCTCTTCGGCCATATCTGCAGAATGAACGACTGGTGTTCGGAATGATGAATGGTTCAAACAAAAGAGGACGGCCTCACCGAGAATGATCAGATGACATTGAGCAGTGGTGTGGGGCAACCCAGCAGGAATTAAGCCACGCTGCCCTAGATAGCCAGCGATGGGCAGCGATAGTAACAATGGCGTCAGACACCAACGGGCATTGAGCCCACGGTTGTCGATGATGATGATGATGATGATGAAATTATCCCCAGGAGCACATCACATTTTACCAATATACTTTGTCGTTTTTTTTATTTTGGTGGCAATTTCGTATCCCTTTTCCTTATATTGTTTTACTTCTCATCTTTGAAAACTTTGTTTCGCCATGGTGTAGGAGCACTATTTTTAGAAGCCGCCTACTTACAGTTAGGGTTAGGGTTAGGGTTACAACGCCTAGTAGGCTAAGGTTCTGAGTCATTAATTTCCGGTTTTAGGGTCTCAGAACAGCAAGAGTTAGGGTTGGCACGGTGCCAAATGGCTTCTACCTATAGGTTTTTGGAACGAAAATCAAGGGTTACTGCTCACGCTACAGTGCGAAGCGCCTAGAAACGCGCCTAGTGAGTCATAAAGGCGAGGGTTAGCGAAAAGCTGAGTAAGGGATTAACGGACCACCTGCTGTGGGGCAGAAATAAACATTTAGTATGTTTGTAAATCAAGTAAATGAGTATTCATGAATTGAAGCAGTTTAACGAATTCTGCAACTAGCAGCTGCTACGACTAGCAGCTGCGTTAGACGGAATTAAGTTAGTAGAGCGGTGTAATCCGGAATTCCGGAAACACAGATATCATCAATATATTATTATCGGTGTAGTCATCATTATAGTCTGTATAGCCATCAGCTCGTTAGTGCTATTGTCGATGAAAACGTCAATCTGCAGTGCTTGCTGCTTTGCTGTGACTAAGAGAACCAACTTTTGCAACAGGTTGGACCGAAAAAAATTAAACGTGATTTATAACTTTTCGCGTATTTGCACGGCATCAACATGCAGTGGCGCTCTGTAGCGTACTAAACTCTTGGGAGCCTGTTCGCGGTATAAATATTGATTATTAATTGAATTATTTTGCTGATGCCGTCATCTTTCGTTACGTCATGGACCCTGCTCCTCTGTCCATACAATTTGTTTACAAAAGCAAGAAAAGTAAATTTATTTCGCCAAAGAAGTAAAGCACCGACACTAACGCATTGAAAAGTTAACCACGGCAGTGCCGGATTAAGAAGGGTGCAGCTGAGGATGCTGCAGCATCCGGCCCATTCGTGAAATAGGCCCACGACCACAGAGTGGATGAACATTTTTTTCGTAACAGCCATTTCTGTTGCAAATAAACGACTCAAAATGTTGCAGCGATGTGCGTTTTTGAGAGCACAAACTGCACAAAAATGTGTTTGCGGCCGGAGCTCCGCCGCGGACCCCACTGAGGAAGCTTAGGCTCATAGCTTCCTACTGAGAAAGAAAGCCGTCAGATTTCCTACCTCAATTTGGAGAAAGAAAAAAGGAAATGACATAAAAGGAAAGAAGATAGAATAAGGGAGAAAAAGAGAAAAAGCAAATGAAAAAGAGGAGGCTTAGGTTTGCCCTAACGATAAACTTTCTGGCTTTTGGGACTACGCTGAGAAAACTTGCAGCTTTACCCCAAATTCCGTAGCTTGATTTTGGAATAATCGCATAAAAATATTGAAAAGAAGGCAAATGGGAATAGAAAGAAGTGGAAATTTAAAAGTGTCCCAAACACACATTTCTGGCTACGTCTATGCCTGTGTGTAAGAAGGACGTGATCACACAGGCCTGCCAAGTCATCCGCAATTTAACCTAGTCACATGCTCACCCGCGCAGTCAATTATCACCGTCCGCCGACGATCAACGTCTACCGTTTTAGTCCCGATTTGTTTTTTTTTGCTTTGCTGTTATTTGACTTTTGAATGCCGGAAACAAATAAGCCGTTTTCTAAATAAGAGCATCCGGCCCGATCTGGTCTTAATCCGGCCCTGAAACACGGCATGCTGTCAGAAAAGGCTTGAGCCCTTTAAGGCGGGCCACTTTGACTTCAAGCAAATTTAGTTCACGTTAATATAAAACTTAATGTATTATACAACTGTATGGTGGTTACGACTTCGTCGAGTATTATGCCTCCGTAAACATGCGACAACTGCAAGGCAAAAAAGTGCATTTGGGGACATATTTGACCCAATCGTGATCGTGATCTTGACCCTTGACCTTTTGACCACAAAATCTGACACGTTTGTCCATGCCCCGAAGTCTGTTAGTGGAGATAGTTTGGTCAAATTCCGTTAACAAATACCCAAGATATCTTGATAACAATGTCTGTTCGGGACTCAGGCACGTACGGACGCACGAACACTTTGGAAACAACAATTATTATTTATTGAAAAAAACCAGATGGCAACACAATCACCAATGCAATTATACACAAAACATCAAAACAATACGCTTAAAAGCTAAAAAAAATACAAAAAAAAACATTACGAAATCAATGAACAAAACATATGCCAAACGGCATCCTTAACACCGTCTTTTGAAATACGGCATACATCTGCTGCACCATAGTAATGTTCAACATAAATACATCGAACGCGTACCAGGCAAGAAATAGATCTTGATATGACATTTGAGGATAGAAACATTTTCCTCTGGCCACTACGTTGGCGGAGGCATAAAAGCACAGAAAGAAACGCAGACAACAGTCCGCGAAACGACAAGAGTCCAAGAATCCAGTCAGTCGCCCCGAACTGTAGCAGACAGACAGTAAGTTTGTCGTCTGATTCCACTGAAACCATCTGACGCTGTCGGATGACGGCGACTCAAAGCGTTACGACGACGTTGTCGAATCGACTACGACATACGCTCATCAATGTTGCAATGTCCCCGAACGAGACTCCCAAGTATAGACGGGCCGCCCGAGCCAAGTAAACCACGTGACAGCGCCTCCCTCACGCATCGGCGTCACCAACACAGCAAGCATGCGCTGCAGTAAACTTGCTCAATCGAATCGAAACTTGCTCAATCGAAAGTCTACAGTGTACACAACAACTCTGTAAAAAAATTAAAGGTTTACATCCGCAACATCTTGATATGTTCTGAGTGAGTAAGTGAGTGAGTGAGTAAGGGTTTAACGTCGCGCCCGACGCAGTATTAATAGGTCATTTCGGGGACGGACGTCCTGATGCTGTGCACTTTAACGTGTTACCGGCAACGCAAATCTAGTAGAAGTCGTATGTCTTCAAAACAGTATTAAACCATTTTTACGTCTGTCATTTTCCAGTCCTGCATTTTCCAGTCTTGCATTTTTTGATCTTGCATTTTCAGCGCCCCCGTGCGATTTAGATGCGCAACAAATCGCACAAAGTGGAGTTAGGACTTGAAACCCGTCATGGATCAGCGTCATGGATACAGCACAGACCACCAGCGTTACGAGCGAGTCGTACTCGTGAAGTAGTAACAGGTGTTTTGTCACTCAGCGTAACGCAATAATAACAACGAACTGATGCGAAGCCGAAGTGTCGATTGTCCTCGGTGTAATCCACGATGTGACATGGACATGGGTTGGGTGAGGTTGGGTTGACCCATATCTATGTCTGCGATGACTGTGTACCGGAGTATAGCGACGACATTTCTTCGCGAGCCCGTATATCCGCGATGTCATGCGTATTAACCGTGGAAAGATAAGTTATTAGAATACAACCGTGCATAGTTAAAACTTTACAAAACAGCAGATTCAAGAATCAGTCACTCACAGTTAATCAAGCACTAACAATAAACCGTCAAAAACAAAAAAAAACACAATGCTAAGCAATGAGTCGCACAAAATCCCGTCGATGGCGAGTAAAGGCTATAGCTTTGTCACGTGGAAACTAACGTGAATACATGGGTCGCAAAACTATATGGAAAGCTAAGAATATCAATTCTGATGCGTCACGGTCGCATTTTTCGATATTGCTGACATTTTCGCAGTCGTTTAAGACCAGAAAAGTACTCGTAATTGCTGAAGTCAAATTCGTTGGGGGTCAAAACTCGAAATATATCGACGACGTCGCCTATACAATTTTGAAACTCACGCGATGGGTTTTTGCTTTGAAGGTCCAAACACCGCAGCAACGAGGTCTGTGAGCCGACTGTAACGCTTGATAGCTCAATAAACGTGTCTTGAGGCAGCTAGCTATATACCGTACCCAAAGTTGAAAAATGTCATAACCTTTGTTTTGCCTCTTAGAAAAAGCAGGGATTGATGCGTTTTCAATAGACATTATGCTTAGCTAAATGTTTTACACAATATCGCAGCAACCATGTATGCAAGATAAAGGGATTATTTCAAAGGGCCATCTATGGAAAACCATATAGGCCTACACTGTACTGACAGGGCACGTTTACAGCTTCGTGATACAGTAGCTGTGATATTTAGACTACTAGGGGCCTACACATCAGTGCTGCGCCGATATTTTACTACCATAATAAATAAGCACTTGGACAGCAAATATCCCTTTTGACATATCTGTTTTATTTATTGCACTGCTACTATCCAGAGCAAATATTACTGAAGTATAGTGCTATTCCATTAAAATGAAAAGTAATTTTTTGACTTTAAATAAATTCGCTCTTACTTTTCCGCTCTCGAACGGTTGTGCGGAATTTTATCAAAAACCGTTTATAACTACTTTTGCGCAAGGAAAGACAGAAATAAGTTAAAACATTACCTTCTTCGTTAAGCAAACATTTGTGGCCGGTTTTCCGACCAGGAGGGTTCAAAGGGTAAATAATAACAAGCTGATCGTGGATTTTTTATTGTCCCGCAGTGCCCGATAGTTATTTCATGATGGCTACACAATGGCGATAGGTTGCGTTAACATTTGTTTTCAATGTTTGAGCTATATATGTATAAATTCGTCAAATTTCAACCGTTATTTATTAGCTTGCTGACGTTAACGAATAAATATATTTGTATATAATTTGATAAATTTATAAGTAAGTAAGTAAGTAAGTAAATGATTTATAAGGCGCCAAAGTCTCAGAAAGAATCAGGGCGCATAGGATGACGGACGCTAGGTGGCAGAAAAGGCTGAACAATTGAATAATTGTTTATCCAAGTCACTGTTTCAACGTGTGTGCTAAGGCAAAGATGTATACTATGTGTTCTGCAGGTGCTTGACCTGGACAATAACGGGCTGGGCTACGTCTATACGAACGCATTCGACTCGGTCCCGGCGTTGCTGAGTTTGTCTCTAACCCACAATGACATCGCATTTCTACCAGATGACGTCTTCTCTGGCCTGTCGCTGCTACGAGACCTTCGACTGTCTGACAACAAACTGACGCACGTATGGTCGGGCACCTTGGCCGGGCTGGCCCAGCTGGCGAGGCTGGATCTCGCCGGGAACCTGTTGGTCCACCTGCCGGTGGGTGTGTTTCGTCACGCGCCCGTGCTGCGTCACGTTTGTCTGGACGACAATCGACTCATGGTTCTCGACCGCTGTTCCTTGCTTCCAGACACGACGCTGCGGTTGCTAAGGACGCTGTCGTTCGTTGGCAACGCCGCGATCGCGTGCGACTGTCGCCTGTCGTGGGTGGTCGGGTTTCAGTCGTCGGGCCGGTCTACCGCAGTGTGGGGCGCCTGCTCCGGCAGTGGGCGCTCAATCGTCGACGTCGTTGCCAACGACACGGACCAATGCCAGACGATCAACAGCGATATCTGCATGGAACGATAGCTGAAACGTCTCGTAAAGTAACTTTTGGACAGTCAAGGGCTCAAGCAGACCTAATTAGGCTTATACTACCATATATGCCAGAGACACAAGGCAGGTTTGCCCTGCCTAATTTAGGAAACAGTTATATAAAAAGATTGCAACAGCTGAAATGACTTTGAAGGTCACTCAAGGTGACGATCTTCTATTGATTGGGTGTGGTGCGACATGAATCAACCTCTGGCATATTTTAGTATTTTAGTAATAATAGTAAAACAAGGGCAAGAATTTTGTAATTTTTTTCTCGGAAATTCCAGTGAAGACGCCTAATTTGGATAAAAAGGTTACGATAGTTTTAAGCCAAAGGTTTGCACTCCATATGGGTACTTGACGGGTCTAATCCAAAAGTTCAAAATAGAAATTTGTGGCAAAGCCCAACGTGAGACTGCCCGGCGCCCTAAGTCCGATTGGAGGGGGACAATTTAGGGGGCTCACATTCCTCTCGTAGCAAAGTCACGTGGCCACTGTCTGCACAGGTGGCCGCCGTGTGTCGCAGTGGCTACTACCAGTTACGGTAGCTTCGACCGCTCGTCAGATCGATGTCATCTGACGCCGTCAAGACGCTGGTCCCTGCAGGCGTTTATTTCGTGTCGCCTGGACTACTGCAACTCAATGTTCTACGGCATCACCGACGGTCTGATGAGCCGGCTGCAGTCTGTTCAGAATGCGGCTGCACGTTTGGTGTCGGGGGCTCGACTCTATGACCACATAACGCCGGTGCTACAGGAGCTGCACTGGCTTCCGGTTCGGCGTCGGGTGGACTTCAACATGGCCACTCTGGTCTACTTGTCACTGTCCGGTATGGCTCCACCTTACTTGGCCGCCGATTGTCAGCTGGTCTCCGACGAAGGTCGTCGTCAGCTGCGCTCTGCCAACTCAAGGACATGTGTCGTTAGAAGGACCTGCAGCAGCTATGGAGACAGATGCTTTGCTGCTGCAGGTCTGAGGCTGAGGAACAGTCTGCCAGCTCATCTGAGACAAACTGACATTAAGTTTAAACAGTTTAAACGGCAGTTAAAACATTTTTGTTCGGGCATTGAGAGCGTGGCGCATTGTGGCTATTGTTAAATTGCGCCTTTTAAATAATCTTAATTACTTACTTACTTACTTACGTGGCAAAGTTTTATTAGGCTACTCCTTTGGCTTTAAAGTTATAGTGGTTAATTCGCTACAATTAAAGCCAATTTTTGACCCCCCTTCAACAAAATTATAAGGGGGCCCCCGTCTCCGGTGGGGGTGCGCTAGCAAGACTTGGTCATTCTATGGCGCGTGTAAAAATTTGGGGGCGCAACACTCCCTAGGGGCCGAAATATGGTCTTCCGAAAAAGTAGATTAGGGTAGGTAGACATTAGCCAACTAACCGTTAGTGGACCAAAGTTTACCAAAATTTTTTTTGTTCAACGCGGGAGGGACTTAGAGCACACGACGTGCACGTGTTATTTTCAATGCATTTGCTTGATGTTTGCTTGACGCTTGCTTCATCGTGTAAACACCCCATGTGCCAAGGGCCCCGCTCTGGCAAAAGACGTCCCTGCAATTGTTCATGTAGCATGCATGATCTAGCTTGTCAAAAATTGGACTAGGCGCCGAGGCGAACAGTGCCGAAGATTCATAGAAGCCTCTGGCAACGCCGTAAACATGGACCGTGCAACAGAATGACGGACCGTCGCACTCGGCTGCGAGAAAGATCACCCTGTAGACATACTTGTGATGTGAGCGCGCCACGCTGACACCGGCTACATTAAACACCCCATGGGTGCCCACAGACGTCAGCAAGGAACGATAGTAAAAGACTGTGTCGACCGTAGCTCCCATTTTCATAAAGGAAATGCATACTAATAATGATAATTTTTTCGCCCATTCATGTGGAACATTTCGGAATTACTTTACTGCAATTTCTGCAGAAAGAGATCACTAAAATCCGACACGGTTGCTGAAAGTAAACGAAGAACGTGCTTCGGCGCCATACCGGCACTAGGGACCTGGGGCCTACTATTGTTTAACGCGCATTTTACGAGTCGAGATGGCTTGCAAAAGATGCTCTCCGCGCGCCCGGTGCAGACAGATGGACGCTGTTCATCAGCTGCAGTAGCCAGTCAGCTGTCGCGCATAAATAACACGCCAACTGTAAGATGCGGCGGGCGCCGTGTGGCATTAGCACGGGACGTCTTATAGTTACATGTTAACCGAACTCAAGTACCTTTCAGTGTAGAACGGACGCAAACGGAGAAGACGCTTGCAGTTGTACGGTATAGTACAAAAGAAAGGTTGAAAGACTGGTATTGGTAGATAGACGTCGTAGATCGTCAAATGATTGCCGTTCGTCAATTGGTCGTGCAGTAAGCTTATCCGTTTATCTCGGCACACGCAGATTAAGGAGTAATCCTTCGGAGCACGGTGACAACGATAATATTTATTTTTGATAAAATGTATGCTCAGTCCAATTATCCGGTAATCTTTAGGGTCAAACTGTGGAAGGAAAACCTTAACCTAATCAGCTTAGCCTGAAATTATCTTAACAGAGTTATAAATTTGGACTAAGAAAAATATCTTCATTAATATGTTTCTTTTTCTTCTTTTTTATCATAATTTAGCTAAGAGTCTAGGAAGTGCATCGTGCAAGCTTTTTCATTTTAAGCTTGATGCATTTTGTGGCACAAAACACAAACACAACTAAAAGCAGAAAAAAATTGGCATAATTCGCAAATCTAGGCAATAATTTTCGTTTTTAAAAAAAGGAACTTTTAAAGTTTTTGAATCCCCGGACTGATGTCAGCCATCGGTACGAGGCTACCATACCTGAACATTTACACTGTGTGAATCGTTTCCTAATATTCACGGCTGCATACAAGCCGAAGTCATCTCACGTGTTATATAAAGGACACATTCCATTATCTTTATTTTCCTCGAAACTTGCTTAAAAGTAGGTCTCTGACCATGTCGACTCAGCCTTCTATCCATGCGGGGTCAGTAAATGGAGTACCGGTGGCTGGAGTTAAAGCGGAACGCATTCACTGTTTTACGGTGTGATCTCATACGGCAGGTGACGCTCCGTAGCTTAAAGATCTTTTTTCATGTACATGTGATTACAGAGAAGTATCGTTTTTCACTGGTACGTGAGAGGCAGTCAAGATTTACGTGAGCAGCAGCAGCAGCGCGTGCAGCTCGGCATCGTCTGTAGCTGCATCTGATCATCACACGATGCCGACTCACGCTTTACAGCCAACCAGCAATACAGGTAAACTCACCTGAGATGACAAACCTGGACAATTGCGACTGTCTGTCATCGGAAAGTTAAGTTCGTTATTCAGTGGTTTCGCGAAGCCGCATCTTGAACGGTCTGTCATTCTGCTCCTAACTCGGATACGATAATGCACAGAAAACCCAAAATTGGTGCGAATGTTCCCTAGGAGGCGTAACCGGTATGCCGATTTTTAGCGTAAAAGGTCAAAGGTCATAGTCAACGGTCAGCAAAGTAACGAATAATCGCGTGATCACGGCTTGCATAGTAACCTATTGCACGTTATGCTGAGAAGCTGGGCAGCTATTGACGGGACAGACGGCCGCATACGTGTATATCATGTTGGTACTAGGCGCGGACGTCTTTTCTGTTTTTTTTGCAATGGCCTAGTACCTAGCACTTACCAAGATATACCATCCACTTTTTAGTTCGCAAAATTAACAAACATTTAAATTATTTTTCTAAACTTTGAAGTAATAAACTCGTATCAGTTGATATTTAAATATGTCGCCATTTGTATTTTAGTACATTTTTAGTATTCTTATTATTTATTTATTTATTTATTATTTTTTAAAAATTTTTTTAAATATACAGAATTCTTTACAAAACAAATATTACTAAGAAAAATTAATTCACCTAACCGTCGGGTATCTTTAATGCAAATTTTTTCTTTCATAATCATGATACACGCAATAGGGATAATTTACATCTTGCTAGATGTAAAACTTCTTATGGTCTGAAGTGTATAAAATATAAATGTAGTAATCTTTGGAATCAACTTCCTTCTGAGTTAAAGGTAATTACTTCCATCAATTCTTTTAAATGTAAATTAAAAAATTATATTAAGGCATTGTTATAAATTACGCCTAATATCAAACTAACCCAGTTTTTTTATGATTTACAATATCTGCTTTGTGCACTTTTTAGTAATCATTCGGTTGCATTATTCGTCTGTTTTTCTGTTTGTTATTATTATGTTGTTCACAGTTATTGGTTATAGTTATCATTGGCCAGCTGTGCTGGAGTTTTCCTTTCTGGCAGCCTGCTGTTGTGAGAAATTGTTATTGTATTGGTTGTGACTGATATGGCAAATGAACTTATCTCTTTTTCTCTCTCTCTCTTAGCATTTCTTTTTACTTTTTTACTCCGTAGTCATCTTCAGAGAAGTTTCTGCAAAAATTGCTAACAGAAAAGTTTCAAGAGAAACATGGATCATTGTTTGGCAGCTGTATAGTAGCGGAAAACGGATGTTTCTTCTATGTATAAACAGATGCTGGACAGCAAGATGCAAAGAGACCGGTCAACGCAAAAACCGGTCTTGATGACAAAGATGATGGAACAAGGTCATCGGACGCTTCAACAGGTCAGTAGCCTACAAATCTACATACTTATCATGTTTAGTGGGGAATCTCCGGATAAAGTTGTAACGGTGCCCGCAGAAACTTTTAAGGTGGAAACACCGCTGACGTCGTGTAGGGGCGCGGAATAAGGTGAATGCGTATCGCTTGCCTGAGAGCGTCGTGAACTCTCAGAGTGAGATTTAAACTGTGGCGCATTTTAACTTCACAGAACACTTCAGCTGGAACGACAGCGAAGCGACCGAGAACTGATTTTGCTCTTTTTTCCTTTCGCCCTGGTATGATTGTCGTTTAAAGGATTGGGGGCGTGCAATGTGTTCAGGGGTTCATCATGACCGTGCTTTACTGAAGATATCGGCTATAATTGTTTCACGAAATTGTTTCAGTGCTCGACGGGCAGCCTCGACTTATACGTAAATACCATCTAGGTCCATCGCTAAAGTTTTTTGACGCGCTACAGCTACAGCTATGCTGTAGATGTCTATGGCCTGATTGTATTCTGTCGTCTGTTCGTATGTAACGGATGTATTGTGGCTAAACGGTGCGAGATAGGGCTTAGATTGTTATTGATCACCAATAGTAAGTCGCATATTGGCTTTCAAATGGCACGAAAATCATCGATCTTGAATGACCTTGAAGATCAGTACTACAACAGAAACTGTATAGGCTGTAGCACGTCTTCCCTAGCGACAGCTTGGTTTTCTTGTTATGCGTTGCTGTGTAATGTGTATACAAGGCGGTTGCTGGTTGATAACGCTGTCTATGTTTCTGGCGTACGTCGCCGTCTACAGTCAGCGTTCACACCTCGGCATCACGCTGATCGCGATGCTGAACTCGACATTTGTTGTTCACCATCAGCAGCAGCATGAGCCGGAGGTCAATCTAACCCGACGCCGAGCTGACTGCAAACCGTTCCCACGGCGTGACGACGACGTACGTATATATAGACACTATACGTCTTGTGTGTGCAACAGAATTGATTCAGAATTACTATACAACGGTATTTTTTGTTATCACTTTTGCATCTTCAAATATAAAACCAACCGTTTTTATGTGCAGAATAGAACATTTGTGCATGAATTCTGTTTTGCACGTAACCACGGCTTACTATTTTAGCGTGTGTTCAAGACGCCAGAGTATTTTCGACACATTTTTGGAAATGTTTCATTTTACACGTACCGTAACTACAGCCTTAGTTCATTGGACGTGAAAACGTAGATAGGCTCATCCAGAAAAGTGCTTTTCCATGAGTAAAACAGGAAGTGGGCAAGCTTTCTTCGAGACTCAGGATTACGCAATATGCCTGGCTGGCTATTGGATCGTCGTTGTCATGCGTTCCAACGCACTCGAACACCTAAATACTAACTATAGCTTAGCTCGATGGTGGTGCGTGAAACTACATAATTTATACAGACGGGCGAGTTCAGCTGGAACTCACACGAGCAAGGCGTCATCCTAGCGGCGTTCTACTACGGCTACACTGTCACACTGCTGGTCAGCGGCTGTGTATCTGTACCCGGTCGGTGTCGGCTTAGCGGCAGGTGCGCCTTGCTGTGTGGGTCATTGGTCACGTGCGTCATGACGCTTCTGACGCCTGCACTGACGCTGCTCGGTGACGTCATCGCGCTGATTCCGGCCAGACTCGTCGCCGGCATCGGACAGGTTACGTAATACACCGTACGACAATAAGAACGTGCCACTTTACTTTTGTCTATATCTTTGGCAGTTATTGACCAATTTTCAAAATTCTTTCACTGACACACTTTGCGGACAACTTGCAAATTGTACTTTTTATATATTCCATCACACCGTAAATGCGTCTCTAAACTACTTTGCGAAATATAAATGCAAGAAAAAAACTAACGATAACAAGAGATATTTAGGTAAACGAAAAAAACTTTTCATACCAACATTGCGGTAAATAATCCATATGACACTAGACTGTGTTAGACCCACACAGTTTAGTGTCATACAAACCTTTCACCGCAGTGTTGATCTGAAGTGTTTTTTTGTTTCATTTACTGAAATGTTAGTTTGTTATTATTGCTATATATACGCATATTTCAATTTCACATATATATTTCACAAGGTAGTGTAGAGACGCATTTACGATGTGGGTAAATATACAATAATCACATTATCGCCAACTGTCTGCAGAGTGTGCCAATAAAAGAATTTTGAAAATCAGTCAATAATTGGCGAAGATATAAACAAACGTAAAGTGGCACGTAAAAACGTGCCACTTTACGTTTTCTGGCTCACCATGCACGCCGCTTTACAACGGAATAGCAGCAGCAGACAGCGGCTGTGGCAGTGTATGCCTACTAGTACTGTCAGGCGGCTTGGAGGCGTAACGGTTAGAACGTTTGGCTTACAATCAAGACTCAAGAGGTCGTGGTTTCAACTTCCAATTGGGTCACTGTCAAGTGGTTACTACGTGCATAGGTGACTGTCTGCTGACAGGTAGACCATTCTCATATATAGGCCTAACCAGCCACGGAGGTCAACTCAGCCTTTCATTCCTCCGTGTTAAGTAAATCGAGTAGATTACCGGCCTTCCTGGATGGGGTTATCGCGGGAGGCGTCCACTTGTGGCGGGCGGCAGAAACACTGTGTGATTCCACATGGCAGTTGACGATCCGTATATCTGTAGTGTGTTCCTGTGAAGAGCTATACACTACCTGCAGTAATCTTTTTGATGTTAGACTGTGGATTACCTGCTGTCCTGATTAGTGATTGTTCGCTACTGTGATGATACTAGGAGTTGACCTTGATGATCACTGCTATTACTACTGTTTGTTATTATCACTATTAGGCTATATGAACTTCGCATCTGCATAGCCTAATCGTTGTGAGTCTTCAGCTAACGTCTAAAAGATCCATGTCATTGAAGGCGGCTTGCGTTAACGGTGGTCTGCTTCGTGGTAGCGATGACGTGACACGATGATTGCCCTAATACGAACAACTGCAAAAATGGCGAAAACTGTCTAGTTCATTATATAATGTAACTATTTGTGTTCGTCGAACAAAATTGACTATTCACTATTAGGCCTAGTTTAACGCTCCAATCCTGTTTGTTATGGCCAGGCTATACGCTCTGTAAACGGCTAAACAATTGAACACTATATCTTCCCAACTTTCACACACAACAGGGAACACAAGCGAACAAATAGTGGCCGCTTTATCTGTCACGTCTTGCTACAGACAGACTTCTTAGCATTGTTGTGTAAAAGTTAAATGGAATAAATATTATTTAAGGAATGTCGATTTTCAGGGCATCGTTCACGCGTCGTCGAATATCGTTTTGTCTCATTGGTCTTCGCCAGAGGACAGCAGCAGTTCTCCAAACGCCATCATCTACTCCGGTATCAAAAATGTTATTCGTTTGTTTCATTATTCTCTAGTAACACTGCTTCGCAATTTGTCGATGCATATTATTGCTATTTCATCCGTTACAGTCTTGAATTGGTGGCGCGGCGTAGCGGCAACGCGTTAACCTACGAAGAGCCCGGTTAGTACCTGGATGGGTGACTGTCTGCGGGCAGACCATCTAGGTATGTAATCAGCCGCCTAGGTCAACTCAGCCTTCCATCCCTTCGGGCTAGGTAAATCAAGTACCGCCCTATCTGGCTGGGGTTAAGGCGGGGCGCGTTCACCTGTGTCGAGTGGCAGGTAACACTGTGTGATCCCGCACGGCAAGTGACGCTCCGTAGCTCCGAGATGGGTTTCCTATAAAAAGCTATACAAGTACCTTGAACCTTTAATTTTTACCTTTATATTTTACATTTTAGCTTTGTTGATTTTTATTGTTTATTTTGCGCTAATTTGATATCAGGTCTCCCGTTTCTCTTAATGTCAAGTCCGTAGTAAAGCGGAAATGGTGAAATTATCCTGCAGCGTCACTGCTACAATTGACTGTCTTTACTGTTATTGCTGAAATAGGCGCACAGCTGGGAGCTATAATATCGTTTCCGTTGTCGTCTGTTCTTTGTCGCTTCGTTGGTTGGCAAGCCGTCTTCTACGTAGTCGGTAATTTCATCAGAACTCATTAACTCTTAATCTGTTTAGGCCTATTTGCGAGTGAGGTCGTGGCCACGTGTAAAAACGCAACGCATTTTCCCAAATATTTTGCTTGTTTGGTTTTAACCACGTCTAAAAAATTTATTTGAATGTTTCGAAGCATTTCTAGCAGGATCGCGCACGGCACGAAACATTTGCAAAACATTATTTAAAAAGTTTTTATTTTACATGTAGTTAGGCCTATATTTTAGTTCTGCTGGTAAACAGAACAAAGCAAATGAACATTTCCTCGCAAAGTTGACCAAAGGAAAACAGTTTTGGTGTTTATTTTCTAGATGGTATTTTGTAAGCTTATAAAAGTATAAAACTGCTGCCCCAAGTAATAATTAACTGTGGTTAAACCTGAATCACTTGAAAGCAAAACTGTTTTTGACAATGACACTAGGTAGGCCTATATTTAAGCGTTCCATCAAAGTGTCTTTTTGTTTATCAGCTTTCTCAATGTACTGAGCAACAGTACGTTTTCGAGGTGTAAGCGTACAATGCAATGTATTGTGAAAGAAGTAAACTTAGATAAAAATGATGTACGTTCATGTTTCTATGTTTTATGCAACAGCTTTTACAGATTTTCAGCATATTGTGTGCTGGTGTGAGAGCAATACGTACCATTGCCTATCTGTTCAGTTCAGTCTGCTCTTTTTCTGCGAGTTTTCATTTTATATTTTGGACGAGTAAAATGGAGATGGAGGGATATGTCTTGTGTTGTTGACTGCGTTGTTGTCATGGCAACGGTTGTCATGGTGCTGCAGGTGGCATGGCGGCGGTGATCTGGGTGCTGATGCTTTGCCTGGTCCATGAACCACCTGTCAATCATTTGCCAATCAGTACCACCGACACTTCCACCGACCCGCAACAGACTGATAAAAAGGTCATTGAAAAGAATACACGTTCATAATCCTACCAAGCTGACGTGCACTCGAAACCACAATTATTCATTTCAGGAAAAGCATACATGTAATGTTATTTCGGCATTGATTGTAGTTAACATTACGAAACTGCATGGATCGTTAATTTCACACAGATGTGCAGGCTTACTGCATTTTAATTTTGCTGCGGCTTTTGTACACCGTAAGCGTTATAATTTTAATAATAAAACGAAAAATATTATTAGATTGTGACCAATCTAATATAGGTTACGCATTTTCCTCTTGTATTCTTTTAAGTGTTTTTTTTCGTTTTTTGGATTCTATTCGAGACCCGGCGTCTACTTGAGACCCGTCTAATATTATACTAATAGTGACCGGCGTCGAGGTCGTTATTGGAAATTGTCTCCCCGAAGTTCGTAAAATATTGTCCGATTTTCGGAACTGAGAAGAAAAATTGTCAATACTACTCCTAACGGTCAATGACGCTAGTGGCCATTTGTCTTGTTATACCTCAAGGCATGCGTCTATCTGGCACTGTTATAGAGATATGGCGCCTCAAAAGCAACAGGGTTACTATCTTGACCTTTTGGGGTTACGTGACGTCATCGGTCACGTGACCATTCGATTCGCGGTTGGCCACTTTCTATAGGTGGTTTATTGTGACCATGCGTCTATCTGGCACCGTTATCGAGATATATAGCCATTTGAAATTTTTCCAAGAAGGATCTTCCAGGAAGGGAGGTCGGTCGTCGGTCGTTGGTCGGTCCTCAATATTAATATATTACACTGACGTCATATTCTTTATGCCACGTTAGGAACGTAGCGCGCGAGGAGTAACAAGAAATTTGAGCTAATGCTCACGAGACGCGCGAAAGCCTATAGCAGTTCCGGTTCAGTAGTTTAGCTGAAAATTGGGGTGTTCACGCTAAGTT
>Ga0209367_1005368_pt1 | contig 17761 bp, 10 predicted proteins | sample WorMetLIZISLAND2_FD_187412 | JGI IMG/M metagenome (GOLD analysis project Ga0209367, IMG submission 187412) | Marine gutless worms symbiont microbial communities from Max Planck institute for Marine Microbiology, Germany - Olavius geniculatus... ... | reverse complement strand
GGCCAATGACTGAATTACCAGGACGTACGACCACGACACCGTACGACGTACGTGCCAATGCAATGAAATGATTGATTGGGCCTGGCCGGTTATTACTGCATGCCCCTGTACTCTATTATAGTGAAGTCTAAACTTTATTCTTCTATCCAGTCATCCCATCTTCGTCTACTCGTCGCTTGACGTGGAGTGTAGCAAATGAAGTCAAAACTCCACTAGGGATTACACATAGTCGGTTATTACTGCTGCCGTACGGCGCGGTGCAACACATGTCCGTTTGGATGAAGACACGCTTCTTCAGTTTCCTGTCACATGAGCATTATAAATAGTTACCAAAAATAATTATAAATATAATTATTACCATTATCAGTAATTATAAATAGTTACTTCGAAGGTGAACAATGATGACGTCACAGGTCACGTGACTTGTCTTCGCGCCATCACGTGTTGCATCGTGCCGGCTCCCTTTCCTTAAAATACTGGGACGCAATTTTGATCGCATTAAATACGTGTTTGGAAAAATTAAAGATAGGAAATAAAAATCCCCTCCATTACAAACGTGGTAAGAGGTTTCCAGGATCAAACGGATTTGCGGCTTAGGCCTGTCAGCATGTCAGCTTCCATTCTGCAAAACTACTCCCTTGTATTGTGATGTATTTTCAGAAAAAAATTTAGTATTTAGTAGATTGATTTTTTGATAATTGTACTTTACTGGAACATGTTAGAGCAACCATTTTTGCGTAATAGTAGTTGGCTAATGTATTTACTATGCTTTCAGCCATTAATAATTGCACTTAAATGTTGTCGAGCTATCCAGCTGAACAGAACGAAAAGACAGACGATGAAATAAACACTTTTGTCTAAGACTAATTAGAAAACGTAAAATGGTTATGCAGTAGTTGAAATATTGGGTGCAAAAATGCAAATAATTGCGTGACCACCGAGACAGCCTCAGCAGACCTCTGCACGTTATATTACAGCCCTGCAGCGTACTGGTGGCGACAGAATGTTGCTTTTACTTAGGTTTTTTCTTTTTTTCTAACGCCTACTATAATTTACAGAGTCAGACATCGGTCTACTCAACAGTCTGGACATAAACGAGTTGATTGTACATTGTATGTACTTTACCTAACAACAGTTTTCATAGGACTACATAATACTCGAGACATGGCACGTGTGAAGACAACAAGAAGATGTCGGAGACGACACAATATGTGGCCATCCGCGCTATCGTCGGAAAAAGCGGTTTTCACTCAACGCAACGTACGCTGCGAACGCAAGAAAGTACGTAACAAAATAATGCAGCTGACTCAACGGCTAGAACGCAAAAACAGAAACGGTCGTTGTGTGTGTCAGTTACGTTCGTTGCATTACGTCCATTGCGTGCGCTGCATGCAGACTATGGTCGGGTCACTGGACATATTAAGGCTTTTGAGGACGTAATGCAACGAACGTAACTGTCTGCTGTAATTGACATTTAAACTTTCGAACTCACAGTTGGCATACACCGGTTATAATAGCCTACTTCTGGCCTGGAAAACGTTCACACAAATTTTGCTTTTCTGTGCCTCTTCAGACTCTTTGTTTTCGAGTTGTGAGTCCGTAAACTCCGTACGGGACAGACGAACAGACGAACGACCAAGTAAGACGAGTAATGTGGCCTATTAGGACCGCCGCATAAAAGCTGCTGCGAAGTGTTTGATTGCGGTAACACAACAATATTACCATCCAGTGACTGAGGATAACTGAACAGTAATGGAGAACTAAATGAGCATCATTTGGATGGACGGCCGCTGTCTCCGTGCTGTAATATTGTCTATACTCCGTAAGCCTAAGCTCCATTTACTTCGATCTGTTGTAGATTTATCTTGCTGTAGCCTACAAAGTGTTGCTGTACAACGACAAACCCGCGACAAATCGAAAGGCTCAGCAAATCTACAGTAAATTGAACTAAGTGTTACAGTTATACAGTTTATATAAAAACTCTTTAAAAATAGCCATAAAGGCATCGTCTTCATTGGTTCAGTATCCTTAGACAACTTCTTTAAATGCAACAGTCGAGGAATTTAGAATTCTTTCATTACATTCGGGATTTTTTCTCCAGCTCATCATGCGCAGTACGTTTAACAGTAATTCGACCGGCTAGAAACATATGCGTGCGATCGGATCATTAGCCACATTCGTGGCTTTATATTAGCTTCATTCATGGCTAGAAAGGCGACGCGGTGTCTCGGTTGGCTTATACACAGCCTAGTCGTATAATGACAACACCTAAGCACAATGAAGATTGATTGAGGCCAACATGTGCCGCCGTGAATAAGAAATCCATGCAACCGGCTGCAGCTGCTGGGCAAAAATATGAGCTTCACTGGCCCCGCCATGTGGCTGTCTAATTCTTTTTTATTTATTCATCTGTCATATAGGCTTAACTATAGGCATGTCTCCGTCCGTTAACGTCGTGAGAACTGCTGTATAGTACGTTTAATATCATGATTATGATCAACAAGGAAGCCCAGCTGTCGCTAGGAAACGCGCTACAGCCTATCTCCTGTTGCAGTGCTGACCTTCAAGGCCATCCAAAGTCGATGATTTTTATCTTATCTGAAAAGGTTTAAGCCACTTCCTATTAGTGCTTAATAGTCACCTTGGCCCTATCTCTCACCGTTTCCGAGATACGGCTACTTATAGCTGAAAACTTTCTATTAAAAATTGCGGCCGAATCGCTGCATGATAAAAACCTGGTTACTATTGACAGCCTATAAAATGTCGCTAGCGCCCTATCCGGTGGTACCATCGCCGATCCCTACCACTTACTGTTTAGCCACAATACCGCATGATCGGCATAGGGCCTACTATAGTGCGTTATGACCCTCAAGGTCATCCAAGATTAACGCTTTTTATGTCATTTGAAAACCAATATGCGACTTCCTATTAGTGATCAATAGCAACCTAGGCCCTATCTCGCACCGTTTAGCCACAATACATCCGTCACAGACGGACGGACGACGACAGACAACAACCGTACCAAAGACGCCTACAGCATAGCTGTAGCGCGTCAACAACGAATTAGTTAAATAAAAATGCGTTATGGCGATAAGGAGAACAATTTCGGAAGACAAGAAATGTCGCAGTTGTGCATCATCAGTTTGGTGGCAGTAAAGACGATAGATTGAATTGAAACAGGGACCAGCGCGTTGCTAATTGACGCTATAGTGCGGTTGAATTACGACATTATTGTTCACAGCTCTTCGACTCTCTGAGAGTAAGTAGTGCACAATCTCCGTGCTGGAAAGTGTATTGTCACTACAGGGTGAGCCTATATTGGTCGCATGTTACGCAGCCCATCGTGATTTTTTTCTTCGATATCCATTGGGTGAGGTCAAGTTTTGATAGAATTTTTAAAAAGTGCAAAAACAAAACAAACATATTAAAAATATGAAAATCGATTATTCATGTCAAACTTGTTACTGACACTGAACACAGGAAACATGTAGGCAACAAAACGACAAAAAACGCATTTTGGCTAAATTCACATAAGCCCTATCTAGGTTTATTCTTCGCTTCAATTACTTACAACTAAACGACGCTCCGGCATTTTGACGTACGAAATGATTATGCTTTATGGTGAATAATGATAATTAAACCTATAGGTGAAGTGCTACAATCATGCCTAGATCGCTTCAGCCTTGAACTCTCGCGGCAGCAAAAAGTCGAAAGCTTTTTGTGGACGTGCACTGTAAATAACGGCGATAGTGCAGGGGTGCAGACGATAATTTTATAGCAGTCTTGAGGCTGACTCGCGACCGATCGACCACTGGCTTCGGTTTAAATTCCACTACCTTGTTTCATTGTGGACTTGTTGTCCAGCAACCCATACACCAAGCTGTAAATACACTTTGACATGTTGTAACTTTGTCGAGAGAGAGAGAGAGAGAGAATTTATATTTAAAACCACATAATTAAATTATAGTGACCAGTAACAGAGGGGTGTGGCGAGACTGGTACATTCATCAACGCTGGCTACCCATATAGTTACAACTTACTTACAAAGTAAAAAAATATTAAATAACTGCGCCGACATTAATATGGGCTGGTGGCGTGGTGTAGTTGGTAACGCGTTTCGGCTGAAACGAAGTTACTCTACGCCGGGCCCGGTTAGTACTGCAATGGGTGACTGCCTGTGGGCAGGTAAACCATTTCGGTGCGAAGCCTGCCAGCTAGGTCGACTCAGCCTTCTACCCTCCGTGTGACGTTAAAATGAGTAGTAACTCATTTACATGGGTTACGGAAGGTGGGACCTTGGTACAGCTGACTGGGGTTGCCTAGCCGGCCGCTGCGCCAGCCTGTGTCTGCAGACTGCACACGGTGGCCGTGCGGCAGGCGGCTCTGGTTAGTGACGAAAGCGCATTAGAGGCGTGTTTGCGACGATGCGCTATACAAATTGACGACCTTTACCTTTTTACCTTTTCTAAATAATGTAACGGTTTTTTTTTATTTTACGTTATTCTTTTTATTGTATTAACTTGCAGTTCTCCAATTTCTGTGCTGTAATGTAAATTTTCTGTTTATTGCTAACGGCGTGTGAATGTAGGCTACATGAACAAAGAATTACTTAGTTACTTACTTAATAACAACAATATAGCGTAATAAGGTATACATATTACGTACCAGTATATTTGTTGTTACAGCTCATTAGATTGTAGGCCTACAACACGTTATGCAGCAAATACATAATAAATCGAAGTTAGTGGAGTTTGTGTTGTATGGGCCTAGTCTGCGATTTGGCGCTCAGTCGCCATAGGCGGCGCTGATTTACTTTCATTAAATGAACCGCGAACGAACTCTTCCACGGGCGACTGTGCCATAACGACCGTAGGCCCTATCTTCACCATTCTGCCTGCTGTTAATCGCCTCCACCGATTACGTTGTGTTTTGTATTGGCATGTCGTTTTGAGATCCTAAGTCAAAATGTTATGAACGAAATTGGGAGACTTTTGGGAGAATTGGACAAGGCTCATGAAGGAATTGGTTGAATTTTTGCGGTGATCTAAATTTTTCGTAAATTGTGGATCATTGTCTAGGATTTTTTTCCATTAGGATATAGACCGTTAACTAGCACTTTGCACTGCAATTCGACAGACTTTTGTTCATGAACGGAGTTTAAAGCTGAGTGGAGATTGGCCCAAAGACCAATAATCCAGATTTCGGTGGGCGTCCATATCCAGATTTCGTGAATTATGATACAGCAGCTGCTGTACTGAGTCTATTTTCTTCGCCAGGTGCAGCATCGTTTGCGGCAGAGCTTTAAAATATCTTATCGGTTTCCATGTAAGTTCCGCGACCTTGGCATGGTAACAGCGTACGAACGACGGCCCTTGCAGTAAGCCTATCTGAAAATCAGTGTTGTTGACTGAGCAGCCATATAGGACGGACGATACAATGCGATTTTGTAGCAATAATGGCTGCAATTACGTCTAATCGCGTGCCAAGAACTCTCGGTCGCTGTTACTAGAGGATCGCGTGTTGTGTCGTACGTACCCTGAATGCATTGAGCAATGGGATGTCAGTCTGTCAGTCTGTCTGTCTCGAACACAATGCCCAATCAATGAATGACCTTACTTACGACGTCTCAGAGACTTCGCCCGCTAAACGAACGAAAAAAAAGATGTCGTCGCCGAGTACCGACATCATATACAGCCGTCCGCCCAGCTGCCGAGGGTCTCAAGCGTTGACAGTAAATATTTCGTCCCAACAGAAGCCGTGAAATATGCATCGATATCATGTTATCATGAGAGTTTCGGTAACGTTCAGCTTCGATTTTTTGATGTATGAGTAGTTAAAGGCGAGGGTGACTGTGTGCTAATTTTCAGTTTAAAGATTAAACTGCAAATTGGCAAAATATAATCACTCCCACCCGAAGAAAAATTTGCGTTATTGTTTTTTCTTTTTTGTTTTTAGAGTTAAAAGCCTGTATACGTTACAAACGGACAGGCGGACAAGTAATGAGCTACGATGGCCGCATATATCAATATAATCTGATAATCGGGGAGTCGGAAATTTAGCATCGTTTTAATAACAAAATTCGTGATTTGTTTTCGACTGAAATTTTTACTGACACTTTCTTCGAAAGTTTTTTTTTCATCAATCTAAAACTGTTACGTTCTCACGTCGATTTTTAAGATCTGTATCATACGCAGACAACGTTCAGTGACGTCGAGCTTTCATGATAAAAACTTTCGAAAATAGCGAAAGTTGCAAAAGTGACGTTTTGCAACTTTTGCTGCTCATCTAGCCAATCCGACGCTGCGGCTGCTGCTGCTGCTGCTGATGATGATGACGATGACAACGAGCAGTTTGCGTGCGCGCGTAGCCGTAGAAAGGCGTCGGATGAACATACGTATAGCACGTCACAAACAATTTCTGCTTCTTATCGCAATTGCACGTACTCGGACGCTCTATCTGTATTGCTGCTAGGCCTCGCGATACCAGCCATCAGATGTGGTTTCCAAGCAAACCCCACCCCACGACTAAACCCCGGCTATGACAAAACCCTTTGCGACAACCCCTGCGAAACACCCCTCAAACAAAACATCGCCACGAAAACGCCTGATATAAGAACATTTTGGCACAAAATCCTCATAACGACGAACCCCTACGACAAAATCTCTTCCTCAGTACAATATTTCTCAGTGCAGTCTCCTCATATTTTGGCCACGAGTCGACGTAACGTATCAGTAACACAAGTGGAGAGGGTCAGTTGTAGAGGGAACAGAGGGAAGTTCGTCCTTGCGCGGGGCGGGGTTGCCGCACTCACGCCATCTGTTGACGGCATATCGACACGTCCATACCGTTGCTTTATTGCCTATCTGGCGGCAAATAATGATGGATGAGTGCGCGACCGTGCCAGATGAAACTAACGCGTACAGAAGCAATAGCAGCGGCATGCACCGACGGCATAAGCCATAAGCCACCACAAATGCATTGATTCCAGCCAGAGGCGTGACAGACGACGAAATGCTGACGAAACTGTCAAACAGTCGCAGTAACCGTCATTCACCGCGCGATGCGAATTGTACTTCTCGTCTTTCTGTGATTAGTAACTTAGCGGCAAGTAGGCTACTCAAAATAGGTTACTTCCGCCAAAAAGAGAGATCACGTTTTCGAATTTTTAAGGGACGGAGTCTGGTTTAGGGAACAAGAGACTACATTTTGATCCAGATCAGGAACCTTTTAACAAATACAAGCCGTATTAAGTTTGTTAATTTGCTAGGTGCAGAGATGGAGAGGTGGAGAGATGATATTCGTGATCGTTTTGGTTTAATTGTCTTGCAGTGTTGCGTTATTACAGCAAACTGACGACGACTAGCAAAACGTATAGGCAGGCCTAGAGATGCTGACAATAATCATCATGCAGACGTAAATGAGGTAATCAACGAGATGCCAAGGACGAAAGAGCCGTGTCAGAGACTGCTAGCCTATTATGGTAGCTAGAATAGAGGCCTCCTTGAGCCGTGTGAGACGCAAACAGCCGTAGCATATAGGTCTATTACAGGGAGTCACTCTGAGCTTGTACTGGATTCTCTCCGTGGGACGTCAAGCCAGTGCAAATGGTCATGTATAGCAGACAAGACAAAAGGCGAACGAGCTTCCTATATATCGTGGATTGTAAATTGCCGTTATTCGATGTTTACTGCTATTGTAGGTATAGCTAGCTTATAGCAATGTTCTTCGTACAACCGTACCGGTGCGTCAGCGTCCGTAGTGCGTAAAACATTGCGAATCGATATAAATTGACCACGCATCTTACGACGTATACCTTAGGTAGGCCTACAGATTGTCAATGTTGGGCTAGCACCCGTCGACGGTCGACAGCGAGCCCGCTTTGTTTAGCGCGTTTACGTCGAATCACAGTGAAAACTAGCGACAATGAACCAGAAAAGAAGCCCAGCTGTCGCTAGGATAGCCGATCGTACTGGTTGTCAGTGACCTTAAAGTTGATGATGTTCATGTCATTTGTAAACCAATATGCGACTTTCTAAAGTTTCTATCAGTGATCAGTAGCAACCTAGGCACTATCTCGCACCGTTTAGCCACAAAAGCATGTAACGGCCTTTAGGGTCATCCAAAGTTAATGATTTCCATCTTATCTGAAAGGGCGTATGCCACTTCCTATTAGTGATTAATAGTAACCTAGGCCGTATTTCTAACTTTTTTGAGATATGACCAGTTTTCCGTTGAAAACGCACATTTCCTACCCCCTCTCCTTTATTCAACCCCCAATTTGATAATGTTCCCCTAATTTGATAACGTTCCCCTTTGGAGTAAATCGTTGAAACTTTGCACGCCCGAGTTTCACACGCATGGCTAATTATTCGTGCAGAAAAATTTCCCCTACGGCCTACCCGTTGGCCAGGGTACATCCGTTACGGACCGACGGACGACAACCATGCCAATAGCTCGACCGTTACTTAAGTACGGTCGGCTAAAATGTGTTGGCCCAGTGCTAACACATACCTGCATATAGCTTGCACGGCATCAACCCTACTGCGCGCCGGACTCTCTGCGGCCGCTAAACATTTCTGTGCATTATTTTACAATGTGCGGCAGAAAGAGGTAAATGCAAAGAAGGGTGATTAAGACAAGCCTACAGTACAGCGCATACGTTAACCGGCATTCATCAATCACTGCCCGCAGAATCCGGCGCCAATCGGCTAAAGTAATACGACTATACATAGATCAATAGCTTTACGTTACTTTGGCAAATGACTGGACACAGGCAAGGCACACGGACGTCTCTATCCGTTACGCGGCTACAACGGGTTACGTATAAAAGATTGAGTAGCGGGTAAATAGCCCTGCGGTACGGATCGTGCTAAGTGCATGGCCTAATGGCTTCATTCGCTAATTACTAGCCTGCGGAAATCAACGCCAGTGTCAGCAGAACGAAGGTTCAAGGTTTCACTGCAACGTTCGCATACAATTGCTTGCGCAGCGCCTATACATGTGCAATAAAAAAACTAAAGCAATAGCCTACTAAAACAAAATCGCAGTCGGAAAACTCAACCTTCTACCCTCCGTGGGATGGTAAAATGAGTATCAGCTTTCGGGCAGCAACAACCGTAGCACAACATCGTAACAATTCAACTGTTATGACGATTGCGGTCCAATACAAGTAATCAAGGTAAGTTGGTATTAAGCGGGATCAGACTGTGGAATCGCTTCCTGTGGAATCGCTTTCTTTCTACTGGCCAGATGGTAGCAGTATTTTGTAGCTGCACATCTTGGCTGCGTGATTCGACCTCCACATTTTTTCTTTCTTCGGGGGCCAGGAACCAGAGGGACAAGGAACCCCCATCAAACACAAGCTGTTTTTGGACTCCACAAATGTACTTGCCAAATGGCATCTAAATCCCCCTTCGAAAGGTTTAAGCAGGGAGCATGAATGTGACAGACAGACGACAGACAGACAGACCACGCTACACGGAGAAATGTGTAGCTATTAGCAGCAAAATCGCTTGTGTTAGAGCTACTCGATCCGCCTAATAATTTGTCCCGCGCAACGGCATAATAAAGCTCTATACATACGAGAAAGAGAAAGTTGAAGAGGACGAGGTAGCTGCGGGTACAGCCGTTCCTGAGCGCCTTGGAGCGTACGCAGGACGTGACCCGGCTTCCGTCACCGGCGCCCAGTGAACGGCTGCAGACGGAACAGAACGCTGCTAGGCCGGCAAGGCGTCCCCAGCACGGCGCTGAGAGAGGCGTCGGTGACGGAGACCACACACGACGACACCGCACCCTCCACGTCGACCACCTGCTCATGATGACGTCACGTCAGTCACCAGGTCATGCGACCGATTCCAGCCCGGCTTGTGATCACGTCGTCTTACATCGCTGTCGAGCACATTCTTAGCAGATTACGTCGAAATCGACCGAGTGCGGTAGCCTAAACAGCGACTCCCCCGCTAAACAAAGCGCTGTACAACAAACACAACATTGAACACAATTCACAGCAAATCAAATCACGTTCGTTTTAAAATATGGCATGTATAAATGCAGCTCTTTTTCAAGAAAACATATGTGCGTTCTGTAAAGCCAAAAGAGACCTATGCGCTGGAATAGTTTTGTTTGTTTAGGCCAGCTGCAGGGATGAACTTACAGTACTGGCTAAATCTGATTATCTGTTGCGAAGAATATTTTCTCCAATTTTCTCACCCATAGGGCCACATGATTGTCTTCTGTGACTCGCTTCCGGGTAACTGTATGCCGCAATATCATTTGCTGTCATTGGCGGACTTTTAATGGCTACAACATGCTGATCCTTAGTACTTGCCGTTGTTAGATATCTTAAAATATTAATGCAAAGAGCATGATTAATATTATAATAAAAACGCGGATGTGAACTGTGGTCTTGGTCATATTTTCGTCTTTTATTATTGACCTATCCTCTAGGTATAAATCATTTGGTGTTAAGATCAAATTCCGATTCATTTTGTATGCTAAAGCCTCGCCTTGTGTTCAATCTTCTTCTGATTCACATTTTCGTGCACGAATCACGGTCAAAGTCTCATCTTTTTCATACTTATCATTCCCGTCATCCATCGCTCCTTCGCTCCCGTTCACAAGCCTGATACTAGGCTAAAACGTATTTTTCATAACAAAATATCTTTCCAACCACGGACTGAAATGCGGGAGCTTACTGGATTGTCTTCACAAAATTTTACTTGATTTGACTATCTGTGTTTTTGTATTTTAGTCGTTATTTTTAGAATTTTATTCTAGCGCTATCTAAACTGTTCATGCCGCATTGCTTTGCATTTAACGTTTTGCTCGAAAAAGTAAGATTATATATATTTTTTATTTTTATTGACGATTATACCAGATGATATTAGTGCACATTTTATGTCTAATGTTGCCGAGATAAGCGCCAAGAAAAAAGTGTGCTACATAATGAAATACACTGCTGTATGTAATTTCGGTCACATTCAGAATGCATACGCTTAACCTATCCTCATTTTTGAAAACGTCAGTACTTATAAAGCTAAGGCGATCAAACTACAACGAACCAGCCTTAAAACAATATAGGTTTATTAATTGCATGCGATTTGTTTCTAAATATTTTAAATCACCGTCGCTTTTACCGCATAAAAATTAACGTTTATGAAAAATAATAATACGCTTTAAAATGTTAAAATAACAAACGCCGGAAACGCGTTTTATAAAAAAAATATAAAAAATACCTTTAACCCCTACAACTTTATTAGCACTATGGCAGAGAACGAAAGAAGTGCGCCGTACCGTGCTATGTAGTAAGTAACTCGATGTGGTCAATCTGTTGATGCTGGCGATCGACTGAGATGTCACGTTACGTTACTGGCCGGTGCGCGGAACACACACCGCAGACTGCAGAGTGTCACTCTGTGCTTACAATCGCTGCTGCTGTTGATATAGCAACGGTGGGATGCATGGATGACGCGCCAGCTGATGCCGCTATACGTCATCAGTCGCAGCAGCAGCAGCAGCAGCAGCTGGTATAGTAAACCTAGCGTATGTTCGCGCAAATCTTATGAACGCAACTTGACGCCACTCGGTTTTTACGCACGAAAGCAGCTATTGCTATCAGCGAGATTTTAGTAAGAGATTTTTTCCATAAACTCGAAAGGAGTCACCCCGAACGAGGGCGCTAAATGAGAGGGAGGTGGGCAAAATTTGCGATCTTTGGCCAATAACTCGCTGTATCTCAGTAACGGTGCGAGATAAGGCTTAGGTTAATATTAATCACTAATAGGAAGTCGTACACTGGCTTTTGATTGGCGCCGAATTCAATGACCTTGAATGACCTTGAACGCCAAAATAGCAGGTTTTAGTGATTTTTTTCACAATTTTGCGCTGCGACACGCATTTCAAGAGTGAATTGCGCCAAAATGGCTGGAGATAGACCAAAACAACCTGCGTATGAAATTTTCAGCATGGAATGTAGATTTTAGCAGTCCAAGTCCGGACCCTCTAGATTCAAGCAGGCCTGCGCACGTGGGTGTCAAACAGGGGTACCCCTGTAAAAAGTGGTTATTTATCCTCTGTTGGCTTGTCTAGCGTGTAAACGGTTGCAGATAGGCACAGCCATGCTGCTTATCATAACAATTACTGACGACAAGCTTCTTACGAATGTCAACACCGATGACCTTGAATGACCATAAACCCTAAAAATATTGATTTTAGGTGATTTTGGCGATTTTTGGCTGCAAAAGAGTGAATTGAGACGAAATGGATGGAGATAGACTAAGATTACCTGCGAACAGGAACTGCTATAGGCTATCGCGCGTTTCGTGAGCATTATCTCAAATTTCTTGTTATATCTTAATGAAAAGCGATTAATTTTCTCCCTGTGGCTTTCGACATTACTTCGTAAACGTAAACGTGTTGCTTCACACAAAAAAGCACAGAATAAAGTAAAAGGCAAGTTAACAGCAAAGTGCTATTTGCAACAGCTAAAGGGCGGTGTTCAGCCGCATAGATGTGATAAACGTTTACAACGTTTACAAAAAAATCTCTGTAAACGCGTTTATTATTTTGTCGACGTTTATCTCAATAAAAATCACATGAGCGAAACGAAGCAATTTTATGACAGCGACAAAGATAATTAGTGGACAGGACAACTCAACTTAGTTTTTACATAGGTATAAGATTAAAGTGAGTGAATTCTGGGCACTTTTGTAAAACGGTTGTCACAGAACTGGAGTAAGACATTCTTTGACAATGAAAAAACCTTCATTGGAATTTGAAATTATCCAAATAATAGGCCTAATATTCAAACTTAATTACGCTCTGTGTACGTTTACTTTTAGTTTATAAACGTTTACAATCTTTTTCCTAATAAACGCGTTTATTAACGTTTAGTAGGTATAATTTTTTGACGTTTATCACATCTATGTTCAGCCGTATGGATGTATTTAGTTTTAACATATTGCCAATAGCCTAATAGTACTATTACTAATTATTTTGTGTTTGTTTACGAGTAGGCCTACAGCGTATCTGAACGTTTTTCCTTCTGAAAAATTAATTTTTAAAAGCTCAGAGAATGAGCGAATGAATTTCGCGCCGCAGATTTTGATCGCGTTATAAAGCTGAGACGACTTAAAGCCGTGGTTCTGCGTGAAACACGAAACACTTTCAAAAATAGTCGCACCCGCGTGCAACTGCGCGCTGGCTGCCGAACGTCGTTTGATCAGTTCTGGCGTGGTATTATTATCAAGAATTCGCGGGCGTCGTTATTGGCTGTCGTTGCTTTTGTCGTCGATATCTTTGCTCCTACGACACAGGTCTGGTCGGTCGGCAACAGCACGAAGAGTTATAGGGTGTTTACACGATCCAGCAAACGTCCAGCAAATGTATTCAAAATACACGTAAATTGCTGGACGTTTGCTGGACGTCTGCTGGAAGTTTGCTGGACGTTTGCTGCCATAATGTTATAATGGAGCTGGACGTTTGCTGGATCGTGTAAACACCCCATTAAGCACACCCAGCCGTCGTGACGGACGAGCCGTCACACGGCTTTAGAGACATGCGATATATTGACATCCAGACTGGCAACCTGCGCTGATGCCGACTACAACCAAACGGCGCAAGATACGATCAAAGTTGCCACTGATCAATAATGTGAAGTCGCATGTACCATGTGATCTTGGACGACCTTGAATGTGGAATTACATACTTACTCTAGGCCTATTTGATGTCACATGAGCCAACCACGAACATTACTATGATGATGATGATGATAGGCCTAAACCAATATATCAGCGGCAATAAAATATAGCACAGAGACTTTCGTTTCTAGCAATATACAGATTAAGCATAGGTGCAAGTGTGTTAGTGTCGACTCGTAACTTTCAGGTTGCGGTTCGATTCTCACTGCCGTCATTTGCAAGCAACCTTGATCAAGTTGCTAACCTACGGTATGCTCAGGCCAACTCAGCCTCCTACCCTCCGTGAAATGGAAAATAAGTCGTAGCGTACGGGCTACGGGGTGAAAGCCTAATGTGGCTGATGGGAGCGGTGGTATGTCTACTAACTGCAAACCGCGGGTCCAATTGTTCGCTTAGGCAGGCAATGGACGTCTGCATACTGCGCTGCGGTATCATTAGCGCATGCAAATCAGCTGCCACTTCCGAGACTGTAAAACACTTCTGGTCTTGAGTAAGAAGCGCTATAGCAAAATTTCAGCGATCTAATGCAAAACGAACCTTTTCAAATTCGGGGTTGAATGAAGAGAGGTAGAAAAATGTGTTTTTAACGGAAATTAAACTGGCCATATCTCAAAAATCGCGGACAAAATGAAAGATACGGCCAAGGTTACTATTAATCACTAATAAGAAGTGGCATAGCCTACGCCCTGTCAGATGAGATGCAAATCGGCTATTCCAGCAACAGCTGGGCTTTTTGTTACCATATCTTTGACCAAGTTTAGGCTTTTCACCAGATGGCTACGACATCTAGGTGAGCTCACGACAACGTTCCCCTAGATTACGCGTAGTTGGCTGATAAGGGTGATAGGATATTCCTTCCCATTCTCCACCCCACTCGACTCTTAGGGCGCCTCGTCTTTGCCCTACGTCTGGAAAATTTTCTGCCGTTGCAGTTGTTGTCGCTGACAATGTTAAATATAATGACGCCCTATATACACAGTGCACTGCGACATCCGCACCGCCTTGCTGGTTCTTTCGACAGATTAGGCCTATTTATCGCAAGACTTACATACGCCGTCGAAGATTTTCTGTCGAGCAGTACGTTTCCCTCGCTGGCATAGTTCGAGAAAACGTTTTTTTCGTTTTTTGAAAATTCAAAAAACGTGACTTTTTACGTTTTTAAATGACCTGTCAAAAAAGAGAACGAAAAAAACGTAATTATATCAATACAGCATAATCTTACCTGAATGTGCAAAATTTTCCAAATACGGTACACGTACGATTTAATACAATTACGGTATGCAGGCCTACAATTTTTAACGTTCGTACTTTCCAGCAAATAGTACAAATACAGATACCTGACGGAGAAAAGAGCACAAGACCTAGTCTACGTCCACTCCAACCTCCGGCTGATGGACAATCTGAAGTCGCCGGACTATCAAGAGACGACTGTTCAGTGGGAGGAGTGGGGACTGTCAGACGATGATGCATCCGAGTCTGAATATGCGGAAGGAGAAGTGGACTAACTATAACAGACTGTTTGTCTGCTTAGTATATAAAAGTGCTAACTTTATGTAGGCCTAATACTGACAGTCGATAGTCGCTGCATAATAGGCCTACATGTAATGCCTTTTGCAACCTGACTTTTTGAAAGACTTTGCGGTATTTTATATATAGGCAAGTTTTTTAAACGTTTTTAACGTTTTTTTGAAAATTAAAAAACGTAACTTTTTACGTTTTTTTGAACGGCTTCACACGTTTTCTCGAACTATGCTCGCTGGGCATTCCATAAGCCAGTGCTCGAGTGAGTGCAGTTTCTCTTTACATCTGGGACAAGTAGGATCAGCTAGATGTTGGTAATGTTTGAACTTGCTGTAATGGCCATCCCGGACTCGAGTTGGCAATTTCTGTGAGACTCACTTCTGTGTGGTCTTTGGAGAGAATGGCTTTCTCGTATGCTGCTGCTGTTGCTGCTTATGAGAATGATGATGATGATGAGCTGTGCTCTGAAAGCCTCCCTGCAGGACGTGTGTTGCAACCGGGCTGCAGCGCGTAATTAAAGGCACAGGATAAGACGGTAGACGTCGAGAAAGAATCTATAGAAATAAGAGTGAACACGATGAAGCATTAGTCGACGACCGGGCACCGGAATGAAAGCATCCTCGAATGCACAGCTGCTATAGGGTAGACTCATTCTGTCGACTGGCTCAGAGTAACGTGCGCTTCACTGACCAACAGAGAGGCCAGCCAGACCTCGCCACGCAGTGCAACTATATAGGCCTAGGCCTATATAAACTAGGGGTCTACAGATGATTGCGATACATTCTGTGACAAAACGAGAACCACCTTTGCCATTATCCAAAAATACTGCAAGATCGCAATTTTCTACTAACTCTGCAGGTTGAAATAAACCCTAGGGCCTAACTAATAAGCTACACACATTCAAAAAATGTATTTGGGCAACGTTACCAGCAATTTGCGACTTTCTCTCCAGTTTCCTGCATAAGGGCTCGCTAGATCTCTCCACCCCTCTACGCCTATGACGCCTCGTTCTCAGCGCCTGCCCTTTGATTTAAGGGGACTTGATTCAAGGACTTATGGTAGGGGGGGACAGACGACTCTGGTTGGACGAAAATAGCCTATGCTACGCGGCTATGCCCATACGGTTTTCACTCATGCAGCAGTTACCACTTAGGCTACCAGTGCGCTGTAAAACAGTTGCTGACATCTGGCGAACGTAACTGTACAAAATCAACCACACTGCAGCGCATCACTGCAGTATTACAATGAAATTTAATAACGGATCCATGGCAGGGAAGGGGCAATCTGTGGTTATGCTTCCTATTTCTTTGACGTGTATGTGTGTGGTCAATACAGCCACATTCTTCTTTGAAAGGCATGCGAAATATGACACCGTAGGCCTAAAAATATTCAGAGGTAAAATTCAAGCAGAAATTCTGCAAATGATTGCCAAAATGCTTTATGGTTCAGAGGACTCTCTGACTAAGAACTTTCCCCTGGACACCGCTGGGGGCTGCCAGACTCTCCACCCACTATAGACTCGCACTACCGGCGGCGCGTTCGCCATTCCCCCCCCCTTTCCACTTTATATAGATCTCCCAGACTGACGATGCTGCAATAGCGCGTGCATGATGTCAAGATTGCCGAATAGTCCAGATATTAGTCATGGTATTAGTATTAATCTCGAGCATTGCTTTAAAACATTGCTACCAGTAGGTCTACAACGAATTATTCCACTGAACTGCAGTCTCATAATAACGAGCTCTTTGGCTTGCCGTACACACAGTGCTAAAACTGTTAGAAAATTATCACTTTTTAAGCTACGCTGTTTTGTCAGCAAGCAAAAATATGTCGTATATCTGAGGTATCCACTGGTTTGGATAAACTTCGGACGCAAGACGTTGATCACAACTGCATTTTCAGCATGGATTATCTTCCGCATCGGCAGCTTACACAGGTGCGAGTCGTGCGTCGTCGCTGCTAACTGCGGTTTTCGCGCTGGAATACATCATAATGAGGTCAACATGATCGCCAGTTCTGATGTCAGTAAATATTTCGTGTGTGAAAATGACTGCAAGTCGGTAACTGTGTTCAAACGACAGAAGATGTGATCACAGCAGTATAAATACAATGGCTGGACTGAGGGGATCTTTACTGGTTGTGGGATTTCTATCGCTAACTACTGGTAAGTTGTAGGCTTACAGCGTTCGCCCAGGCTACGGGCTGTAGTTGACTCCTCGGCCAGGCCGTTCGTATTGTGTTCTTTTACAGTTCGCACAATATTGTCTCTAACGTAATGATCTTCTTAGCAAACGAAATAAAGTGTCATAAGTTGTCAGTGTCATTCTGCTGTTGTCAGCCTCCACACTTGTTCACCATACAGGGTTTTTACACGTCAGGGAAAACTGGAAAATGTCAGGGAAAATATTATTTCTGAAAAGTCAAGGAAAATGATTTTGGATCATGCAGATAACTGTGATTTTTTGCATCTTTAAATATTAAAAAGCAGGCAAATTTGCAGCTTCCATTGAACGTCCAAAAGCTAGATGTGTTTCAGCATAACG
>Ga0209367_1005366_pt1 | contig 17762 bp, 6 predicted proteins | sample WorMetLIZISLAND2_FD_187412 | JGI IMG/M metagenome (GOLD analysis project Ga0209367, IMG submission 187412) | Marine gutless worms symbiont microbial communities from Max Planck institute for Marine Microbiology, Germany - Olavius geniculatus... ... | reverse complement strand
TTTGTTAAAGGTGCAGATTGAAAAATAGGGGGGAGTTTTGTTAAGGGTGTAGTTTGCCTAATGAAAATAGGGGGGGGGGAGTTTTGACCTGCAACCTTATCAAAACTTCCCCCTATTTTTAACTGGGCGCAAGCTGCGCCCACCAGGTATAGGGATAAAAGCCACTCGGCAGCGTAGAAAAAAATTCGCCTGCTGGTGCGATTTTGAGTTGCATCATCCTTGGGACACGGCGTTGATGGTAGACTAACGGCTGCGAGATGTGACAGACAGACGGGCGGATGGACGCGCCTCGACAATGGCTAAGACGCGCTAAGGGCATTACATGCTATCGCGCGTAAAAAGCGTATGTCTACACTCTGCAGCAGCTGAAACAGGGCGTGCGAGACTGCTACGTTTGTGTCACCTGTGCAGTGTGGCAGGTGAAATAATGAATTTATCATCATCGGGGACAGATGCTGCGAAATGTCGCCAACACAACAGCGTGGCGTTGCTGCGTTACTGTATGACACTGTAGCAGTTAGCAAAGATGTGCGGATCTCGGAATTTTGGGTTCGCCTCCGCAAACCTAAGCCGGCTTGCGTCCGCGTCCGCAGCGTCAGCAACAGTGATAATGTTTAAAATATAGGCTACTGGAACCCAGGGACAGCTTTTAGCAATGAGCCATGTGCAGACAAATTGCAAATTCAACTAAAATTTTGTAGTACTGTTGTTCGTGTTGCAAGAAAGTAGGACCGTTGCGGTAAATAGATTTGTTTTTCTCAGGGAGCGTCAGCGTCCGCGTTCGCAAAGACATCAAAAATTGCCTCCGCGACCGCGTCCACAAAATGCTTGCGCACGAGCGTCCCGGCCATTCGCGGACGCCCGCACATCTCTGGCAGCTAGCATTGCGCTGTGGTTTGTGTCACGACAACAAGACATGCTACGAGTATTTGATTTGGTCCTATGTGGCCTAAATTAGGAGACGCGACTATAATGTCACCAGGCTATTCCTAACCGAGATCGACTCTAGCTGGCATTTGTAGCCGACCGTACTTAAGTAAAGCCAACTATTGGCATAAGTTGTCTTTCCGTCCGTCTGTCTGTCACGGATGTATTGTGGCTAAACAGTGCAAGATAAGGCCTAGGTTGCTATTGATCACTAATAGGAAGTCGCATATTGGCTTTTGAATGATATAAATCATTGACCTTGGATGACCTTCAAAAATGATAACGCACAATGGCGTAAAATAAATATTTCGTGCTTCCGTTTGCAGTCGGCAAAAAATTATGGACGGGGCTGCAGAAATTTTTTTTAATTATTTATGTTTATATCATGACGTACCCAACAACTCATAAAAAACTGACACATTAAATAGTACTCATAAGAACTTCAGCAAAAATACTGCAACATTTTAAGCTAGACGTAAGCAGTAGGCCTATTTTTTCAGTAAAATTTTGAAAATATACTGAAAACTGCGCCGATATTTTTGAAGGTCTAATAAAAATTTCAGGGACGCAGGTTTTTTTTTCTAGGGACAGACGGCAACCAGAATCACGCAAATTTTTTCTTAGATCAAAGCCAATCATGCGGTATTGTGGGTGAACGGTAAGTCGTAGAGGGTCGACAATGGTACCAGCAGATAGGGCAGTGGCGACTTTCTATAGTAACCATGTGTCCATCTGCAGCGGTTTGGCCGCAATTTTGAATGAAATCTTTAAAGTTGTAAGTGGCCGTGTCTCGGAAACGGTGAGAGATACGGCTTAAGTTACTATTAATCACTATGGCATAGGCTACGCCTTGTTGGATTAGATAGAAATTATTGACCTTGGATGACCTCGAAAGCTGTTATGCGCTATTGCGGCTAAACGGTGAGAAATAGGGCCTAAGTTGCTATTGATCACTAATAAAAAGTCGCATGTTGGCTTTTAAATGACATAAAAATCATTCGCCTTGAATGACCTTAAGGTTAGTACTGCAACAGAAACTGTATAGGCTGTATCGTGTCTTCCCGAGCAAGGCGTTTTATTGTGAGAAATAATTGCAAAACCGATATTTTTTGTTCATTTGCTCTGTAGCTATTTATATCGCTTGGCAAAATGACTACGTGCGATGTCTGTGATACTAGTGTTCATTGTAGTTTTCGAGACAGCGTTCCGTTAACATAGCGTGCATAGAACTGTGTCACCTTTGACAAATCGCTTCATCTCCGTGACTGGAATTCGGACGTTGGGCTTCGGACGTAGGCGGTACGGTTGGCTTTTCGTAGCAATAGCTGAACTTCTTGTACACCTGCGTTTAGTAGGCCTAAGCAACGCTGTCGGGCGTCGGCGCGCCTTGTTGCGGCCTGTTGTATGCGGCTGTCTGTTTTCTCATCCAGTCTTTCTTTCATGCTTTCCTTTTCTCATTCTCTTTCTTTCATTTCTATTAGCCCGTTTCTTTTTAGGGAAACTTGTCCTCATATCTAGCTAAGAGCTATCTATTCACGTCATCTCTCTCTGTTCACGTCCTATTTCTTCTTTCCGTTCCTATGCGTGTCTAGTGGATGCTCCTGTAGTGTGGATCGCTTTAGTTTTTGTGACATTCTGGGCGTGAAAACGCATGTTGAAGCAAGGTGGAGACAAGGTCCATATAATTTAGTTCTAAATTACATCAGCCGATTGAGAAAACTTCCTGCTATTAATTATGATAGAGCAGTGTTGCTGCGCGGTTTATGTCACGCCTGGGAGGGGCGTGTTGGTAGAAAAAGTCGACTGCTGTTAACGTTGACAGTGAGTTTGGTGGGCGCAGGCACCGCGCGGAATGCACGCACTCTGCGAGTCAGCGCAATGAATTCTTCCTGCTCCTGCACTTAAGCCATACAGCGCAGCGAGCGTTTACTCAGCGTCATCATCATTATCAATAATTATCATCATCATTTATCGTCACAAAATATCTAAATACCGAAAGACACAGAGGTTTCAAAAGAACACTAAGGCTGCGTACAAAGCGACAGAAATGAAATGAAATAAAATGAAATAGAATGAAAGCCGCACACTACGGCTTTTATTTCATTTTCGTTCAGTTGGTTGAATGAGTTACAACGTATTTACCTAAGATATAACGTCACGGTGTTGAATCTTATTTGATTAGTGCCTTCCATTTTGGCACGACGCTTCCATGCTCACACTCAGTTACAGTCAAATAATTAGATAATCACAAAATCTTCTTAAATTATTTTTAATCATTAGCGGCAACGATCGAAAACTATTAATTACAAAACAGTCGATTTTAAGTGCTTTTTGCCTGCTTGAGACGTCGGCTGCGTTTTTCAGCAGCAAGTTCGTTCATTCGGTCCTCCTGTGAACCGTGGCCGCCGCCTTCCTTCTGTTTATCTTGTTCTGTTACAAGAGGCAAGCCCAACATCATTCGCCTGTACCGCTCCTGTCGTTCGGCTATCGCCACCTTGAAAGCCTGCACTCCAAGGTCATTGAACTTATACAGAAGTCTTGGTAAGGCTGGTTAGATGATACACAAAACATTTGCAAAAATGTTGCGAGACATTTTAATAAAGACATTGTGCTGAAAACAGAACGCGTGGTTACATGTAAAAGAAAACATTTTTGCAAATGTTAATCGTACATAACCAAATGATGTTTCAACGTGATTTTATGTGCCAAAATCTTTTGCAAGATTTGTAACAAGAGCTAAGTAAACCCGGGTAATTTTTTAATGGAAGATTGTTTGGGTTTTAGTTACTTTATTAGGTCTTCATGTTTGTAGAATGTGGTGACGTATTTACAAGGTCGTTGCCTATTTTAGCAATTGTTATTCAGTTTGCGCAAAGTGCGAAGAAAACCGATAAGAAAAAATCAAGAGATCAAAGAATGTTATCGACGCCAAAACATGTTCTATATTACTATAGGCTGGGACACTACAAACCTATAGGCCTACGCCGAGACTGATGAATGATGACGTACATTTTTCTTGACATGTTAACCAGACGTATTCATTGCATTGGTGGTCCTTTCAGAACTCGTCGTAAAAGTTATACATTTTACTTACTACACGCAGCGAGCTGAATAGTGATGCTACCTTGTGGCAGTCGATGCTGGCGATTTCAGTTTGTGAAGCGCTTTCCAGAAGTCCAGCGTAGCGCTCCTTCAGCGCATCCAGCTGTCGCTGTTTGATCGTCAAGCCTTGCGCTGAAAGTTGTCTCTCTAACTCGTCCTTGGTCATCAGCTTGTTCAGACGGGCCGCGTCCTTGATTCTCTGCGTGTTGACCGGAGGAAGAATGGCGATCAACTTTTCCAGTTTGCCCGCCTCTTCCAGTCCCGCTGCCCATTCATATCTGATCCATCAGCACAGTGTGTACGGTGAAGACTAAAGCAACTAAAAGCGCTGGGACAGTTCAAACCTCCGCCGAGACTGACGATGCCACTTGGCGAATGACTCTGACTTTGTTTGAGATTCGGAACATAGATTCGGATCATTTGATCGCATGGCCACCCAGCAAAGTTTAATGCAGTCAAGCTCAATCCACATTTGAAGAAAGATATTTTATCAAAATATAAGAACTTATCCACAACTAATTATTAAGCAAACAGAAAAACAAACATAGCAGAGAACAATGGATGCAATTAAGTTATCAATGGCACAAACATTTTTGTTCCGTTTGCTCTCTAATTAGTTTGAAAATGACAAACATCACTAATTACGAAAAAAATATACTGAAATCACCGAACCAAAATCACAAATGCTGCGTGACGAAATCACCAAATAAAAAGCAACAAAAAACACCAAACGTTGCATGTGTGAACCAGGCATTACGTTTGGACCTGTATAGGTTTACCTACTGTACACACATCTTGATATTTACATGTAGGCCCTAACTCACATCTGGAAGATTTATAAACAGGCCCATCGAGAGGGTGGGGTATGGGGTAAGCTACCCCGGGCCTCGCGAAGTTTGGGGGAGGGGCCCGCCGTCGGCCAGAAGTATAAAGTACGCCAGACTGTACCATTTTAAAAAGAACAATTCAAAAATTTTCTCACCAAAGGGGCCCCGTGAAAATGTTTGGGAGCCCCGCCAGAATGTTTCCCCGGGCCCCGCTGTGGTTCTCGGCGGGCCTGGTTATAAATGTCATTAAGGCGACAAATCTTTTTGCGGACGAGACTTTCAAAACTTGTGTTATCTTTACGAACATTTCTACATTATTCATGCATGCGTTAACGGACATTACCTGCTTCTGGTGTTTTTCTTGCTAACTGGGAAAACTGAGCAACATTATGTGCAACTGGCGTACAATTCGTGATTAGCTTCACTTTTGGCTTCGTCTTCCTCCTTTTACAATAAGTTTATGCATGTTTGCGGCCCTCCGCAAGATATGCCCCTACAAAAACATGGCGTTGTCTTTTGCCGAACGTGACATTACCATAGCTATTGTTTGAAAATGTTGCATGATACGCACTGCATTTGTGTGAGGTAACTCTTCATGCCTTTTGCCTTCGTCATCATTCTCTTCTCGGCCGTTCGAACTTTTATCTCGTCCGCCTGCATGCACACCCGGTTATGATGGTGGATCACCGCTGATCATAATTTCATAATCAATTGTGTTCACTAGGCTGTATGTTATTTTAATCTCATCCACTAATAGAATAGTAACAAGAAGCCCATCTGTCGCTAGGATAGTCGATCGTACTGGTTGTCACTGACCTTTACGGTCATCCAAGGTCAGTGATTTTCAATTTTTATGTAACCCAAAAAAGAGTATGCCATCTTTTATTTGTGATTAATAGTAACCTTGGGTCTATTTCTTACCGTTTTCGAGATAGGACCACTTATAGCTTGGAACTTTCCATTGAAAATTGCGTCTAAACCGTTGCAGATGAAGATATGGTTACTATTGACAGTCTATAAGAAGTCGCCAGCGCCCTATCGCCGTCCCTTTACGACTTACGGTTTAGCCACAATACCGCACGATTATCATACAATAGTGCGTTATGACCCTTCAAGGTCATCCAATGTCACGGATTTGATGTCATTTGAAAGCTAATATGCGACTTCCTATTAGTGATCAATAGCAACCTAGGCCCAATCTCGCACTGTTTAACCACAATTCATCCCTGACAATCAGACGACAGAGGAACAGACGACAACCATGCCATAAGCTCGACCGTTACTTAAGTACGGTCGGCTAAAATCAGTTATTGAAAATCGAAAAGCAAAGATTTACGGATGGATTCACTGTTGATATAGAATAAATTGATCGCGATATGGAACTCAGACAGAATATAGCATAACAGCAGTGCACGAGTTTCCCATCGGTCTACCTTCATGAGAGTCGCGAACGCCTTTTTCTGAACGTTGATCATTCCGAGTGTTTTGATCAGGACTCGATCTTCCTTGAGGTTGATTGAGCCAACTCGCCATTCCTGCAGCACTCCGCCCTTCACTTGACCCCTGTGAGTTGACACCGGCATTGCTGCGATCAACCATTCGACAACAAAATAATCAGTCAGTCAGTCAATTCAGTAAAAAACAACCACTTACTGAAAGCGAGCAGCTTAGAGATAAAGTTTGTCTGACTAAAACTGCGAAGTAGTTTACAGGAAATGAGAATAGTAGGGCTTACTGAAATACTATAACATATAACTACAGCTGCAATGTCGTCGTTATTTTTAACGTTTTGTGGATTTACCACCGTTGCTGTGACTGACATTTTTGACGTCATCGTTGTTTTATGACGTCGAATCACTGAACTTGACTGCATGTGTCAGAGAACAGAGCGATATGCACTACAGCTGCACTCTGCTTGGAGTCGTGGTTACAATTACGAGCCAACCAGAACATTTCATGACGTGTTTTTGCCGCAGAATATTATCGTAGACACGTCAGTGTTATCACTTTTTTATGCGGTCGTTCTAATAGGCCACTCTACGGATGTAGAAGTCGCGCACCGACACGTTTCGCAGTGAACTCGCAGAAGTTCAAGGCGATCAACGCGCCATCTGGCGAGTGGCAAACCGACTTCTCCACAGCAAACCAGTGGTTTGCTGTGGACGTGTGGTGTACAAGATGGCTGTTAAAACTGACGCGGAAAACTCGCACGTCCCGTGTTTCGATCGGTGGTTCCGCACGTCGGTGGTTCCGCACGTCGCTGTCCGCTCTACACGTTCTGCTTCACTGCCTCTGCTGACTGTACCAAAACTGATCACTGACTTCTTTAGGCGCTCATTTTGTTGCCCATTCGTCAATATGTTATAGCCAGCAATTATGACAGAACTTTTTAGATGCTTATTAACCCTGCTAATACCGCGGGGTCAACGTTGACCCCAAAACAAACTTTTTGGTGTATTTTTTTCTGCACTGGTTAAAAATAAAATTTTGAAATTTCGTGACTTTTAACATTTTTAAACATACATTATCTACGTATGACAGTTTTATGTGATTGACAATTAATTCATAGAATTTAGCGAACAGTTACATCGAGTACCAGCTAGGATTTTATTTTTGTTCAATATATATTGACATGCTTCTATGTAGGACCTCAAAAGTAATACACGGGCCAAATTTCGTGCAATTATGTGCAATAATAAACGAGTTATGAACAATAAATAAAATTCAAAATGGTATCAGCCGCCAACTTAAATTTATTACTTTTGTTCATTTTGGTCAATTGTTCCATTTCCGGTAGCAGCCATCTACATTACTGCAATATTTCATTCATTTACGTCAATCGGCAGCCGAGCTATTCCTGTTTGTGCAAAAATGCAAGATGGTGACCGCAGCCATCTTGGATTTTATTTTTGTTCAGTATTTTGACATACGTGCATGTAGGACCTCCAATGTAATTTTGTCCAACTATGTGCAATAGTAAACGAGTTATGAGCGATAGATGAAATTCAAATGGTCAAATGGTCTATTTTCGGTGACAGCTGTCTACATTACTTCAAAATTTTATTCATCTACATTACGTCAATCGGCGGCTGAGTTATTGCTGTTTGTGCAAAAATCCAAGATGGCGGCCGCCACCATCTTGAATTATAATTTTGTAATGCTGGACCACCCACGAAGTCCGTTTGTGCACCTGAAATTTTCCTTCAAATTTTGTGTTGATCGAGTGAGTACTTTTCGAGATATCGCGATTCGAAAATTTCGCAAAATAGGCTTAAAATGCCTATCCAGGCCCCCAAAAATCATGTTTTGGGAGAGTTTTGATTTCCAAACATTATTTTTTTATAATTGAGACCCCCCAAAAAACTTTACCTTTCGCGGAAACACGCGTTTTGAGCCATAAACGGTCGTGATCGATTTTCTGGTGTGACCTGTAGGCTTGAGCAAGAATACAAAAAAAACAGAACACAAAAAGTAACGGAAAATACCCTCTCTACGCAGACCCTTTTTCCGTCGCCCCACATCAACCAAATTCTGCATGTGGGGTCGTATCCCGGATATCTTTCTTGGTTTTGACTTTCATTAAAATCGGTTGAAAAAATGTGGGAACTGTGGGGGGTCGAAATTTTGGCCTTCCCATTGATTTGGCACATCGCTTATACAACAGCGCACAAGCCGTGATGCAACTTACATTACAGTTTTTGGTCGGGTTTCGACCGTCATAAAGTTCAACCCTTAGCTAATTTTTTTTCAATTCAAACACTGTCTGATAGTACAGCTGTATATTGAAAAAGATTCTGGCTCTTGTTCCACGAGGTTCGTTAGAGACGTCGTCTGTAAAGATGCAGAAGATAACAGCCTGCAGTGCACCACTTATCTGCTGCTGCTCCCGGCGTTGCTTTAGTCGCACTCCGCATCATTAGTCTCTCAGAATATATGCCTGATGTGCCTTACAGCACATTATTACTCCAACTCGCAGACAGGCTAACTCCCACAACATCGACCCTTTTAATTAGACCTCTCCAGGCCAACTTTTCCTCGCTGATTGCGTCAGATGACTGAGATGATTGCCTGTGGCGCTAATTTCCACCAGCACAGCGACTGTTCAGCTGGTTTCTGTCCGCAGGGAATCGTCTGTCAGAGATTGTGTTCGAATGATGCTTTTGGAGCGAAATCTAGAGAGGCGCATCTGTGTTATTTCGTTTTCTTCAAAAATTAAAATGTGTTTACTATATACTACGTATACATGTGCAAAATTATGTAGAGAGAGACAGTATTTATTTGTACGCGTCACATACGCAAAAGTAGAGAAATAACTTTGATATTTTGTCAGTTAGCTGTTGGCCAATAAATCTCGCCCAGAGAAAACATGAAAAAGCAGGCTTTTAAAGCACTGCAAACGAACAGAAAACGCTAGAATTTGTGTATGCCTAAAACATAAATCAGTAGGCCTTATTAGAAGTCAAACATAGAGGCTCTTTAAGCTAAAAAGTATCAAAAATAGGTAATTATGTTGGGCTTCATTTAAAATAGCTACCGCAGAGCCGTTTGTAAATGATAAAACAGTTAGACACTATTTGCTAAGCATGACACTTCGATATACGTATTGTCAGAAAGTGTACACAGTGATGGAACTGAAATGAACCCTTAAAACACTTAGCAAACGGAACTGAGCGGTTTAGTTCAATTTTGTTCAGTTTAGCTAGTCTTCTATAAACAGAGCTTTGGATTCCGGTTATTGTTTGTCAGCCAAAGCTAAAATCGCGAGCGCCCGCGTCGTACACGACATATCGCAATGCTGTTGTTGCGGTTTATTTTCTGACATCAGTGTATACGGCGCATCACTTCTTCTCGAGACCGCAACATCCAAGTTTATTTGTGTCGTCAGCTGCATTCGTCAGCCGAGGAAACAAATTCTATTAGCGACAATGTGTCGTCTTGGCGTCTTGTTGTGAACGGAGTGCAAAGAACTTGCTGCCGACTGCAGCTGTCAAATCCACCAGACGCTTCTGACCACTCTCCTATGTCATCAAAAATATTGTACTGTTATTGTGCTGTGGTTTTGGAAAATAAACTGTCAACCGAAGCAAACATAGAAATATACGACAAAGAAACTAAAAGAAAACCGTTGAACATGAAAAAGCGAAAAACTGTTTAGTAATCGATAAATAAGTCATAAGCAGTTTGCGATGGAAAGGATTTTTGAAAGTGCCATCAGTGAAAGACTGAACGAGCGATCGATTTCGAAATTGCCGAAGACCAAAAAATGAGCCGACGCGTATACAAAAAGACGGATCAGAAAACTACTTAATCAATCAATCAAAACATATTTATGCAGCGGCATATAAAATCGTCTGATCGAGTGCAAATTGAAATCGCGTAAAAAAGACAGCTCAGGACATGACTGATGAGATGAATATAGAGGTTGAATTCAATATAGAAGTGATGCATATATTGAAAGACAGCGCTTAGCGATTCTCATACGTGACCAGTTTGACGATCCACCAATGGTGATAAGCAGTCAGTACTTGTACAACTGGTACAGATAAGTATCTTACAATCGGTGGCATTACAAAACTGAAAACTCTGCACTTGAAAAGAGAGAAGCTTTTTTTATGCTTTCACTAATTTTAAGCCAGTGACATTTGACGTATTAAACAGCTGCCATGCAAGCTTGAGCGATGAACGAGACATTAGCAAGAGAACAAACCAGATGACAAAAGAAAAGCAGTCGATTCTTACACCAGACGCGTTAGTTATTTCAGCTTATACACAAAATATACATTAACACCATACTCGGTTGATGGTTGCGATAAAGCGGCGCGCACTACAGGGTAAAAGCGGCTAATGCACCGTTTTCGATAAAAAAACAAAATTGTGCCAATATCAGCATACGTGGGTTAACTAATAAATTAAAGACGATTATCAAGGTTAGATCATCGTAAGTTAGGCCCCTAATCAGTTTGTGAGCGTCTGCATAGCATGTCTGCAAAATAATACTAAGCCTATTCTAGCTTTATTTGCAATTTTATTCAAAAATAATGTTCGTTTTTTGCATTTGTTTTAAATCGAACTATACGTATTGTTTACGAAACCAACCACTGACAAAATCCAAGTTGTCACTCGTTTGTGTGACTTGCAAATCTCCGTATTGCTGATTGCGTAATCAATACGGCGATCAATCAATCTGATCCATTAATTAATTAACCCCGGCGACAGCCAGAGTTCTCGCCAAAAGTTGGTCAAATGTGAAGTGACATAATGTAAAGTAGTCTAAAAAGCAAGTCACCAAGATTTAATACAGACGTGCCATATGGACTATTGATATTGACATTTGAAACTGTGAATGAAATATTGACCGATTATTGTTTTCACCGGCACTTTGTGTCAGCAGCACATCTTAGGCCTACATATCAACGGACCTCAGTTTAAGAAAAAAAACAAACGCGGCACTAAGTGACGGAGCAAGTTGTGGAACACGTTCAATGTATGACGGACTCTGTAGGCTTAATGGTCATTTTATTGCAAATTTTATACTGAGTTTAACTTTGTGGATGTTAAGCTTAAGTGGAGACGGATGATGAAAGTGAAATTTCGGTGTCTTATTTTCACTTTGTAGTCTTACCAGCAACGGCAGCAGGTCGATGAGTGTAGGTAACAAGATAATTCGTTATCATCATAATCGTGTTTATGCGCTGGACAAATCGTGCAAATGACGAGAAATCTGTATCAACAGAAAAACGGTTCCGAACATTTACTACACGTTTATTGAAAAAAAGAACGAACCGTGCTGGTATCTATTTTAAACTAGTTGTAACTTGTAAATCTGGTGCGACTGATGAACGGTTGAATGGACATTGTCGCCCAGGTACTAGTCTCTCTTCTCATGTCATCTGCTGCGGGTATCTCAAGTCGTGTTCTCTGCAGTTGCTCGCTGAATGACTGCGATCATTACTCGCGCGAGTGACATTATCGCAGAAACGCTGCACGCTGACGTGCCCAAGTGACGCTGCTATAGCGGCCTGTAGACACAGCAATAACGGCGACACCTTGCCATTCTCTCTCGTAATGTCTCTCAATCTGTACCGCTCGAACGATTGATACCGAAGCCCAGCTGTCGCTAGGGAAAACGCACTACAGCCTGGATAGTTCCTGTTTTAGTACTGACCTTCAAGATCATCTAAGGTCGATAATTTATATTTCATTTCTTTTGAGGAGGCGTATGCGATTTTCCATTTGTAATCAACAGCAACTTTTGCTCTATCTCGCACCGTTTAGCCACAATAGCGCCTACTGACCTTTAAGGTCATCCAAGGTCAGTAATTTTTATGTCATTTAAAAGCAAATATGCGACTTTTTATTAGTGATTAGTAGTAACTTTGGCCTTATCATTCACTGTTTCCGAGATATGGCCAGTTTTCCGTTAAAACCCCACATTTGTTCTACCCTCTCCATTTAATCCCAAATTTTTAAGTGTTTCCTTGCACTGCATTCCCCGAATTTTGTACATAGAAACCCTCGTCACAGAGCTTATTATTCGTGCAAATTTTTTTCTAAGATCTAACGCTTAGCCACAATACATCCGTGACATATAGACGGACAGACGGACACATAGGCGACAACTTGTACCATAGCGCGTCGAAAATCCTTTGCAGCGTGACTTACGCGCTATGCTTTATAGTTCTACCGAGTATAGACATAACATGCTGTGCCGCAGCTTTGTTTGACGTTTTGTGACTTTAGAATATTGATCAGACCGGCACTAAATTTAGCACAAATTAAAGCCATTTCATTACATTAAATTTATTTGAATCAATTTTGGGAAATGAAGTGGAGCCATCTCGCGAAGAAGATGACAAGTTTTTATAAACTCAACAGCCAGAATCGCAATTAAAGAACGCTCCAAAACATTTACCGATAGGCCTACAGGAGTTCTAGCTATTAATTCAGATCGCGATCGCCAAGCCAATCTGTCAAAATTATCATCAAAATTCGTTCATAAAGTTTACAGGCAAACAAAACAGCAGACGACAAAACAAAAAAAAACTGCCAAACGCAGGAAAACACAATTTTTTCAGCGAAAGTAATTGTGCTGTTTGATTATGTTGTGCCTATAAAAGAACAGCAGAATAATGCGATTTTATTTTATAGAGTTGCAGGGAGGCTACGGAAGTGTCGATGTAGTTCGTGGAGCGTTATGGCGGCGGCGGCATTAGCAGCTGTGTCTGATTGATCGGCGCGCATGATGCTATTCGTAAGCCTAAGCCTACTATCCATGCACTAATGCACACTCCGTAGTCCGCATCAGACTACTTGGCTCCGTGACGCTATAGTTCCTTATTGTACTTCGTACAGTAAAACAATAGTCAGCTAATGGTCAGAACAAACGTTGATAGCCAGAGTTCGTTTTTTTTGTTTTCAGCTTCAACTGTCGTCGATTTACAGTGTGATTTATTGATGTTGCGTTTTTCTCTTCCTCCGTTGATTGCCAACATTAAATTCTTACTTCATTGTGCCTATGTGTCAGCATGCCGTCCTTTTAAGGGATTTGTAGTTAAGTACGCATCAGCTGGGCATTGGTTGCATTTTTCTTGTTCTTTTTGCTTGTTTCTGTTCATAGCAGGACTCGAAGTGGGACAAAAATAAGTGCCAGTATGGTTGTTGTGCCTTCCTTTCCTTCCTCCACTTAAGCTAGCGTTATTTTGGCCTCTGATCGATGCAAACATCAGCGACCATTTGCCTAAATCTCACAAAATGGCCTTCAAAGCATACCTACATGACTTTTTTCAGAAAAGAAGTGCCGGTATGGTTTCCAAGCGCTGAAAATGCAGGACCAGAAAATACAAGACTGGAAAATGATGGACGAAAATGCAAGGCTGGAAAATGCAAGACTGGAAAATGACAGATTTGAAAATGGCTTAATACTGTTTTGAAGACATAAATCTACTGCTAGAACTGCGATGCCGGTAACACGTTGGAGGGCACAGTTTGACCTTATTGAACCGTTCTTACTTCTAGACTGTAATCAACGATGTGCAATGTGTCACAATGTGAACGAACATGTGATAAATAGGTGGAAACAAAGTACGTCACGCTTGATTGGAGTGACAATATGGACGGTTATAACACTCCGGGAGAAATTCGCCTATAAGTCATGAATTAACGAGCCGTAGGCAGGCGTCGAATAATCTGACAGGCCTATTCAATTTAACAGAGATGGAAGGAAGTGCTTACTACACGATTCCAAAAAATTGCGATTATATGTATGTGAATAATTTCTGTATTTGCAAATATGTTGTAAAAACTCAGCACCTATAGCATAGGTTTAGTTAGTTTATTTCAACAGTAGACCTATCAAGATAAGAGACAAACTTATTAGTAGCCTATAGATGTAGCTTACCAATCCACTGAATAAAATACCACATTGGGCCAACAGTAAGACTCATAATCGCATAATTCGTTACGTTAATGTTTGTAATATTGTGCATGAACTACGACATGTTTTGTTGTAAGTGTCCTAAACTGTGTATGCTTTAATGTAATAAACAAGTGTAAATTGAGTTGCAGCATGCAATTTTAATTTAATGTTTGTAACAGCCACCTTCATTTAACTGTGTCTTTTGAACTCTTAACACGCATTGCCAGTCCGTCAAATTCTAGCCCTGCACTTTCGTCCGCCATTTTCCAGTCTTGCATTTTCAGGCGACCCATAATTTCAAGGCAGCCAAAGCAGTGCCGGTATGCTATACCGGTCCATACCGTCCCACTTCGAGCCACGGTTCATAGACTCCGCAATCTTAATATTTTACCGCTTTATCAGTTTCCCGTCACCAAGTACCACAGTGTCGTATTCGTGGCCGCGAGTTGGTTACCGTGTTGTCTCGTGAATTAGGATGCGTCCGTGTGACCACGGGCGCTAGCTGTGAAGTCGGATCGAGTGCGTGGAACCGAGCGACGAGAAAAAGAGAGAAACCAAGAGGAATATTGGCGGATACGAGTTTTATTTACAGTCGACACGGCTGACGCACCGCACCGGATCGATGTAGCTGTAGCTGCTGTTTGTCTGCAATAAGTTCTCATCAGGACTGAGGTACGCTATTGAACGTCTCAATGTTTGCATCTGCATATCATTATTTCGACCAACTGTCACGAGGTGCCACGATATGATAGAGAGAGGCTAATTTAAAATTAATGAGCTCAAAAACTGACCATCAGACGATTTTAGACAGGAAATTTCAAAATACATTAAAATACCAGCAGTCTGCAAATGATTTTGAAATGTAATCGAGCAATCCGTAAACTAAAGGCGTAAAATAAACAATCGAGGTAAAATGATTTGTGGAAAACTGCACTTTAAGCACGGTCTGCACTGTGAATAGCGATTTTTGTAGCTTACATTATAATTTGATCGAACTGGACCGTTTTCTCGTAAGAATTAAAAAAATGAAAATTTGTAAAGTTTGTACATATATAACTGTAGTTCTGTAGGTTTCTTAATATCAGAATCAGATCTACACTATGTCTAAAAATTTATTCATTTTCATTTTTTTGTAAAAGTGTAATTAACATTTGCCGATTTTGATAATTTGTGACATGCGACATCGCGAAGACACTTGACGTGAATGTCGATGGTTTTGCCCATCTCACCTTAATTTGTGGATTGGTGGTGTAACGGTAACGTGCCAAACTTGTAATCCTAAGGTTGCAGGTTCGACTCCAAGCCGGGGCACTGCCTGGTTACAACCTTGGGCAAGTTTTTCACACACATGTGCCTTTGTTCACCAAGCAGTATAATTTGGTACCGGTCAAAGGACGGTGATGCCCCGCTGGTGGGACGGTAACCGTAGGTCTGGCGTCGCACTGGCCATGCGCCACGGATTCACAATGTGCGACATAGTTTGTGAAGGTGCGCCACAGAAACAGAACGGATCTGAAGTCTGATTCCAGTGGACGAGGTTGGCTGGTCACTCGCTGGTGATGCGTCGTTTCAGTTCGTCGACGTACGATCTTAAAATATATGCGATTGGTGTTGAGTAAGAAATTAAGAAACAGATTTTCAATGATTTGTGGTCTTAATGATTTTCTAAGCCGAAGCATGCGATATTCAGTGTTGTTAACAGCCAAACTGCGACTTCTGAATTTCACAAAGTAGTGTACAAACAGTATTAGGGTGAGGTGGGCAAAACCACAGCTCTTTATGTTATGTTTCTTTGCGCTATTGTGTGCCAGGAATTATTAAAATCGGCTAATGTTTACGGCGCTATTCAAAAAAAGTGGCTTTAATTGTTTTTTGATATACGGTGTATAATAAACTTACTGAAACATTCTCATTCGAAACGGACTAATAAACTAAAATAGCAAAATAAATACGTAAATACTAAAAAACACTCAAAAGCGCAAATTTTTAAAAAACATGGGGATAGCCAGGTGGGATGAAAGGCGTTGGAAATGGAAAAGCTCAGTCGCTATGGTGGCTTCATGTTGCAGGTGATCGTCGATGCATTGACGTGCGTTAGTGTACAGAGCTTCGTGAGATCACGATGACATAAGGGCTTGTTTACAATGAAAATATTTTATGCCAACATTTTAATTCTCGTCTCTATTATCGCGATATCTGAAGAGTCGACGACGCGATCGGGTACGTAACTTACGAGTATACGTTGTGTTTTCATAGAGAAACACAATCTGTCGTTATAAAATCACAGTTTTGCTAGAGTTGTCAAACTGCGCCATTATGGACAGTTAATCGGGCAGTACATGCAGCATGCAGAATAAGCGCAGCCCGGAATAATTTCTTTGGGGGACAGTCCTCGCGCTTTTTTCTTACTTTTTCTTTTTTCTTTTCCTTGCCAACTTTTCTCCCGGTCCTGCTATAAGAGCACGGGAGCACTAAGCTCCCCCAGCGGAGTCTCGCGAGCGGAGCCCTAACCGCAACGCATTGTTATGAAAATCTTTATTCACCACAGTGTAGAAAAAAAATCATTTGGGGCCCTCAAAAGTTCAAAACGCATCTCATAGCATTTTTTTAGTCATTTGTGTGGAATGTTTAGTATGTTTCAGAGGTGTGCGATACGGTTAAACAAAAATACGATTTTGTTTGGTTCTTGGTGATGTGCCAATCTTGGTTTATTGGTGGGGGCAATCTCCTCAGCTTCCCCTGCCTACTCCTATGCATGCACTGCAGAGTCATGCTGCAGTAGCACGCACTATCGGTAACCCGGTGGTTATCTGTTAAACATTTTGCAAATTTTTTACTTAACACGTGACTGAGGCCTGAGCTACTATTTACTTTTTTTCTTCCTGAGAGTATAAGAGACTGGGTTGACCTGGTTGTACAACAGTGCAACAGGTTGTTGCGAACTTAATGAGTATCAAGCTCGCCAGAGTGTGAACGGAAAAGTGTGCAGAATATTAGGCCTACTCGTTTGCGTCCTGTCGTGTTCTGTGATAGCATTGTCGTTAGTTGGCGCTGTTGTATAGAAAAGAAAAAGGCTAACAAAGTTAAAGAGCGCATGCGCAAGAGGAATCGGAAAAACTCCGGTCACGTGACCACCACAGAAGGCTACAGTGACGCCATTGCCGATACCACTGGTAAGCTCGGCAAATGCTCGTACCTTACACTGCTGTCGGTGTTAGGCTAAAATAGTATGACATTTGCAATATTATTGGATAAAGGAAAATGTTTAACAAACTCTGGCGCAGAAAAGCAATTTAACAGACCAGAGAAGCGATGTGGCCATAATGTGTTGTTTAGTTATTAGTAGTATATGGGAAGCCATAGGACAATTTTGGCCACTGCCCAGCTCTAGCTACTTATTTACTTGCTTGCCCACACACAACATCCGCACGACCACGTTAAGCATTCTATGCGCGCCATACGGGTTAAATATTCGTTGGCTCCTCACAACA
>Ga0209367_1005365_pt1 | contig 17762 bp, 13 predicted proteins | sample WorMetLIZISLAND2_FD_187412 | JGI IMG/M metagenome (GOLD analysis project Ga0209367, IMG submission 187412) | Marine gutless worms symbiont microbial communities from Max Planck institute for Marine Microbiology, Germany - Olavius geniculatus... ... | reverse complement strand
AGAGGTCAGGACCGATGAAGTCGGGTGTCTCCCGCTGCAGCAGCTGGATGAGGCAAAATTTACCATTTGTAGGTTTTGCCATTTTCCCAAGGTAAGACAGTTGCACTAAATAGATGAGGTGGGAAATGAAACCACCATTCGATGACATATAGTCTCATTAATAAGTGTGCCAAAAATTATTATAATCGGACATTCATTGTTCAAGTTATTGCAAAAAATGTAGTCACATGCTTTTTTTGAGACACAGTGTAGTGACCGGTCGAGCAGGTAGATTGACGCAGACCTCGGAGCTGTATTCGAAGCCTTCAGCGCACGGCGACTTCTGCAGTGATGACACGCTTGTCGACTGTTGTAGTAGTAGTTGTTGTTGTTTGTCCTTGTCCATGAGTATCGTCTTGGGCTTTGAAGTCTCAACCGTTACCACCGGCTGCTGTTGACGCTCATCTGCCGGGGTTTCATGCTGGTCTGCTTGGGGTTGGTCGACGTGGAATGCCGCTAAAACATTGTCACATCAGCAACGACAACTATACAGATCATTAATAAAACTAAGTTTATTCAAAGACCGACAACTGCTGGACTGAAACCGGTTCAAAATAATCAGTTATTTCACATTTTCAATTTACATTTATACCAGTGACCGACAATACACGCACGCGTATAACAGACGCGTATAACATTTAAAATTAAATTTATTAAAATAAACATTACACTCTGTATAGGCGAGAGTATGGAATACGCAGTTGGTTACCACATACGTATTAAGAGTACATGGGGGAAATAAATAGTACATTTTACAAGTTAATTTCTCTTTTTTGGGGGGGGGGTTCTGAGATGTAAGTCTTTTTATTTATTTATTTTGTACATTACTAATTTTTATACGAACATATAAGTTTTACTAGTTTTTACGCGCGACAGTAGAATGCTTTGCTCGTCTTAGCCATGGCCTGGGCGTCTGTCCGTTTGTCCATCTGTCACTGCAGTCCTATCAAAACGATGCATGCTAGAATTACGAAATCTTTACTGTGGGCTGCCCCAAGATTCTAGTTTTTTGCGACAAAATGTGGTGCTGTTGGGTAAAGGGTTCCCCTCAAACGAGGGCGTCAGAGCGGTACGCCCTTGAAAAAACTTTATTTTGTCCCTATTGGTTCTTCTAGTGTGAAAACCGTTGCAATGATAGGTAGAAGCATGTTGTCTATCATAACAAGCACTGGTCACGTGCTTTTTAGTTTTATTAACATCAATAACCTTGAACGACCCCGATTTGGCGAATTTTTTTGCCATTTTTGTCCGCAACGCACATTTTAAGACTGAATTGCGACGAAATTGCTGGAGATAGACCAAGACAACGTGCATATAAAATTTTCAGCATCAAACGTAGATTTTAGTAGTTTAAGTCCCGAACATTTATGTTCAGGGAAGCCTGCGCACGAGAGCGTTAAAGATGGGTACCCTTCTAAAAAAGTGTTTATTTAACAGCTATTGGCTCGGCTAGCGCGAAAACAGTTGCAGATAGGCGTAGACATGCTGCTTATCATAACAAGCACTGGTAACGAGTTTTTAGCAGTATTAACATCAACGACATGAATGATTAAAAAATTTTTAAATAAGGTGTTTTTGTGTTTTTTTGCGATTTTCGGCTACGGCACACAATTCAAGAGTTAACTGCGACGAAATGGCTAAATATAGACCAAAACAATGTGCGAATTGGAACTGCTAAGGCTGTCGCGCGTCTCATGAGTTTTGCCCAAATTACTAGTAATTTCTGCGTGACATCAGTTTTCACTGTCTTCTGTGACACCTACACGTACAGCAAATCTAAAGCACTTGTTGCATTATTGCCTGCAGAGTGCAAACTATTAAGTATTATCTGTGTAGGTGCACACGCCTATTTTCAATGATAACGCCGTACGTGCAGCTCGTATATCGTACGAAAACAAAGAATCAATTTCGCGGTATGATCATCTATACTGCATCTCGACGTTTACGGCGCAGATCGCTGGTAGGCCCACGACGCGTCGCTATCGCGTCTGGCGGTCGCAAGGAGTCCTCTATAATCAGTGATCTTTGCGTCGTGCGACGTAGCAAGTTTTACGACATCATTGCGCCACGGTTCCAACTATCAATCACTCACACTCCAGAAATCGGACCGACGCCTCTCCAGCGCCCGAACTCCACTACTTCGATCTGTCGCAGATTCGTTGGACGACAAGTCGTAGAAAAAGCTGCGATGCAACTTCCTGGCAAGTTGGGATGCTATGGATTTGTTGCACGCCTTCAATTATGTGCCGTACAACTTGTTGTTGTAAACGATTCGTTTTGGATTTGTCACACAGATTGTCGTTCCGCATGTTGCAGAACAAAATCTCCCCACAAATTGATGCAAGTGGAATTTCGGCCTCAGTACGGCGCTATCATAGTGGAACATCTCGGACCGGCAGCAAGGATTTCGTCTTTTCTCGACGTCGACGCGTTGCTTGCTGCTGCAGCCGACTGCGACGCAACGCGGGAATTAATAACGTTTTGCTCAACTACAAACGCCGGTTTAGCTTAGTTCCGGGCCCGTTTAGTGCATGGATGGCCGTCGACCGGCAGTGGGGCAAAAACCATTTCGGTATGTAACCAGTAGCGAATCCAGAAATTTGGAATAGGGGCGGAAGGGTAGGGGTGAGGTCTGGAAAAAAGCTATGCCCCCAGAAAATGTTTAAATTTTTTTTGCAAAAACAGTGCATTTTCGTGCAAATTTTTTACCTCTTTTAAGATGCATCCAGTCATATCCTTGAAACCGCCACTGCATGTAACCAGCCGCCCAGGTCAACTCGGCTTGGCCATCCCTCCGTGGACAGGCGCAATGAGTACCAGTGAAAGCTAGGACGTTAAAGAGCACACCGCGCAATGAACTAGCACCGTATCCATAGTCTCGCAGTGTAAAGTGCATGGTGCCTGCCTAAAAACTAAGAAAACTAAGATCTGCCAGCGCCACCCCATGGGCCTTGTAGCTCTGGAAGAACTTTACTTTGCTACAAGCGCAGATGATTCCACTGACTGCGTGGGTAGCCAATTCGTAGGCTATATATCGCGAATCCCAATGTTGCACTTACACAGATACAACTAATAGATCATAATGCACGTTACGAGACATTGAGGATCTCTTTGTGAAACATTAAGCGTTTTTACGTCAGGCTCCGTTTTAGTTGTCTCAATCGATATATAAAGAAGAATTGTATATAATATATGATATCGCAAGATAAAGATCGCATGCTTCGCGCTGAAACACGTGCGGTGAGAGCGAGGCAGAGTGCGATAGGATCGCTGTGGGTGGTCCATGTCCACGTCTCTACTGGGTGGCATAGACTAAAGCTACTGTAAGTCACCGCCAGGTCCCAGAAGACGTCGGATTTCGCTGCGGTTGTCGATATACTGATCCGTTGCGGTGTGATCAATATCGCGAATGAGTCGCTCGGGTGTATATAAGGAGCCTATCATTACTCACTGTGATTTCTGCTCATCGCAGCTAGCACTCTCTCGCGGCAGCACAGACCGCAGAAAAGATCGTGGCGCTCATTCGTCGCAGTTGAACATGGGTCGGGTTATCCACGGGTTGGACTGGGTCCAGGGGCCGCGCCTGCAGGACCTGGTTTTCAGAGCTAGGGGTCCAGGTCCAGTGTTTGTCGATTTACCGCAAACTCGAATTTGCGCGCCGGTGTCGTGGAAAATTTGTCGCACCTGGAAAATTTTTCCTACCTCCATATTGTCATAATGTAACTTACGCTAACCCTAACCTTAACCCTAACCCTAAATTTAACCCTATCTTTAATCTTAACCCTAACACGTACTGCTGCGTGTGGGAATAATTTTCCGGTGCGACGAATTTTCCACTACATCGGCATGCAACTGAAGTTTGACTGGACCGATCTTCATGAATTTTTCACACGATATTCTGTTGTCGATTCCCCCTCTGCAGTTTGGGTAACACCCTACCCTTACCAGAAATTTTTTTTGGGGGTAAAATTTCGATTTTTTGACTTTGTCATTTCCAGCTACCTCAGCACCGATGTCTTGTAGGCCTATCTGCTTTTTGTTCGAGGTCGGCGTTACTCCCCCTCGACTCCGGACACGCTGAGTGTTAAATATTGAGATTCGCTTTTGAGGCTTTTCCGACTGCCTACGTGTTTCGTAATAACAGGCTGCGCAGAGACGTTTTGTGTGTCAACATTCGCCTGTACGGACGTTTGTCCGATTAACCACAAAATTTAGTCGACTGTTTTGGCAATGTCAGCGCTTAGAGTCGTCAGTGTGCTGACCTAAACGATGCTGATGACAGCCACGCCAACGGCACAGACAGTTAGAAAGAAATCAATTGAAGCTGACAGTCGAAGTGGAGGCCGATAGTCAATAGAGGTAGCCTTGCAGTGTGACGTGACTTGATGTCGACGACGACGTAAGTGTTTATGACGTTTCGCTGATATGACTCTAGTTCCAATTTGCTCTACTGCAGCGTGTCGCTTGCTCACTATGCCCATAGACATCATGATCAAGCACTGGAGTAGGTCGCGTTCTCTTAGTCCCAGTCGGAGTCCAATGTCTTTGCCGTGAATGCAGAATGTTCGCAAAAATGGTATTCATAATTTGAGCAGGCAGTGACGACCGGGGAAAAACAATAACACTGCGGAATGTCAAATAAGCTTATATTTTGTCTGCAGATACTACGTTAAAGTCAACGAAATAAAAACTCGAGTTTGCCTGCAGTACACTGCCAGACTCGAGAACTGCATCACTGTCTGCTTGGCTTGGGAGCGACGCGTTACTTCGATACAAGCAAAAAAGTCGGTCGATTCGTTACGTCAAAATAACTGAAAAATATGTCGGCCAAGCGTCGACATAACATGCGAAAGTCCACCTAGCTATAGACTGCACTGACCTATAAAACCAATCCGGACAGACCGGGATTTTGACCTACTGAGCCGAGCTTTAAATTAACGCACCGTTTACTCTCGCTTTAAGGAACGTTCACACAATTTTTTTTTCTGTACGGCTTTTTGTTTTCGAGTTAGAAGTCCGTGCGGGTGAGGCAGAGAGACGAACAGACGGACGGGCAAGACCTTTACTGCGGTATATTAACACAGCAGCATAATAACATAAACACGAACATTAATCGGTCATTGGCGACACATAGGTTCTAATAATGCATCATCGCCGACCACAGGCGCTATCTGATTGAGCGGCGTGACGTCATCGTGACGTCACCAGCGCCTTGCATACCGCATTTACCCTCGCAGCGTCTGACGATGACCTGAAAATTCAATTACGTACTCTCGTGATAATAATCAGGCCAATACTGATGCAGAGTTGCAGGATTTCAATGTCTGACATGAAGCCTAGATGTCGCTAGAATGTACCTCTTATATCCGAACGCCAGTGTAAGACTTCAGATGAGGAAAAAAGCAATTTCTCAGTCACTACAGTCCCACGCTATAGTGACACTGCTATATCGAATGCTACAATCAGCGCTAAGATGCGATACGATAATTTGACTCAGGTAGATGATGCCTGCATGCAGCAACGTTGCATTCAGAATTGCGGCAAAACCGCTGCAGATAAAAAAATGGTTAGGAATGACATCTTATAATAACTTGTCCTCGCCTCATCCAACGGTACCATCGCCGACTGCCTACGACGTACTGTTTAGCCACAATATGGCACAGATGGCAAAACATAGTGCATAATAACCCTTCAAGGTCATCCAAGGTCGATGAATTTTTAAGTCATCTGAAAGAGCTTATACGACTTCCTATTATTTTCTATTAGTCTTATCTCTCACCGGTTCTGAGATACAGCGACTTAAGTTTTGAAAAACGCACATTTTTTCTACCCTACCCCGGTTCAACCCCAAATTGGAAAATGTTCTTGCACTGAGTCGCTGAAAGTATGTTTGTAAAGAGTTATCATACCAGGCCAATTAATCATGTGATAAGTTGTCCGGTAAAATCTACCGTTTAGCCACAATACATGCGTTGCAGACGACAGACCGACAGACAGACGACACATCTTAGCAAAAACTTGATATAACGGTCGGCCAAAAAACAGTCGTTGGTAAAATCTTTTCGCTCGAATTTAAGCCTAAACTAAAACTAGAATATTCTAGAGACAATGTAGCACGTGTTTGCAACTAGAACTTTTATGCACTAAACGCTGTATCGATCGACTGTCGAGCGACACACACGAGTGCTAAACCCAGACTATAGAGGAAACGGCGAACTTCAGAGTTCTAAATGGATGGTTTAACGAACGATCGACAAAAAATATTAAAGATCCGCGTCGACTTTATGTAAGTCGTTCGCCTTCCGTTTGACGCTTTCTTTTTCTTCCTTCGGGGAACGCAAAAAGCAAGTAGATAAATAAATGCGCAGAGCTGTTGAGAAGGGAAGCTGACGATGGACACGGGCAAAAATCCCCTTGGTCATCATCTCCCGAATAAAAATCTCCCACAGACATTATATAGGTCTTTTCAAGAGCAATATTCCAGGCTACAAAAGATCGTTATTGCTGGTAATGATAATGCACATAACACCGTAGCGATCTTGCTGAAAAAATGTTGCCGCAACATTTTGATGCTTTTAGTGACCGTCCATATTACGAGGTGGTTTCGTCCGGGCGCAGATTTAATCCTATAGCAGATCGATATATTGTCAGGGAAATTCTGTCCACGGAAAATCTTGGCGGGGTGTTTATGTCCGGCGGTATTTGCTGACGTGGTGGTAGGTCGAGTGTTTGACCGGGAAGAGGGCTGGTTCGCCGGGTGACGTCACTGGTCACGTGGCAGTCAATATCTCAACGATACGCGCGCGCGAAATTCACTTTGGGCCGATTGCATCGACAAGCGCTTCAGACGCGTAATTGAGTGGGTTGTCTTAGCAAATCAATAATAACGACTAGCTAGCGCCATGCAGATCGGACCCCTCGCCCGCACCCCTGCTATGTTTGTCGTCCATTCAGTTCCATGCTATTGGCGGCGATTCGATTATCGTAACAGTCGGGCGATGCAAGTGTGATGAGTTAGTGAGTAGAGTTTTCGCCCCGCTTAATTTGACACGTTTGCCTTAGATTCAGTGAGTTTCTCGCCGACATTGTGCGCTTTATAAATTAAATTTCGAAGGCCAGTATTTCCAGGCAGTCATTTGAACGAGCACTAACAGACAGCCCAAGTTTTTTGGTTTATGAATAACAGTCGATTGACTAATCTGATGAGCAGGCTGCAGTCTGTACAGAATGCAGCTGCGCGGTTGGTTTCCGGTGCTCGACGCTGTGACCACATAACGCCGGTGCTACAGGAACTGCACTGGCTTCCGGTTCGGCGTCGGGTGAATTTCAAGATGGCCACCCTGGTCTACTTGACACTGGCCGGCATGGCTCCAGCATACCTGGCCGCTGACTGTCAGCTGGTCTCTGATGAAGGTCGTCGTCAGCTGCGTTCTGCCAACTCAAGGACATGTGTCGTCAGACGGACCTACAGCAGCTATGAAGACAGATGCTTTGCTGCTGCAGGTCCGAGGTTGTGGAACAAACTCCCAACACATCTGGGACAAACTGACATTAACTTCGAACAGTTCAAGCGACTGCTGAAGACATTTTTGTTCGGTTGTTGAGAGCGCGGCGTATTGTGGCTAACTGTTAAATTCCGCCCCTTAAGTCATCTTACTCACTTCGTACTTACTTAATCGCGCTCTGTGGCAGCTGTAACTTAGCTGTAACTTGTAACTAAACAGGAAAGCCCAGCTGTCGCTATGAAAAACGCGCTACAGTCTATACTGTTGCGATAAAGACATTCAACGTCATCCAAGGTCAATAATTTTCATGTAATCTGAAAGAGCGTATGCCACTTTTTATTAGTGGTTAATAGTAACCTTATCCCTATCATTCACCGTTGCAGAAATACGGCCACTTATAGCTTGAAACGTTTCGTTAAAAATTGCGGATAAACCGCTGCAGATGAAGAAATGGTTACTATTGACAGCGTGCTATCCAATGGCCATCGCCGACCCCCTAAGACTTACCGTTTAGCCACAATGCCGCACGATTAGCATGCCATAGCGCTTTACGACCCTTCAAGGTCATCCAAGGTCAATGATTTTCATGTCATTTGAAAGCCAATATGCGACTTCCTATTAGAGATCAACAGCAACCTAGGCCTTATCTCGCACCGTTTAGTCACAATACATCCGTGACAGACAAACAGACAACGGACAGACAGACGACAACAGTGCCAAAGACGCCTACAGCATAGCTGTAGTGCGTCAACAATCAGTCCACAACTAAAAAATAGAAAATAAAAGTCGTCAGGAACGTAGGGCATACTTATGCGTCTTACTTTGTTAAATTATACAGATTCTGCTGCTCGTTTTTCAGACGACTGAGAAATTTCAAAATTTTAAACGCATTTTGCCTTAATCAACAGTTGTAGGATACGGCTGCTGCGTATAGCCTACACTGAAATCACGAACAAATAAGCTTACGAAAACCTCTGTACCACGCAAATTTGTGCGACGTTTTGACATACGTCGACACATGTGACCGACACATTCAATTCATGCACGTCAACAAAAAATGGACGAACAAATCAAAAGTTTACGTGATTTTGCACGACACCAAAAATGGGTATAAGAACACTGCAAAAAGCTGTTCTTAGGTTTGGGTAGACGAAGAACTGCAAGAAAGCACGACAGATTTGTGTGATGCGATTTTCACACACTTGGCATGAGTCAACAATATAGCTTGAAAACTGGGCGTGATAGTGTGCACAAAAAAGCTGCAATCGTATAATACGATTCTATTCTATGCATCAGTTGTCACTTGACTTACATCGTTGGGTAACGTTCGTTATATAACATAACATTTCACCGAGAGTCATTATTTATTTACCGGACTGAACGTATGATCGCGGTCTGGAAAAGTCGACACTGTTTGCCGTCGGTAGATTGGATGTGGTGCAGCTGCTGCCGAGTCTGGTCAAGTGTCGCTTGAGCTGGCGGTAGTTGAGTCGGTTCTCTTGGCGCATGTCTGCGACGGCGTCCTGCAGCGCGGCCACTCGTCGTGTGAGGTCCATCGTCAGTGACAGCAGGTGTCCTCGCCCGTCTCCTGCGTCGTTAGAACCCCACGGCATCATTCTCACGCGGTCCGTCCTACGTCGTGATGTCGACGTCTTCGTCGTCGTCGTTTTCTCGTCTTTCGGTCGGTCGCTGACTGCGTCCAGTTTCTTTGCCGCATCATTCGACTTTCCCGCCAATGCTACAAAGCAATATCGTCAATCGTCATTTTATTTTAAGAAAAAAAATAATAATAGTAAATATGCCGTATCCGGAAAAAAACCTACAGTTTTCCCAGAATTACGTGAGAAAATGTAAACTGTTTTTACAATTTTCCGGCGTACTCTAAAAGTCCGGTGCGCAATTTATTACGCTTTACTAAAACACGTAGAATTTTCTTTTGTATTTTACATGTTTTAGTAAAACGTAGGTTATTATGGAGATAATATATGCCAGAAATTGCGAAACAAAATACATTTACATTTGTTAAAATTATTTAGGGAGAACTGTATAGGTTTTTCTTCAGGACACGGAAAATAGTTTTGGTCCAGAAAATTAAGGACTCAAGTTTACTGCCGATGGGAAACGACAGACTTAGCCTACCTTTCGCAGCAACGATTAGCTCGTTCTCATTGTCATCAAAGTTCTGACTGCCGCCGCGGCCGAGCTGGCTGAGTTGCTTAGCAACGCCGTCAGCTTCTGAAGCAGCCTCGGAGTAATGTCGACTGACGACGACGACCACGAAGCAGACCAAGACGACGGTGGACGTAGAGCGCCGTCCTGGTGAGCTGAGCATCGCGGCCACGTCGCTTGCCACTTCAACAATGTCTTGTCGCTCGCAGCGCTAAACTGACTCAAGTCAAGAAGACGCAGTCGCCGAAGCATGCAGATATCAGCAGTGTGATTTCCGTTTAGATTTATTGGTTAGTTGTAGTTTCAATTTAGGAAATATTTTAGGTAGGTTATGGTCTCTTTTGTCATTTTAAATTATTTTTTTAGTTTTCGTTTTAGGTTAGTTTTCAAAGTTTTTTTCGTTTGTTTTCGTTTTTTAGTATTTTTTGTTTCACTTCAGTTGTAGCTTTTAGTTAGCAAGAACAAGTTAGTTTGCAAACATTAGAGTTGACTTTTTAATTTTTATGTGACTTTTCAGCCTATAAACGTATGTTTAATAAACTGTTGTAAATTTATTATTCGTTTTTTATACTTTAATTTTTTTGTTTTGTTTTTACCAACTTTTTTTGTTTTAATTTGGTTTTACATATTTTTCGTTTTAGCTTTAGAATTGTTTTCGCTATTAGCAATTTTCGTTACCGTTTTCGTTCACGAAAATCAGAAAATCGCGATGACTGGTTACAAATAGATGGGCTGCAATGAGTGGCTGCTGCAGTCGTCAACAAAATACAATGGTTGTCAAATTACATTTGAAACATCTCGCCACGTTGCTTTTTATGCTTTTTCATCTAGGCCTACATACATGCAGCTGCTAACTAATAACCAATAGGCGTAATTTATGCGCACGCTGCTAAACTGCTTCATCTTCGATGAGCTTTGCTTACGACCAGCACCCTCGGGAAATCTACTCCGAAAATACAATCTACAGTACAGCACTACCGTTATATGACTCTTCTCAGTTAACCCGGCTAATAACTGTACGCCGTGGAACATAAAAAGGTGTCAGATTTATTTTTTGAATAGCGCTCGAGCAGTAAAACATTGGCTGATTTTAATAAATTTTTGCATGCGACATTAAAAAAATTAACGCAAATAACTTTAGTTTGGCCACCTCACTTTAATACTGACGCTACACTACGTTGCGAAATGCAAAAGTCATAGTTTAACCGTTTTTAAGCTTATAACAATAAATTCATACTGGGTAGCGCATGCGTCGACTGAAAAACTTACTGAAACCACAAAATCATTGAAAATCTGTTATTTCGTCTTCATTTTATAACGAATCAACAGCAAGCTACTGGACCGCTTTGAGTCACGCAATTATTAAACCTGCTGTTGGCGAGTGGCGTCAACGTTTACGATTTGCATTCGTGCTTGAAAAGTTGAGAAAGGCGTTTTAAGCACATGCTGTGATGAAAATAATGTGATGTGATCATGTAACACGTGTGACTTTTTGAAATAAGTGCCTGTGTTTGTCGCTATTTAGTTAGTCATTTCTGAGCTTCTGCGTGCGCTACCCAGTACGACGCAGTGGCTTAAAATATCCCCCAAATCTGGAATCGAAACCCGGCCATCGGGCGCAATCCCCCAGTTTTGGGCTCTGGTTCTCCCCAATTTCTGACTTAAGTTTTCCCCTCCATATTGGACTTTTTCCCCTCTATGAAAAAAGTTCTGTTAAGGGTGTAGTTTGCCCAGTGGAAAATAGAAAAAAAATTTTGATTTACAATCTTATCAAAATTCTTCCCCCTATTTTTCGTCATACGGCGATGACGAGTTCCTATACTTAACAGTTTTATCTTCAGCGGTTTGGCCGCAATTTTAAATGCAAATTAAGCTACTAACTGCAGCCGTTTGCCGTTATATGCGTAGCGTTAATTGTAACGTTCGATATGGATTATGGCAGCGTCACCATTCACTTTGGAAAATCGCTTTTTTCGCGGCTGGAAGTCAAAGGCTGACCTTTGAAGTTTGAATGTATGCGGCATGGTTGGCTTACCCTAGCAACAGCTAGCTGGACTTATTGTTAACATTATTACTGTTGCTGACAGTGCGGAGCATGGTTAGAAGATATAGGGGTGGGGACGCAAACCCAAAATTCCACGATCCGCACATCTCTGGTCTGCATTCTGCATGCGAAACTAAAATACAATAGTTACTTTTAGACACCAGAAGTGGATTTCTGACATCGGAATTTCCAGTGTTTCGGTTGCGAAACACGGGAAGTCGAAATAGGTGATATTTTGTACGGATTGGACATCATATTGCTGTAACAGTAGACTTACTATGAGTAGGAATGTCACAAACAGACCGTCAGTTGCGGGTGCGCAGCGCGCTGGAAGAGGGAGAGAAAGAGGCCAGGATGGAAGCGGAATACAACAGCACGGTGACACACCTCCGAGTAGACCAACTGTTGCTGATCGTACACAGAGGTTCTGTTTACTGTTTCATTGAATTTTTTGGTAGTTACTCTTAGGGATATTTTTAGAACACAGTCTCAGTGATGCAAACAAGACCATAATCTGGAACCCAAGGCAGACACCTCAAGACTGTAGAGCTTGAGACTAAGGCCAAGAACTCAAGACCACATCGACAGCAAAGTCAAGATCAAAAAATTGAGATCTTTAAGATAAGGTTGACAATTTCAGATCATAACGATACCTTTATTGAATCGGTGCATAAAAGTGGAATTATTTAGTAGTTTAGCTGGTAAGTTTTTGAGTTTGAAATTAGAATTAGACACACCGGAGCAAGAAGTATTAAGATTACCTGCAAACAGGCATACTTTCATTCAAGGCTAAAAATGTAAGGCTGAGACAGAGACCTACTTCTGAAGACATATCAAAATCTCAAGGTCATGATCAAGAGGACAAGGACAAGGTTTGGTGACAGATTGTTCGCAGTTGCCGGCCCACGAGTCTGGAACAGTTTGCCGGCTGCAATGCAAGCTGTAGAGGTCAACGAACAGTTAAAAGCACAACTGAAGACACGTTTGTTTGATTGAGGCTGCGGCGCTTAGTGAATTATGCCCTTAGGCACCCTGTATAAATTTGCTTTATTATTATTAATCTGCTTGGAAATGATAGTTTTTGGAGCTGATTTGTATTTTGCTGGCATTTATTTTCCCGGCATTTATTTTCCCTTTTTTCTAGTTGTGAGATCTATGAGCTCTATTGGCCGATTGCCACCATGGTGGGAAGTTTGTTCGATTTAATAATCCCGGTCCAAAATTTTGGGGGCCCCTCTTAAAAAATTTCAGGGGCCAAAAACATGCAAAATTTGGCTCGCTTTTGGACAACTTTAAAATTTGATGGTGGATTTCTCCTGAACAGATGAAGACATTCAAAATCGGACAAGTACTTGATCGACCATGATTTCTTTTGCATTTGGCGAAAAATGTCCAGTGAACTTTGGCGCAGTAACTTTGGAAATCTAAAGGTCAAATCGTACCCACCCAAATTGACATTTTCGGAAGACCATGTTTCGGCCTGTAGGGGGTCAAAATTTTTACACGTGCTAGAGAATGACCATGTCTTGCTAGTGCATCCCCCCATTGGGGACTGGGATCCCCTTACAATTTTTTTAAAGGGTGTCAAATATTCGCTTAAAATTCAGCTTATTAGCCACCAGAAACTTGGAGCCAGGGGGAGTAGCCTCATGAAACTGCCACATGACGTGCTGCTTGGTAGGGGTGATAACATGGGTAAAACTTTTTGGGGGCACTGCCCCTTTAAAATTTGGGAGCTCAAAAAGCATCCAAAATTTGGTGTGATTTATGACAATTTTTGACTTTGACCTTGAATATCTCTGGAAAGGATAAAGATATTAACAAGCGGTAAATGGCATTATCAACCACAATCGCTCCCATGTTGAACAAAAAATGGGTGAACTTTGGTCTACTAACACCAGAGATTTCATGTTTACTCTTTACCTGTCCTATGTCGACGGTGTACGTTCTGTGTATGCTACCCGGTAATGCATTTGACTTTAGGCCATATGACTTTGCTAACGGAGGAATTTCAGCTCATTGAATTTTCCCCCAGTTGGACTTACAGTGCTGGGTGGACTTACGTTGGGCTTTGCCCGAAATTTCTAGTTATTATTTATTATTTTTATTTTTTAACCCTTGGAAAAATCCAAAGGTGTCTCAAAAATTAGCTACGTCAAGCGAATTATTATTATTATTAAAAACAAGATTATTGAGCTTTAGACTATGACCACAATTTTTATTCTTTTTTCTGCTGTCTTTACTTAAGATGGAAGGTTTGTTTTGATTATGATTAATCATTTAGTGTATTTAAATATATATCTTTCTACATGTTTAATTAATTTATAACTGATTGGCTTCATTGTGCAACAATGTTTGTAGAAGAGAGGCCTATACAGTTATAGCTCCAGATGAAGAAAAGCGTAAAATGCTGCAAGAAAGTAAGATGAACTTTCATTTCCAAAGTTATGGTTATATGTACTTCATTGTGTGACCAAGTACGACCCTTACCTTACCTTACCTTACCTCCGGGGTGGACAGGCTCTTACGCCTGCCCAGCGCTGAGGCTGTATCAGCTCGGCCCAATGCGTGTCCCTGAATGTAACCAGAAGGTTACAGGTAGCGGCCATAAAGCCGTAACGGCTGTGTAGCCGTAAATAGACGGCTGTAAAGCCGTAAGTAGACGACTATAAAGCTGTAGTCGGCTGTGAAGCTGAAACCAGCACAAGAGCACTGTTGTCGTGTAGCAATCTGCCTACACGAATTTGGTCAGCTCTTAGTTGCACCTCGCCTCCAGATTTTAGAAATCTTTCGGGTCATCGGTGCTGAGCCCCACCACCACGTCAAGGTGGCTGACCATGGTGGGGGACCAAGTACGACGTAATAATAATGTAAATAACAGTAATATTAACATAGATGATTTCTAACGTGCCATATAATGGCATATCATTACAAGGGTACAAATATTATTTTTTTTTGGTTTAATTTTTTATGAAGTTTCAATGTTACATAATTCACATTATTGTACTTAGTGTGTTGTTTTGAGTAACATACATGAAATGAATACTTAAGTGTGGTGCCAATAATACATATCAGAATAATTTTAAATATTTTTTGAAACTAGAATTCTGTAGTGCTTAGAAACACATAATTACTTTTTGACCATCTTGTGATTATCAGTTGTATACTCAAATGAGTATTATTAGTTAAGATTGTATTATCATTTTAACACAATTGCCTTTTGTTTACACAAAACATTATTTTTTGTTTTAAATTATATCCATTTCTGTGTAAGTTTGTTTTGTAGTATGATATAAGTGATTGTCACTTAAATCTTGATAGAGGCTGCAGAGGAGGAACAACGGTTCCAGCAGTTTCGCGAAAGAAATCGTTTGCATCACGTTTCTTATGTGGGCATCGTTGGTAAGTTGTCACTTCATTGTGTCCTGCACTGACTGTGTGAAGTGAGATTTAATTCATATGCACTACTATTCTAATGGTACCAGTGTGGTGTAGTGGTAAACCATCTTAGTAATATAATCATTTTGGTATATATATAACCATTCACCTAGATCAACTCAGCCTGGCCATCCCTCCGTGGGTGGCACAGTGAGTATCAGCAAAATCCGGGATATAAACAGGCACAACCTGCAATGCACTAGTCCCATAACTGTGGTCTTGCAGTGTAAGCTGATGTCTGGCTAAGAGCTAAAGAAACAAACATCAGCACTGAATCGTGGACCTTGTGACTGGCATTTTGTATTTACTCTGTCTATATTAAATTGCACTGTATTGCAGAATATTTTGTGTATGGTCTGTAATGCTGGTTGCCAGGGATAGTTTGGGAAAGATAATAGTTGTGTCATTGTATTTATTTGTTATCAACAATTTGCTTAGGAATGACAGGTTTCCTTTTTTGGTTGTAATTGTAGGTGATTCAGATGAAGCAGTTGCTTCAGCAGCAGGTGATGGAAGTTGTGGCACCAAGCCAAGAGCTGGAGCCACTAATGCACCACCAAAGCAAACAGCATTTGTAAGTTTTAAGTGTTACCACATTTTGATGTACCAAATTGTGCATTTAGCAGGGTTCTCATGGTTCTTAGGAAGTTTTGGATTTTTCTTTGATCGTTTAGGCTCTGAAAAGTCCTAGAAAATATGTTTGGTCTTGAGAACTCAGAAGTTCTATAAATTAAAGTTTAAGGTCCTGGAAAATCCTGGAAAATAAAAATTCTGGATAGTTGATGAATTTACTGGGGGGGGGTTAGAATGAACAATTGTAGCACTAACATAGCACTTACTGAGTGAAATACAATGGTGAGATAAATTTTAAAATATTTGGCATTTTGTATGTCTGATAAAGAGCTTTATGCAGTGGATTGCTCTCTGCATGTGCAGTAAGTAACCGCTGTTTGTTTTTGTATTTAAACGTTAATGGTCTCCAAGAAGGTCCTGGAAAAATGTTTTGACAGTCCTAGAACATCTTGGAATTTGTTGTCAATAAAAATGTGGGAACCCTGATTTTTGGCATGCACTATTTTATGCTTGCATCTTTACTGTCACGAAATGATCATAATAGTTATGTTTCTGTGTTTACAGCAGTAAAATACCATCCAAAAATTGTAATGCAAAGTGTGTGTAACTGTGTATAGTGTGTGAAATGTCCTTCAAGTATTTGTTGCTTATGCATATTGCACGTTACAAAATGTGCATGCTGTGTGTAAACGATGAGTGCAACTGTGCATCTGCGTGTTGCACTAGGATAAATCTCGTCAGTATCGTGCAATGCAGAGGCAGAGAGAAGAGACAGAAAATACTAAAAAGAAACAAGAACAGCGGCTGAAGGTGTGCCATGGGTTTCAGAGGCAGTATCTTACCAGATAATAGGCAATGCATCATATCCTTATTCATGCTATGCAGGCCTACATTATAACATAACATGTTTATTTGATTCAGGTCGCAAGTACCCATAGAAAAGAAAAAAGCAGAAAACAGCAAGCACAAGTTCTTGCATAGCATGCCAAAATGGTGCCAGCGAAACTATATCATCTGCATAGGCCAAAATATTAGCAGCCATACTGCCAATATGACAACCAGTTTTACTTGCATATTGTTATTTGTAGTACAAGTATTTTATGGAGTATTTTATGATACAATTTTGATTATTTTATATTATTCAAGTTTAATTTTTTTTATTATTAAGTGCTGCCGTTCACTATTGTAGTTGACCCTGTGGAAGACTTGTGTTTGTGAACTGAGTCATTGTATTGTGTTTAATCACTGGTCATTCCATGTTATTTATCACATCAACTGAATGAATAGGATCACGTGTAGATGTTGTCTGATATGTGAATGTTGTTATTTGCTGCTGCTGTTTGTTGAAGGCTTCGGCAAACGAAGACCGTGAACATCAGCGGAAAGAAAGGCTTGATGAAGATCGCAAAAAGTACGTTAAATTATTCTGATATAGAACAGAAATTCGTTCATCTTAAGGGGATGTCAGATGAATGACAAAGTCAGCCGACTTTTGTGGGCTTGATTTAGTTGCCCAACAAAATCGGCCAACAAAATCGGTGAACCATGACACATGGCCGATATTTTTGTCTGCTACTTTGTACGATATCAGCTAGCACAACAGCCAAATGCAGATCGCAAAATAATACTTGCATCACTTTTTTCTGCATCTAATGAACGATTTTAAATAACTACTACTACTACTACTTGGTCGCCTGTCGGCGACCAACCACATGTCCGTGCCAGATGCCCCTATTCCTCATCAGTGTGGCCAGCTCCGCCGCATCTCGCGCACCCGTGTCCCTCTTCAGGGTGTCCACGTATGTTGCCTTGGCTCTTTCCCGTCCTCTGCAACCGTGGCTGGGCTCCCATAGCACTAGAGGTTGTGCGCTGAGTTCTGGGTGGCGGATGCAGTGACCTGCAAGCTGTAGTCTTCTGGCGGCAATTGTGTTGCTGACATGAGGGAGGTCTCCATATAGGACCTCGTTGGGAGTGTGGCTGGACCAGTGAATGTT
>Ga0209367_1005364_pt1 | contig 17763 bp, 5 predicted proteins | sample WorMetLIZISLAND2_FD_187412 | JGI IMG/M metagenome (GOLD analysis project Ga0209367, IMG submission 187412) | Marine gutless worms symbiont microbial communities from Max Planck institute for Marine Microbiology, Germany - Olavius geniculatus... ... | reverse complement strand
CCCCCCCCCCTTGGCCTCCCCACTTATGAAAAGCTGGCGCCGCCACTGCTAGCAATCAACCGGCCGTCTGTACTTTTGAGGAAGAACTGACTGGTGGACTCCAGTGTCACGCTATGATATAGCCAGTTAGCCATTACAAGTACCGGACACAGCGTCACTCATGGACTGAGGAGTAATCGACCGTTTCATTATAATGAAATATATGAAATATATCATGAAATTATAATATTACTGTTATTAATTTATTAGTATGTGGTATTGCCAACATATAAGTTACGCCGACCCTTATTACCAAACAGTGACTGTCTGCATAAGTGTTTGTTCTAAGCTTGTATGGCTTTGGTTATCGCTAGCAGTCTCGAGACACGTCGTCTATCGGCTTGCATTGCTATCTATAACGTTGATGTGCCCTATTGTCACATCACAGCCCTTTTTATCTGAACACCGAGTATAGGTTCAGTGACATATTTGGAAACTAATGGTGTGTTTACACTATCCAGCAAACGTCCAGCATTAGCACGTGTATTTTTAATACATTTGCTGGAAGTTTGCTGGACGTTTGCTGGATCGTGTAGACACCCCACAACTAATTACACGAATGATCACGGGTTTCACTCTTTGGAGCCCCAATATCGGCGATTTATTTCTATAAAACAATATCCCGAAATTTTGGTCAGAATAGCGGCAGGGTGGCTGTCTTATCAGAGAATCTGCAAGCAGCGGTCATTGAACACTTTTTGCGTGAAAAAACGCATTTTTCAAAGCCCACTACCACGAAGAAAATTGGAATAAACATTTATAAATTAGCAGCGACATTAATACAAATGTAGGGCCTAGCCAAAAGATGCAGGCATTATGCAGACTGCATCAAATTGATTGTGGCATCGCGCAGTGCTTTCTTGCATGTTTTACAGATTGTAGACGTGAGTGGGATGAATGACCCACATTTTCTCGTGTTTTATTTGCTGACTTTGAAATATAGGTTAAGTAATACAAGATGAAGACAGTTCACAATTATACCACATTGAATCAATTTTTTTCAAAACGACTCAGTTGATAGGTGCAATGAGTACTGGCGACGATTTGTTGGAAGATAACGGCGATCGAGTTCTGTAACGGTATGCCCAAGAAAAAGAGATCTTCATAATAGAATGGAAAATCTCCTTGCCCAGGACAACTGACAGACTGATCTAGTTAGCTAACTGAGCCAGCCATCTGGCTGATCGTGACATAGGTCATAAAGCGAGCGCAATTGCGTTTTAACCCTTGCCAGCTCAAAGCGCCGCGAATTGGGGTGATATCCATGCGCACTACGGTCCACGTTGCTGCGAAATAGTTATGTATCGGTTGAGCGGTGAAACGGGCGTCACAGCTGTGCTGGTGGGTGGGTGGGACGAAATGTCACGGGGTTAATAACTGTAAACGCCCCCGTCAGTTGCCGAGAACAGAAACCTTGTTTTGACTCAAGTCGGCATTTCCCATACTGTGGTTACGAGCACATTTAGCTGCAGCTTTCAGTCAAGGTCGAAATTGGCCATACTTAGAAGATGCAAGATTTTGGCGATGATCTGGATCCGCATCTAGATTCAAAACTGGACTTTCGTATTCAACGCCACTGCGTAATAGGGCGAAAAAGTCTGTTATCAAAATTAGAGAAAAGTTACTGCCGGATTGGGCTGAAAGCGTGAAATGTTTAGGCAATGTTCGGTTTCGCCCTAGAAGTCGACCAAATTTCGGTTTCGGTTTCGGTTTCGGTGCACGTAAGCGGCCCCGCTTTCAGTTTCGGCCGAAACTAAAAAATCCTGTTTCGGTCAACCTCTAAGCTACTTCGTCCAATATACAGTTTATTTAATTTTGTTAGCAAATAATGCTGCTAACTGGCGAACACAACGTAAAAATCGACAAGGCATTGGTCGAGGTTTGCGGACTCCAATTGCCTTTCTATATAGTTGCAATTTGATTTTATTGCAACTGGTAGGCATATAATGTACTTTCTCATGATCCGTCAATGTGACTGCGTTTTCAATTAAGTTCACCTGTATCAATTACGCCCGAAGGCCTCCGTAAACTGAGCAGAAGCATAAAATAGGCCCACAAGTTACAAGTTGATCATGACTTAAGCCTATAGGCCTATACGCATCCACACAAAACAGTTTGCATTGATTTTAAGCCAAAATCTAATTAAGCTTATATCAAATGCTGTCTACAAAAATGGCATCGATGGTTAAGTCGTGCATGATTCTGTCGTCTGACATGCAAAATATAATACTAGGTCTAAGCCTATAATCGTTTATGACAATCGTTTGCACTACATATCATTATTAATAGCCGTTATAGTCGGTTCGTCGCTGACACGCCGAAGTCAGGTCACGACAGGCAGCAGACAATAGCACTCGGTTTTTGCATAGATGCAGTGGCGTATTTAAGAGGCATTGTGCGAAGCTTCCTCCCTCTGGCGAAACAACGCAATACAAATAGACCTATCTATAGTTCTCTGTGTTTCAAATTTCATAGTATTGGGCAAATTTATCGCTTCCAGTGAACACCCAAAAGCCAAAAGTGTTTCTGTCTCGCCTTCCCAGATACAGGGCACCGTGTACAGACTCCCGTTATGGCCGCTGTGACCCCCATTGCCAAATCCTAAATACTCCACTGGGTGCATGGATGTCCGTCCCTCCGCGAACCGACAGACAGAAAGTTTAAGGATGTCGGCTCGGTGACAAATTGCCGGTCAGAAATAACGAGAGGAGACCACTGAGAGACGAGACACCACTCCACTATCAGTGACCAGCAGACCTCGCTGGGGTCATGACCCCGAGTACAGGCGGCCCCCACGGACACTCGATGCATGGCGAAACAATAAACTACAGACATCGAACAACCACTGCCGTCAGAAGTGTTCCCCGGCGAGCACGCCAGACCGAGTCAGACGACACGCAGACATGAATCGAAGACAGTCGAACGTGTCGACGCCGTTTTGCCTTAGTTTCCAATCGGTTTGTTTGTGGATTTTTCGTACAACAAATCGAAATTCTACAGAAAATCCAAAACACGCAAAAATACGTAAAAATCGAAGGCCTGAAACAAATCCACAAAATCCTGACTTCTGTCATACAACTTGCTGTCGTCTGTTTGTAGTTCACATGTTTCGTGGCTAAACGGTATGCCGTATAGGAAGTCAGCGATGGTAGTACCGTTTTGTATAGGGCGATGACGAGTTTCTATGGTAACTATGTTTCTAATCTCTATCTGCTACGGTTTGGTCGCAAGTTTGAATGCAAAGTTGCTGCCGGCAGCCATCACCCACATGCGCCGAATTAACGCATCGTATTCTAGCGTTTATTGTAGCGTTCGAGCGTCATCAAAGCCTACACTATATGGGGCGTACACTCACTCTCGGAAATCGCTTTCTGTCCGAGACCGGAAGTCGAACGCTGGACTTCGGATATAGGCGGTACGGTCAACCCACCCTGGCGACAGCTGGTCTTCTTGTTTGTCCACCCGTCTGTCCGTCCATTTTGGTATTCCGGTGAGTCTAGACTACAGTTACAGTACACTACTATAGTCTGTCAGTCGAAGTCTTTTTATGCGAATCCCGCGTTGTCTCTCCAATCCATGCAATTTGTTCATTCCGCTGTCATTATTGTTTGATGTCGCTGTCGTATTCTGTTTAATGTATGTCTGGTGGCAACATCGTATGAATCTGATTGCGTCCGTTACGATTGCGTCTCAAACTTTGTCCGTCCGACACGACGCGATGATAGGTGACGACGATATTGCGACTAACTTGCGACGTCGAGTCTCGTCTCGACAAGCGCTGAGTCCAAACCACGTTTCCAAGCCTAAACGCGCTGCTATACAGTGCTATTTCTATCCATATTTGGTAATGTCAGATTGTTGCATAAAGAGACAAAAAAAACTCTTGGCCAGTTGGCCTAGCAGAGATCTGAAATAGTACGCGAACGGAAAGACGTACTATACACGCAAGGACTGAAAATTGCCACTGATAAATTAAACAGAATAAATATTGATGGTTAATTGAAACGATAAAAAAAATTGAAAGCATAATGTTGCTTAGATTCTACACACCGGAATAGTCGCTGATTTTAACATTCACTAATTCAGTTAACCTTACAGTTATCTTTATATGCGTTTCGGGATCTTCTTTCCTTTCAATATTCCATGACAAAGCTTGAATATGGAAATCCACAAGGAGGCGGCACTCGATTGGAGTCTCTGGAGGCTCATTTTGAGTCACGTGGATCATGGAGGGATTGTTTCTTTGTTTCGTCCCAGCAACAACGTTACAGGCGCGCTATCTTCCGATTATCTTCGACATTCACGCCTATAAATGGCCTAACTGATCACGCATATTCGTAGACAGTGGCGTCGTGGCTAAAAGTTAGGGGGCACAATTGCTCCCTCTAAATTTTAACCTGCCGAAAAATTTTCTTCTTGTCGGAAAAATAGGAAAAAATGCAAAATTCGGGGCTGGAAATTCCCCATTCTGAGCAAAATCGAACCTTTGTGCACCCACAATCTCCCCTGTCGGATATTTGCCGAAGATGTCTGTTGGAAAAATTTAACTTCGTGCACGCTCGCCTTTACTTTATTAACCCACCCACGCCGGCACTGGATTCATAAACCTACGCCGCTCGTTCGGATTAATGTTGTTATACGCCACGTGTCAGTGCGAGTGCGATGAAGCGCGCATCCATGCATGCTGCAGCCTGCCTGCACCTCCAATCTTCATCCTCGCACCTCGCAGCAGCAGCAGCAGCAGCAGCCGCAGCATCAACTGATACGACGGCTTATCGTCAGACTGGGCGCAGCGGGACGTAGGCGCGAGCGAAGGTAAACTCGAGTAATTGCGAACGCAGGAGAACGGCGTTACGTGATTGGGGCTCAGACCACGGCCCTCGGTATCTAATACCGAGGGCCGTGGTTCAGACGCAGAGTTTCTTTCCCGATAGAATGCTAACTGACTCCCACGTGGCATTACCAGATTAAACCAAGACTCTAGCGTAGCCCCATGCCTGTCCCGTCATGGACTTACGTACGTGTACTGTTGTACATGCTAATATGGGCTTTTAAGAGTCCACTGCACGCCATCCATGGTCAGTCTCCACAGCCTCAGTGGAACAAGGTCTTTCCGGGTCACGGGTCAGTGTGTTAGTGTCAGACCTAGTGTTTGACCCCGCTTTTAGTTTTAACATGCGGATTTATTGTAACACTGTTTCTGCAGCAGAGTAGCTATTGTGTGTAACACCATCTCGGCAAACCAGTGAATTTACGTTTCACGGCGATCCTGTGTTATATCTAACGGCCGTGATTTCAGTTATTGTTGGTGTTAGTTGATTGTTTCAATCAAAAACTCTCGATGACAGGGTTGGGTCAGGTCGGGTCGCGGGTCAAAAATCGTGACTTGGTTCGTCTCTGCTACATAGGCCTCAAACAATCTCGGATAAGGTGGATTATAGGAAAAAGCAAAAAACGGCAAAGACTACTTTCCGCTTCGTTGACTATTTTGATGATAATAAGAAGAACTAAAAGAGGGATAGCTCTCCTGGCGCCAGTTAAGACGCCAGAGTAGGGCCTACATGTAGTCTGTTTGGTGGGTCTGTTGCAAATAGAAAAGTAACGAATAAAGGAACTAAACTGGCGTTTGTTTGGTCACACATGACTGCGGCAGTGGGTTATCGATACGTTATCCCACTGCAGACAGTGCAGTAGACATAGGCAGTAGGAGTGCCAGTAATGCCCAGACTTCGAGGACGTTGGTTTGTTCATCATCATCTATAAGCCAGCCACATTAGAACCAGTGGTTATTCTCTCTGTCAACGTCAACTTGTGCTTGGTCTGTTGTTGCAAACTGACCACTGACTGACCACGTCACTGCACTGGACAGCTGCAGTTGTTACCCACCAAGCGCTTGGCCAGCACGTGGTTTGTGGGTGGGCGTCGCCCGTTCGACCGCCCACGTCGAGTCCGATGATCCCAGCTCGCAAACAGGGGTCATTATTTATTGCCCAGAACTACACCCACGCGCCTTATAATCGCAAGTCCGGAACTGACATTTAGGTGTTTGGAGAGCTGTTGTGCTGAGTGGCAGCCGCCCCGCCAGGTAGCCAAGTCATAACTTTGCCCAGCTTAGCACAGGTGGTCTAGAGATGATCATCTCATAGCCTCAGCTATACTTTTGTTCAGCCAACTTGACTTATTTGACATATGTCTCCGCGGAACCGCGACGAAAACTATAATGTATTTTCGGTGTACGGACACTTCATAACGCGAAAGTTAATCTCGCGACAATTAATCACCGACATATATGACTTAACAATAAATTACGACATATTACAGTTACACATATAAAATTCTATAAAAACATAAAAATCCACGGACACGTTAACATAATCAATCGCTTTGGGACAGAAGGTTTCAAATGGCATTTGTCTTTATTAACTGCGTCACGTCTTACATGTAAGTAACAGATGTTTGTGCACCGGCAATTGTAGAAATGACGAACGTTGCATTTTAAGATCTTTTTCGATCCCTTGCACGAAAGACAACGATGTTGGATGGTTACACCAAAAGAGTGCCTGCAGACCAAAATGCCAACCTTCAAATGCATTTGTTGTTTTTGCAATGCCTGCTGTCTTCGCTTTATAATGATTCCATGTTTCTATGGAAAACATGGCTTGGCTAGCTAAGCTGTAATGTTCGCTACATCCTGCAGGGTTATCATCTGTCTTTATAGGCGTGTTCGAAAATGCATAATCGATCACAGATCGGTGATTAACTGTCGTGTGATTAAATGTTGGGTGATTTGGCCTAAGTGTCACCAAACCTAACATTTTCACGCTTGTATTGTTAGAGCTTGCGCTCGTCAACTTTTCATTAAACGAATATATGACATGATTATGATATATTTTGACTTTGTCCGTCTTGAATACATTGCTTTGCCCGACTACAAGAGATCGGACTCGCTGTTGAAATATTTCCATTTGGTCTTTACTAACTCCGACGTACAACGCAAATGTTAGAATCTCTCTGTGCTTGTGAAATGTATAAATTTACTGTGTAGGCTGTTGTGTTGTATTTTAGCTACAGTAATTTTTTTTTCTCTGTCGTTCCCTTAGTTTAATGTTCTCCTTTATTTTGTCAATTCATCGGCTTCGTTACTTCTTCTCATCTGCCCTATTTGAAAATGTGACGAAACACTCACTGATGGCTACAATTTCGATCGCGCACTGCAATTTGCAACAACACAGCACCAAGCGCTGCATAAAAATGAAATCAATCATAACTTCATTGCTTCTTTATACGGCATCTGAAATTACATTGGTGAAATTAATACCGTTAGCGTGCGTGTAGTCAAAATGTCATTAGTCGCGCAAGCCCCAGCGTCGAAAGCGATTGTGTTAATTAAATTCATGTTCGCGGCTGTCATTACTGTTAACCGCTCCATTGGCCAGAACAACACTTCAGACTGATCATAATTCGATTTCGCGTAAAGATCACGCCAACGCCGAAATCATCGCTCATCGAACAGGGAAGAAAGAAAGCGGTGGGTGGGTCGACGAGTGGCGATTAAGCGTCTAATAGGCAGTTTGCGGAAGGAGCTCTTTGAGGCAGAGGGGCCGACGGCAATGAATCTCTATCTGGCATCTGCTGAGTCTGAGGCTTGGCTCCTCGCAGCGCAGTTTCCCATACAGCTCGTCGTCGACGACTCACACCGGTGGCGTATTCAGAAATGTGAAGGGGGGAGCAACGACATCGTGGAGGCTAAAAAGTTAGGAAGAGGGTGGCAGGAAGTTGCAACTTTTCAATGGACAGCTACAAATTTCCGGCAAAAGAGAATAAAAAATCATATCTCTGAATTTATCATAAAATAGGAGACTTTTAACGTTAAATTTTATATTTTGGAAGAAAACATTTAACTTGATTTAAAAGAAAGCAACTGTGCGGATGAAGCGAACAATCATTTCGGCTGTACATATTCAAAAGTGTTCACACATTATCCGCACCGACCCGTCCGATAGTGCGTCCGTCTCAAAAGTCAAAGCTGTAACTAAACACTTCGGCACTTCGAAGATCAAGCTTCAAGGTCCCCATTCACTCTGGCCACCACAATACTGCTCAAATGTGTTTCCCGTATAACAAGCCTATGGACCCAAGCGATCTGAGTCAAGCAAATAGCTGATTGATTTTGTACCAAATCTTGGACGAAACTTTGTTATTCGTGCATGATCAGTCAAAAAGGAGACAAGCGCAGGCTCAAAAGCTACCTAAATGCGCCATTGATTCACAGAACGGCGGCACACGGACGACCAACTGTCGCGTAGTTAATTAGTGGACGGACGGACTTCTTGGCGTGACCGGGCAGACAGCGCGTCCTGTCAATCACTACTCAGCTAGCTGCCAGTCGGACTGACTCCAGGGAAACACGATCCTACAACAGAGCTAGAGCAGAGAGCCATATGTCAGATCGCTCGCACACTAGCACGGACTGACGCCGAGGCGTTTTTGATGTGTCGAGTCGACTGCTCGTCACGCACACGAGTTCTGGGTGGCCGATTCCTTCGATGCCTAGAACAACGTGCACATCTGACGCGCGTCTGTCCTTTCTCGTGGATCCTTGATGCGAGTCGCGCCACCGATCAAAACACAGTAGGCCGACGTGTAATCAGTCGTTCACACGCTCGAAAAAATGTCATTGTTGAATCAACTATGTCCAATTCACACCTACGACGCCGAGGCGACTCAACAGCCGAGTTGAGTTGCGTCGTCCTCGTACGTCAATACCAGCAAAATTAATATACACGGAACATTATAAAACTAACCGTGCGCTAAATGCGAACGGACAGTAGCCAACATAAGCCTGGTCTGGGTGCAAGAAAACATACAAATAATTAAATTTAAAAAAGAAAAGAAAAAAACAATAAGCAGAACTGGCAAAGGCACGTACAAAGCGACAGAACTGAACTAACTCCGCCGACATAATTTTCAGTTCGGCGATTCGTTTCCGTCTCTTTATATCATACCTTAAGAGAAACAGTTTGGGAACATCACCTCGAATAAGTTCATCCAATTAGTTCGATTTTATTTATTTCATTATTTCATTAATTCGTAAACACATAATGCATCTATATCGGTACTTAGGCCTGTCGATCGTGTACTCGCTCGAACTTTTATTCGGATAAACGCCGATGGCATTTAATGCCATTTATCGTCATTCGTCGAGGTTACGCGGTTTCTATTTACGAATCCATGATCGTCAAAGTACGGATGAATAAACCCATGTGTTTGTGCTTGCGATGATGATAAGCTTTAAGTATAGGCCTAATCCACCTTGGTCGCAGCCGTGGTGTCGAACCGACGAGATCGAACATAAATTTACTAAGTTACGTCTTTCTCGTCGCCTGCAGCTTTCCAGCTACTATAAGCCTATAGTAGTAGGCCTACAATTTGATATGCTATAGGTTTACGTCGTGATACGAAGTCAGTGACGCATCGCGAGTCTGAAAGATAACGAATTGAGCTCGCCATAGAAGAGATAGCAGCGAAGCATATAATTGAGTCTGCTCACTCCGTTGCTGACATTTGGATAGCACGTCGGACATTACGTTCTCAGCGGGTATAGCGAAAGAATCCCGACAGTCTCGAATATCCCGTTACGAATAATTATATATTGCCCGTAACGATTTCATGCACCGACCCTCACGCTTAGCGATAGTTTATCATCGTGTCAGGAGAGCATTGCTCCCCCAATTTTGGCTGTCAAATAATCTTCTTGTCGGAAATTTTGAAGCTGAAACCCCCTCATTTTAAGGAATGTTAGGGAAAAGCAAAATTTTAATCACCCATAATCTCCTCTGTCGGAAATTTTCAGTGTCTGTCGGAAAATTGTAACTTCCTGTGCTGCTTACTTTTTACACGCGATAGCAGAATGCTTCGCGCGTCTTAGCCATGGTCTGGGCGTCTGTCTGTCACACTCGTAATCTGTATCAAAACGGTGCAAGCTAAGATCACGGAATCTTCACCATGGACTGCCTCAAGGTCTCGTTTTGTCACAAAATTTCGTGCCGCTGGGTGAGGGGGTTCCCCTCTAACGAGGGCGTCAAAGAGGGGTACACCCTCTAAAAAGACGTTATTTTGCCGTTACTGGCTCGTATAGTGTGAAAACCGTTGCAGATAGGTACAGACTGGCTGCTTATCATAACAAGCACTGGTGACAGACTTTTTAGATTTGTAAACGTCGATGACCTCGAACAACTTTGAACCCCCAAAAGGGTTTTTTGTTAATTTTTCGCAATTTTTAGATGCAGCGCACATTTCAACACTGAATTGCGACGAAATGGCTAGAGATAGACCAAGACAAACTGCGTATAACATTTTCAGCAAGAAACGTAGATTTTAGCAGTCCCAAGTCTTAACCCCCTAGATTCAAGGAGATCGGCGCAGGCGGGCGTCAAAAACAGCTACCCCCTAAAAAGTGGTTATTTTACCGCAATTATCTTGTGTAGCGTGAGAACGGTTGCAGACAGGCACATACATGCTGCTTATCATAACAAGCAAAAGGGACAAGCTTTTTATTGGTGTCAACGTTGATGGCCTTGAACTCCCAAAATAAGGATTTTTATTGATTTTTTTGCGAATTCCGGCTGCGACACACATTTTAAGAGTGATTTGTAGGCAGTTGTAAAACGGATAATTGGATGAACTGTCAGTCCAGGTGACAGAAAAGTAAAAAAAATGTGTTTTATGTCATATTTTGATTAAATAATAATGATCCTTTGGAAAAAATACAATATTTTGTTCGTTTTGTTTTCCCCAGGTAGTGCAGAAGCAGACACTGGGTGCGGTAGAAAATTAAACGGTCGTTTGATGGCCAGTTGTGTCAGAAATATTTCTGTCAAAAATTATTAAAATCTGGTAATTCTTCTTTAAGCTACGATCAAAAATGTCCAGCATGTTTTTTCCGAACACGGTGTATTACAACTGACAATCTACACATGTGGAATTGCTAAGTGAAAATAATAACTCTATTCATATTATGATACTACATGTAAAAGCATGTACAAACAGCATTATGCTTCAGTCTCCATGCTGTGATAAAACAGTTGGTCTGCGATGTACAATGGCACTTTCAGCCGGTCAGATTAATGAGATTATATTACCATGCCTGTACAGCAAATACCAACTAGTTATGCGTGTGTAAAACAACTGTCTGAGAGTGTTAAATAAACTTATAACACTCCTGACAGTGGTTTAACACACTTATTCCACGGTCACCAGCCACTGGTGTAATGTCGTTTGACTAAACATACACGAATGCACAAGTGGAAGTTAATGAGCCATTACACCAATAAAAAATAGGGATGCGGAAAGTAATGAATTGATCAATCGTAAAAAAAATTAACAATTTAATTAATTTCCAATCAATTAAAATTCAATTAATTAGACTTCTTAACAGTTTAAAATAAGCTGACGATAAACGCTTGTAATCTAATTTTATTCTTCACAGGACATGGCATCAAGATTTGTACTACCGGTATTGTGTTAGACGGTTAGTTTAAAAGTTTGTTAGCTTTCACTGCGCAGTCTGCGTACTGTATCATCACTTTTGCGATTTTGCTTCAATTTGCAAAAAGTGAGTGCGTGAGTAGGGTTTAACGTCTCGCTCGACACAGCATAAATCATTCCGGGGACAGCCTTTCCAGGCAAAATTGCACATACACATAATAACGAGACAAAAAGGTACAGAAAGTTTAACCTTCATGAAACACAAAAAAAACGACCTAAACCTGAAATTGTAAGAACTGCGGATTATAATTGTGCATGTGTAACGATAACAGCAGTTCTAATAGTCTTCCCTGTTATCATCCAGACAGTCATCAATCTCAATGCTGCCTATTGGAGGACAGGGGGCAACAACCAGCAGTTAAATTCTGCAGTTTTCATGGTCTTTCTGATTAACTACAAAAATTAACTGAAATAAAGCAATTAATTTTTGAAGAATTGACAGACTACCAAAAATTTTACTCAGTATCAGCTGCTACAAATACAAATTAGAAAGAGTATAAACCAAGGCAACCGTGGAATAAAGCTAATTAACTATGCAATAACAGCAGCATATAAAAATACTGCCAAAACACCTTTATATTATTCCTTGCGTTGGTCCTTATAGCAATGAATACCGGTAGTTCAAATACAGCAATGTCTCTTCGCATGTCTTTTTCCAGGCAATGGTTTGGCTACATTAGTAACGAATAAATCTTACTATAACCGAGATAAATAAAAAAGCTAACCAAATAAAATAAACAAAAACCAAATAAAGCAAACAAAGCCAAACCAGCCGTGGTTTAGTTGCCTGTCACAACATCCAAAGAAGAAAGTATTTCCAACATGAAAAGCACAGCACCATGCCGCCTTATGTCCAATGAAAAAATTCTCAAGAATAAAATGAATCTGAGTAATGTACAAGCACATCAATGAAGCAGCATGAAAGCATCATATAGCGAGGACAGAATGGCACAATATCCTATCAGTGAAGAGTTGCCAATAAATGTCTAAGTAAATCAAGAAAAAAAACTTTCCACTTCACGTTTCTTTTGCAGTTGCTAACGTTTCTTACTGTTTGTTAATAAATAACATACATAGTAACTTATTTCACTCTGTAATACGATAAATACTGTACTTAAGTAGCATTTTGAAAAACTTTGTAGTTAGAATGTTTTCCTAGAAAACTGTAAATACAATGTTTTGCCAATCTGCCCTCGATAACAGCTTTGTCAGCCGAATAAATCATCTGACAGATATGCTACGTGTTGCATACAGGAAGTCGACAAACGAGCACAATAATTTAATAAGACAGCTGCGAAAATACTGCACGATTACTTTGCACTTGAGTCTACGAAATGCTGACAAGATTCTTAAGGCAATTTAAGTGCTGTATAATCGAATAATCTGCATCGCATAAGCAACTACAAATAACGCTTACACTTTTTTCCCATGACAACGGTGCAGGAAGAAATGCGAACGTGGAGGGGCTGAACATGCTGGTACAAAACACCAGCAAATGAAAACTTGCGATATGCCCCGCCACCTTTTGTGTGGTGCTCTTTCAGTTCTGGAGACACCATACAAATAGAGCACGCATGATTGAGAGGTATTTCCTCTATACGTGATTATGAAATGTGCACTTTTGCTAATTTCCTTAAATTGCAAGCTACTGATACTAGGAAGCCAAAAAACTTGACCCCTGGCAAATGCAGCATTGTCATTTCATATATTATTTTGGTCACGTCTATTTGTCTTTTATGCTGCTTGACTTACTAGTTTTAGCGCCCCTTCTACGCACTTTGTGACCAGCCATTTTCAAGCCCACACTCGCCCATGCCTAATAGCTCCAGCACCACTGAAACTGCCACACAAAACATACACTACAACAGTACAAATGTCAGAAAGTACAAAATATGAAAACTTTGTACATCATACAAGAACAATTACGTAAGAATCACCACGACAATGTTACTCTGCCAAGTGGATATTACTTCTATATAGTAAAAAGTCAAGAAGCTGATGAATGGTCAGCAGTGGTTAAATTGAGAGTTATGGAGGAACGTGGCTCACCCCAGTGCTTTGTTTGATGGAATCCTATTCCTCTACCAATAACAACCACTCGTACTGACATTAAAACATAGACTGAATCACATAAGGCAATTTGACGGGTGTGCTTGTGCACTTGTCCACATAGAAATTTTTGTTGCACATCATTTTATGCCAAAATCCCGAGCCATAGCCCACCATACTTCAACCACTGAAGACAAATAAACATACTTTGTAACAAAGTTTAGCGACATCCAATCACAGCATGCCACTATAGTGACAACTTATTGGCAGCAATCGATAAGTTACGTTATACCAGCATTTTCGCCCTCTTACTGCTGCTAAAATATCTTCAGCTTTCAAACTCGTTTCATGCCATTGTGTACAAACTACGCTGACTTCTTAATGTAGTGGCCTTTTCTACTGTATCTTTCGGTTGTCGTAAAATATGCCCAAACACTCCCATTTACTTCCATATTCTTTCCAAAAACAATTCATTGTACACCACATGCTGTAACGCAATGGTCAGTGAAAGTCTATGTGCAATATAATACAAGCACATTGTACTCTGGTAAAAAGAAACCCAGAGTAAACTTGACAAAGCCCTACCGAGGTCAGTCACCTTGCCATGGTGGTGGGGCTCAGCACCGATGACCCGAAAGATTTCTAAAATCTGGAGGCAAGGAGCGACTAAGCGCTGACCAAATTCATGTAGGCATATTGCTAGATGGTACCAGTTCTCTCGTGCTGGTTTCGGCTTCACAGCTGACCACGGCTTTATAGCCGTCTACTTACGGCTTTACAGCCGTTTATTTACGGCTTCACAGCCGTTACGGCTTTACGGCCGCTACCTGTAGCCTTCTGGTTACATTCGGGGACGCGCATTGGGCCGAGCTGATATGGCCTCAGCGCTGGGCAGGTGTAAGAGCCTGTCCACCCCAGAGGTAAGGTAAGGTAAACTTGACAAAGCTGGCAAACTGATTAATCAAGCACTACATCTAGCTCAGCATGCAGGCAGTGAATAAAATCTTGATCCAAAGATTTGACAAAATTATGAAAAAGACATTAATGTTACAGGACTCACAAGAAGAATTTCATGATTACTCATAACACTCGACAAAATTTCCTTTATTACATCACTGTGCAATTAATTTGCTAAAAATACAGCTATGATTCATAGTTTTTGAACAACGCAGCTTTCATCTTCTCTATACTGAGCATCTTTCAACTTCTACATTCAATACATGGTGCATATTTTCTGCACAGAGTGCGTGCACCTACAGAATTCTGGGTCAAACTGTGGAACATGAAAATACACGTGGGTGAAAATAAAACCCCAAGAGAGTTAACATTTGAAATAGCAATGGATCTAAAGTGATCCTCACCACAAAATGATCATGCATCATTGTCAACAGTATTACTATTATTATGAACATTATGTGGCTTGCATCTCAATGGCTGTGCACTACTGTATCCAAGCCGTGACTTCAGTAGGCTCATCATGTCGAACTTGTTTATAGTCACACAGACATTCGTGATTTCGAAAAGTTGTTTAAGCTAAACAGCAAACACTGTTCAACAAAAAAGTCAACCGAGACCAGTCCTTGTTTGTGCTTTTTTGTTTTGACTGAGGCTGTTAACAAAACATTTCGATGCCAGCCAGTTACGACTGGAAATTCCAAAGTTAAACTTGCTGGCTAGTTGGAACATGGCATGGGCATAGTCTAAAGCGTTTTGCAAACAGTCATGATTCTGGACGACTGCCGTCTGTTCGTGAAACAACTCGACCGCAGGCCATAAATGGAAGCTAATCGGTAAACATGTTCACTCTATTTGAGTTTGCTCTACCTACTGAAGTTATGCCTTAAATACGCGACAGCACTAGCAGTCATCGATCTGAAGTATCTACACAGCACTGCACCATAGCCAGCCAGTCAGCAGCCAGTCCTAGTCCCACCAAGCCAGACCATCAGCAGTGGACTGGTAGTCCAGGGAAGGACCACACATTATGCAGCGAATGGCACAGAGTCACTGCGAGAGTGTGTGTTGCTACATCGGTGGGTCATACGCTGACGACGCTGAACCAGGATCAGCCTTGTACACCGCGTTCTGTAACAACAGCACATACAACGCAATATTTGCATAATGCAAAAATAATCAGACCGCTACAAAGATTACGTATGCTAGTACTATGGAAAAAAATAACTGCAAGATATTTTACAGTTTAAATACAATACAGTACAATAATTGCACTAGTATTAATATAGTCTGCAGCAGAGTGCAGAGTGGAGTTGCAGTAAAATAAAATATGCCGATATGTATCGGCGTTTGGTAAAAATAACTCTTACGACGTCATTGAAGCCAGAGATGTGGTTTCAAAAACAATGTCTTGGTCTTGGTTTAGTAGCAGTCTGTAGCTGATGTTGGTACAGTACACCTTGTTCTATTTTTAATGCTGAAGCTTACTGTCTAGTAAATTGTTATATGATGTTATTTCTGCATATCAGTTCAAAGAGGTCTGGGATTGTTGGCTTTGGTCTCAATGTGGTCTCAAGCTCTTGGTCTCCAGATTTTGACTGTTTCAACGATGCTCAAAAATGAGACCAATAAGCACATATTTTGTGCCTTTATCATACTCCTATTGACCACTGAAATGCCTCCTGTCCTCCAATAGACAGCATTATCACATTGATGACTGTCTGGAAGATAACAGGGAAGATCATTAGAACTACCATTATGTTAATCACATATGCAAACGTATAATGGAGTTTTGACAATTTTAGGTTTAGCTAGTTTTTTTCTGTATTTTGTGTTTCTGTAAAGGTTAAACTTTCTGTTTATTGTAAAGATTAAACTTATTGATCCATTACTATGTGTTTGTGTGATTTCTGCCTGGAAAGGCCGTCCCCAAAATGACCTATACTGTGTCGGGTGGGATGTTAAACCCTACTCACTCACTCACTCACTGACTGCTAAAATACCACTTCAAAAGTGAAAATTTTTCTCTATTGGCATTAGTATTTACTCTACGACTTTAACTGGTTCTTCTAACAATGGAAGCAGCAAGTGGAAAAATATCAATTCTACAGACCTGCATAGTGTTGTTGATGCCGTAGACAGCCGATGGCTGCTGAACTGTGGAGCTCAGTGACGATGGCATCATGGCTGGATAGCCCGCCCCAGCACCATCTATACAACCGGTCCACAAACAGCATAATCTGTCACAGACAGCAGTTCATGGAGAAAAACGTTCTTAAAATATGGACAACACTTTGATGCAAAATATGGAGCAAAAACATATGAAATTAGTAGAGCTGTCAAAGCGTTAATCTTTTAACACATTAATTAACACGTTATTAATGCACCCAGGCCAGTCGAGGGGAAGAGTAAGTGGTGAGTTACCTCAGGCTCTGCTACTTTTGGAGGGGGCACCTGTGGAATATTGAAAGTTAAAAACACATTTTAAACGCATAAACGACAATAACCAATGTCATAGGTAGCATAGAAAATTAGAAATATGTTAGCCTGTCGTTGGTATAATAATTCGTTGGTATAATTATTTATTTACAATAGTGATGGAATGGCAACTACAGTTTAGTTACTTGAATTCATTCGATTGACAGATAACCGCAGTTTAACGGAATGTTGAAACTTTTGCTTCACAGAATTTAGTAAAGTAACATAAATTTACACATGTGCGTTAATTTTTTAACATGTGTTATTTTTTTAAACGCGCATTAACTTATTAACGCGTTAATTAATGAGTTAATTTGACAGCTGTAGAAATTAGTGAAAGCATGTGTTAGAATATACAGCATACACACATAACGCTTATAACGTACAACATTCTCAACTCCTCTCAACCTGCTTATCTACGTTCTCTGCTCAATTATCACACTCCCACACGTTCTCTGCGTTCTGCCAATACCAATCTTTTGTCGGTTCCACGTGTCCGCACAACCTTTGCCTCCCGCGGTTTTAGCATTGCAGCCCCCACAGTTTGGAACTCACTACCCTCTAGCATCTGTAGTTCTACCTCTGCAGACACTTTCCGTCGCCTCCTTAAAACTCACTGCTTCCAGCAGGCCTACTGCTCCCCCTAGCGGCTCAGCCAAGTGCCTCAGATTCGGCCACTGGCTGACATTGTGCACT
>Ga0209367_1005363_pt1 | contig 17764 bp, 12 predicted proteins | sample WorMetLIZISLAND2_FD_187412 | JGI IMG/M metagenome (GOLD analysis project Ga0209367, IMG submission 187412) | Marine gutless worms symbiont microbial communities from Max Planck institute for Marine Microbiology, Germany - Olavius geniculatus... ... | reverse complement strand
GAAACTGTTGTGACAGCCCCAACAATAGACATTTTTAAATCTTTGCTTATGAAGCTTGAACTGCCTATAGTTTGATTGTGATAGGTATTAGTTTTATTTGTATTTGTTCTATGTATTGCCTATTTTTTAACAGGGCACATATTAGAGGCTTGCCCTTTGTGTCCTTTATCAGACCACATGCACTGCGTTATTGACTTTATGTTTGTAACTTTGTTTGGTATGAATTAAATGATTGATTGATTGATTGATTTGCCGAAAAGTGCTCTTGGGCAGATTTACATGAAATTTTGCATGAGGGGTCATCTAGTCGACACAATCAACCATGCCAAATTTTATCTCAATCAGATTAAGGGTTTTGATTCTGTGGGGGTCGAATTTTTGGCTATCCCATAGGAAAGAGAAGTCGCCGTTAACACATGGCTTGAACTACCGTTTAGCCTCTGATAATGATAATCTTGCATGTGTAGCGTCGGTATGTCAAAAAGACCAAGATATTCACAAAAGGTCGTACGAATGAAGCAGTGCAAAATCCTGATAAAATGTTTTAAAACATTTTCGCCACTGTCTTAAATGCAGTTACGTAGAATAAAGCGCTGTGTTCAAAGTGTTTAGGTAATTATATCTTCCATCTGCTGCCAAACATCATTACACGAATCAGTTAACAAGACATTTGCTAAACATCAATCCTGGAAATGTTTTTCAGTTTTACATGCAACCACACGAACACGACTTGCGAAGTGAAGCGATCAGCGACAGAAATAAAATATATTCTATTGCTGCGGAGCTGCAGACGTCATATTCCAGCCAGTGCAGAGACAGTGGAGGGCGATCGATGAGAGATATAGCTGCTATAGAACGATGCACAGACGACCGTTATAGAAGGATTACTGCGTGTCCATGTTTATCCGGCTGCTGCGATTGCGACGCTGCAGTTTATCTGAGCAATTCAACGGCACAATCGATGCGTCGTGATGGTGACGTTGCTCGCGGACTAGAGATGGATAGTTTCGTCGAAAGTTTTAATCTCCAGAGTTCAGAATATTTCACAGGTGTAAAATTCCGAACAAAAATTACGGGTAATTGGTACGGATACGAGCGAGTACATTGACAATGTACGCATGCAGTTTGTTTTTAAAGATACATTCTTTGTCATTCACTTCTGCTTTTTGCAGCTGTTTTGCTTCAACTTAAAGTTGCTTAGGCTTTAAATACGTAACTTTTAAGTACGCACACGGCACTCTCTGCGCGTAATTGATGGATTTTTGATTAGTTATTTTCTCATGTTATGACTAAACCTAAAAAACAAGAAATCCAGCTGTTGCTAGAATAGCCGACGGTACTAGTTGTCAATAACCTTCAAGGTCATCCAAAATCCATGATTTTTTGATTTCATCTGAAAAGGCGTATGCCACTTTCTATTAGTGATTAATCGTAACCTTGGCCGCATCTTTCACCGTTTCCGAGATATGGCCAATTTTCCGTTAAAAACGCACATTTTTCCTACCCCCGTTCATTCAACCCTAAATTTGAAAATGTTCCCCTTGCACTAAATCGTTGAAATTTTGCATATCTAGGTTTCAGACACGCTTATAGCCACAATACATCCGTTAGGGACGACAGACGGACGGAGAGACAGACGACAGACGACAACTCGTGCCATAAGTTCGACCGTCACGTAAATACGGTCAGCTAGAAAGTAGAGTATTGACTCTTGAAATGTTTCAAATTTATTTTACCAAATTTATGAAACTGTTAGCCAGACCTGAAATTTTCACTGCCCATCTCTAATCGTGATGCTGTGACGCGCTGAGACCGCAGCCCTATGGTAAATCAATCTGCCGTGCTGTGAGAATGAACTGTCTGCACTGCACTGCAGACTTCTGGCTGTTTGTCGCTCGCTCCAAGCCCCTAATATACCATAATGCACCGCAAATTCGCCTACCAGCAGTTTACGTGTTGATTGCGTAATGCAGCGATTACAGCACGCACGACAGCATCTAGTGCTTCGCGCGTTTTAACTATCGACGAGGCGTCTGTCTGTCAGTCTGTCTGCCCGTCTGTCCGTCGATCCGTCACACACTGCAGCTTTTTCAAAATGATGCAAGCTAAGACTACGAAATCTTTACAGTTGGCTGCCACAACTTCCCAGAAGGACTCTAGTTTTGTGACAGACAATATTTTGTGGCGCTGTGTGGAGAGATTCTTCTCGAACAAAGGCGTCAAAAAGGAGTACCCCCTAAAAGTCGTTATTTTGCTGCTATTGGATCGTCTATTGTAAACATTATTATAACAAGCACTGGTGACGAGCTTTTTAGAGGTATCAACATTGATGACCTTGAATGACCCTAAACCCTCAAAATAGGTGGTTTTAGTGCATTTTTCGCAATTTTGCGTTGCGATACACATTTCAATTGTGAATTGCGCCGAAATGGCGAGAGCTAGACCAAGACAACCTGCACATGAAATTTCTAGCATTGATGCGCAAGCGAGACCTCAAACGTGGACTGCTAAAAATCTGCGTTCAATGATTGAACGCAAATTTGAGACCTTCATATGCAGGAGTCTAGATCTGAACCCAGAAGGTCGAACCTCAGATCTCAGATCTCAGAAGGTCTCGGGTCTAGACTCCTGTATATGGAGGTCTCAAATTTGGGTAATTTTTTTTTAAAAAGCGTTATTATTTTATTGCACGTTATAGGTCTACGCTCATATTCCCTGGATGGTAACATCGATGCTGTCGCGCGTCACGTGAGCTTTGCTCAAATTACTTGTTACAGATATTATTGCTCTGCATTGATTAACCTATGTTACATTTTTTCTCTTTTAACCTTCGTAAATTTTATATTTTATTCTCGTAGTCGGTAGTGCTCCCGCTCTCGAATAGTCGACCTAATTATCGCGACGAACAAAATTACGTAAAATTCGCTGCCAGCGTGCAAAGAAACAACAACTTGCAATTTCAAACATCACTTACGTCATCTCTATAATTTATAGACTCTTTACGGCAGTTATTGCTCCGTTACCACTTACACTCAGTGTCGCAACTCGCAAGACTGAATTCACGTTTTTGCTGTTGTTCTGTTAATTCCGGGTTTTACACAGCATCACCAACCAGTCACGTGACCGGCGCGCATCTACGTCATCAGACAGGTGCGTGTTTATGTAATCGTGTGTGATTGTTTAGTTGTATTAATTCCATTGAGTAAGAATAATAACAGGAAGCTGCCGGTGATAAGCAGAAGTATTGACAAATTTTTACATGTGATTTTATTCATTGTATTATCTAGGCCTATCGGTATACAGCGCAATTATTATAGCGTACGGTGTGCCATATGGCATGTGCTCATACTTGGTAGCCTACCGGTACGACATTGTTCCTGTGGTGAATACTACATTCCAGATGCAGACTATTTTAGCAACACTACAGATTGGCCTAATTGTCGGCAAAAGTGGTGTCACTGGCATAGCCATAAATGTGAATTGGGGGGAGAGCTCGCCTCCTTTCTCCTCTGCTTCCTTTTCTTTTTTCGTCTCCTTTCTTTTCTTTTCCTTCAAAATTTTTCTCCCCTACGTACCTTTACCCTTTCTTTCTTTTTTTCCTTCTACCAGCCTTTTTCCCCTTAGAAGTGGTATTCTTAAAAGTTAAAAACTTTAAAATCCAGCTATTGAATCTGGAGGAATGCTGAAAGCTCACCTAACAAGGTCTTGGGAAGGGCAGAGCCCCAGCCGAAGTCGATTTTGGTGCATTGTAGCTTTAAAATGTGAGATCTGCTGGCAACAATTTTTATTATTTTCTTAAGAATCAACTTACCAAATTGAGACATTTAGTGCAGTTCAAACGTGTGCTTATGTCTTGTCCTAAGGGATTGGTGGCTGGCCCCTTGCACCTCCCCACTTTGTCTATGGTAGTGACTGGAGTTTATGGTTTACCGCTAAATTGTTATACTTTAAGATAACATGAACAAAATGCAAATGATTGTCATCATCTCAAGTTAATTTATAGAAAGTGCTGAATTAGGTAAGCTTAACAGTTTTTTTTATCTGTGTAGACTTTGGAAGTAAAAGTGTCACACGTCAGATGTACCAGTGTATAATTTTAGTTGCATGTTAATTATAACTTATGCAGTGATGTTTGTTTTCGTTTACAGGAATATGGGTTCTGCAGGGCACGAAATAATTCTGGAAAATACTGTGCCCGTTAATATGCTGGAGGAGAAAGTTGCTGCAGCTGTTAGCGTTCTTGAGTCTGATCAACTGGAGGATAACAAAAAGACTCAGTCCGAAGCTGCTTCAGAGCGGTCAACAGATGGTGTAAAATCTGATGGTGTGAAATCTGACCAGACAGCGGAGAGTAAAAGTAAAACCAACAGAATAAATGAACCAGTAGAAAGTAAGCCTGCAGCATCTATGCATCAGCAATTTGATTTGAATGTCGGGAGTTCTGCTACAACCATTGATGCAAGAGATGATGCTGACAAACTGCGCAAAGGAAACAAAATTAAAAATGTTGTCGACAACGGTCCACAGCATGCTGATAGTGATCCTGCTGTAAATTCTTCTGCTAATACAAATCGTGATGCACCAGTGGCAACTATTTTGCCAGGTATAGCAGAATTGCAGACAAGTACCTCCCAGTCATCAGTGAGTGGTTTAACCAGTGATAATGCAGTGGGTCCTGGCTTTGTGGGAAAGTCCATCGTTCGTAAGTCCGGCGGTGGACAAGAATATGGTGAAGTTACCACGGCGCCTTACCAGCGCAGATCCATAGTGCTCAGAGCTCGTGGGTCTGGCGGTCATTTACAGTCAACCAGCGAATCTGGGTCTGCCTATAATACGCCTGCGGTCACAGCGGAAGAGCAGTATAGTTTCAGGTACCGTAGGCTATGTATGATAGTTTCACTAAGTATGTTATGATGTGCAGTTATATTTGCCAGCATTTAGCTGTTTAGGCGACATGGAGAAAGTAATTCAGCCTACTGCAACAAGTGTCAACTTAGCGTGGTTTGTCTGTCATTATGTTACAGTTACAGTGCAGTGTGCATCGTGCTAAGGCCGTTAGGCCTAGATGCATTGTTTTTATTGCAGTGAGTCTGAGTGAGACGCCAGTTGGCGGGGACATTTTGCACTCAATGCACATTTTGTTAGACAGGGGCCCCTCCCTTTAACTGAAAGAGGAGGTTGGATGATTTGAACCTGGGCCCCACTCAGACTTGCAACTTTGTATTGCCCATTTTGGTCATCGTTACAGATGGCGGAGTGGTTACTGTAGGAATTCCGCGGTAGTTGTGATGGTGTCTGTCTACTTGTGGTTATGTGAACTTGTGTAGGCCTACACCTGTTGCTTTAATAATTTGTTTTCATGTGCAACTGATCTAGGAGCAACTCTGTTGTGCTTGCTTGCGTCTGTGTTGAAGATTTGTGATGCCCAAGTCGATGGTCGCTCAGTTTATTGGCAGGAACGGCTCCAACGTGAAAAGTATTCTTTCCCATTCAGCGGTGTCCAGGTAGGCCCATAGGCTTGTCTATTGTCGCGTTTAACCTTTTAGCTCTTGTGAGATGTGGTGTGGTGGGTTTTATAAGCATGGTTTGGTCCTACTGAAGCTTGTACATGCAAGACAAATTTTTATAATGTAAAAACACGAAATATAATTTCGAAAGTAGTTACAATCAATCAAGTTAATTACAGTCGGCAAAAGAAAAGAAAAAAGGAACGATACCGTACGCTGTTCGGCGCCTTAGCGAGTTTATGGCAGTTGCAGCAGCAGCTTCACGGTCTCAGACGACACAGAACGTTCTTTGGTAGCTCCACTGACGTCAGGGTTGACGACCCGGACACAGCGAGTTTGCAGAGAGCTTCATGGACGTCGACATCCAGAACGACGGCCGACGCAGAACGTCCACCAGTAGCTTCACTGACGTCTAAACTTATACCAACAGCACGGACGCGGTGGAAGCTTCACCGACGACTAGGTTGACGGCACAGACACAGCGAGTCCGTAAAAAGCTAGCTTCAACGTCCAAACATGTCAATAGTCCTGCAATTACTTGAATACAGTCGATACTGCCATTTTTACCAGCAAAACTGAACGACCAACCAGCGTACGTGTTCACAATGACAGCACCGTGGCGACCTTACGCCCTTCACGCGTGGCCGACCTAGCGCGCAGGCCCGAGCTGACCGGTGACCACGTGAAATGGACGCGACATTTGTTTATCGTCTATTATCACTGTCCGCGGTATTGACGAAACTGTTGTTTTCAGCATCTTCACTAAGTTATTTTTTCCATGTTTTTCGGTTACCATGATAACTCATTGAAGAGCTTCAGACATACGAGTCGGAGCAGGAAGACAGTACTTAGCTTGATGAAGTGTTGCACGAAGATTTAACTTGACAACCTCTAGATCCCTGTTGAATTTCAAGGTCATGAGTCAAGGTCAAGTGACCGGATTCTCGGTTTTTTCACCGTTGCGTGATAAGGCAAAAAACAGTTAGCAGGATTACAGAAAACGTTACTTTGCCTGATATTTTTGTTATGGAATGTTAGATTTGGTGCTAAGCTTCAGACAAAATCCCCCGCCCCATCTTCGGACACGAGATATTCGGGATAGTGTAAAATGGACAAAAGACAATCTCTCTGGACATGCGTAATTTTCCCCCGCCACCATAGCTTTAAGCCGCGCTTGTGTATTTAGGTGTAGTTGTATCTGTTTGTGCTGGTTTCTTAACATTGTGCACTGCAGTACAGCAATTTTATGATGCCGCGTGAAGAGAACTATGGCAATAAATTGTCTAGTTTATTTTCCTGGATTACAGATTACTGATAAAGCTATTAAACGTATTAATGTAGCATTTTAATGGCGACAGTCACATAATATACTAATGTAGTTCAAATCAGTTGATAATTTTGAGACGGTGAATGTGCTCTTATATACGTATAGGCCCTAGAGCTGCTCATTTATTTTTGAGATACTTCTTTGATATGAAAAACCAAAAAAAAACTTGTCGTTGCTTTTCAGATGTTTGATGTAATCATTAATAATTTTGGTCATTGAGTGCAGTTTGTTACGCGCGAAAGCTAGCATAGCTACATTTATATAGCTATAGCACGTATTGCCTATGGTAATCTTGTCTGTCCGCTTATCTGTCTTGGTGTCACGTTACGTTCCGGTGCCGATTGGAGGCCACGTGAGATAAAGACTTCGAGTTCTCACCATAGCCTATAGTCTCTAGTAATTCCTGACAAAATTTAATGCTGCTAGGTGAAGGGGGTCCCCACAAAAGAGGGGGAGAAAGAGGGACACCCCTTCTAAGAAGACGTTATTTGACCGCTATTGGCTTGTCCAGCTTGAAAATGGTGGCAGATAGGCACAGACATGCTGCTCTTCATAACAAGCACAGTCGACGAGCTTTTTAAATTGGCAACATCAGTGACCTTGAATGACCTTTAAGCTTCAAAATACGGGTTTTAATTGATTTTTTTGCGATTTTGGTCAGCGACACATTTTAAGAGTGAATTGCACCGAAATGGCTGGAGATAGACCAAGACAACTTGCGTGTGAAATTTTCACCGTTACGTAAATGTAGATTTTAGCAGTCCCAAGTCCCGACCCCTACGTTCAACGAGGCCTGCACATGAGGGTGTCAACGAAGGTTACCTCTAAAGTGGTTATTTTTCCGTTATTGGCTTGTCTAGCATTAAAACAGTTGCAGATAGGGACACACATGCTGCTTATCATAACAAGCACTGGTAACGTGAGTTTTTGTGGTATCAACATTGATGACCTTTAATGATCTTGAACCCCCAAACATAGCGTTTTTAGTGATTTTTTTTGCGATTTTTGGCTGCAGAAGAGTGAATCGCGATGAAATGGACGGAGGTACTACCTGCGAACAGGAACTGCTATTGGCTCTCGCGCGTCTCATGAGCATTAGCTCAGATTTTTTGTTGACTAAACCTAAGGATGCGGTTAGTGTGGATTGCGGTTAATGTTTCCCACGCTGTTGCTGTCCTGCATGTAAAATAAAGTAATTAAAACATTTAAAACGTCAATGATGCTGATGTTGCATTAACTTGTGCATTGCAGCATCTACGTTGACAAAGAGAGCGCCATTTCCAGTATGCAGGTTTGCAAATTTGCTATTTGTATAAATTTCTATAGTTTGTCGTCTGTGTTTTTACATCTTCTTGAATTTTCGCTGAACACAGCATTGCTGCTGTATGCACAAGTTATTATGCTGCTATCCTAATGCTGCTATCTTAATAGGCCGCATTATGAAGTTCGGTCGTCTGTCTGTCCGTTTGTGTCTTGCTCTCTATGGTCTGTTGACTTGAAAAGAAAAAAAAATATTAAAAAAAAACAAAATTAATGTGAAATGGGAACGTTCAACGTATCCCAACGCCGGTTTTAAACTTAATTTGGCCGTGTTTGGCAAAACTATGGGGTTCCTACATAAATTTTGAGACATTAGGTCTAATAGACAAAAAGTACAAGGAATTCATAATAAGTTATAATAAATTCATCATATTACAGTCTTTTATTATTGTTTTTGTTGACGTTTCGGCAACTGCTGCTGCCTTCGTCCGAACGACTGTCTACCAGTGGCAGACAGTAAGTAAGCATAGATGTGTGGAAGTTCGTAGGACCCCTCGTCTCGGTTCATCAACATGTCTTGTTCTTTCCTGATGTATATCGCTTCCCTGATCCATTGGTCCATCCTGTTGCTTTCTCTGTCAATCACCTTGGCGTGATCCCAGTCTATGACGTGGTTGAGAGAGATGGCGTGGTCTGTGACTGCTGACTTGTTTTGCTCTGTTGCTGTGGATTTGCTGGTGCTTCGTGTGTAAGTTCTTATATCACAAATCCGCAGCAACAGAGCAAAACAAGTCAGCAGTCAGAACCTGGTAGACGGCTTTATTTAGCGCCATCCATTCGCCGGTGAATGAAAAAAATTGTGTGAACTTTGGTCCACTAACGAAAACGTTATAGGGGCTGATGTAATCCTCTCTAAGTCGACAATGCACTGCATGTTCTGCGTATCGTTATAGGACCTACTAATGCATTCGAGTCCGGGCAACGCGACTTTGCTACACGGGGAATTTCAACCCCCCCCCTCCTGACATTTTTCCTCCAATCGGACTTACGGCGCCGGGCGGCGTCACGTTGGGCTCTGCCCCAAATTTTTAGTTTCAGTCTGTTTGCATGTTCACATACAAAAAGCCGTGCGTGATTGGCATCTGGGGTTTGTGTTGCAGATGGTGAACGTGATTGGCCAGCCGGTCAACTGTGATATTGCATGCGAAGAAATACTCAAGTTTGTTTATACCCAGTCAACCGGAAGACTTCCAGAGTAAGTTGTGATTGAACGCAGTTTCATAAACATGCCCAAAAGTCGCTCCCAGTCTGATTAATGCGTTTTTGCGCTCGTGCGTGTGTAAGGTGTAAACTTTTGTTGTGACTTGCGTTTTTATATGTAACAGGGGTCGTAAATTTTACACCTGTACAAAATCACATATTGTGATTTAAGTGTCCAAAGGTTTTACAAACGTTAAGCGAAACGGGACAGCCGTGCGATCATAAACTGCAGGATAGCGCAAAGAAGTGGACCCCTAAAGTTCTTCGCCGTTTTCTCAGCAACTGTTCGGGATTTTAATATGAAATTTTACAGCTTTATTTAGTGAAACCTTCTACATCTAAATGTCAAGTAAAATGTGATTTTATTGAAAAACGACAAAGTTGTAGACTTTTTAACATGACCGCCTATCGTCTTGCGATTCAAAAGTGCAACTATTTTGCAAGCTGGGTGTGCTAGTGCACTGTCTTGCTCGAACGCATAAAAGTCCAGCTATCCCCACAAACACGTAACGGTAAATGCCATCGCTTTGCATGTTTTTGTAACTGTAACTGTAAAACTTTGACAGTTTGTCATGAATGAACCAGATTTTTCACCATCGAAGCATTGGTTAGTTTGTCAAAAACTAAACCGTGTCGGTTCAGCTCAGTTTGTTTACGTCACTCTGTACGCGCCTTTAAGATATTTTGCTCATGATTATTGCAGCGTTAATGAACTCGTTGGCCAACGTACACTTATATTTCTGTTGAAATGCCATTTGCCGGACAGTTTATTGTGCAAGGTCTGCCAGTTGCAGAGATGTACAGTACCGGTAGTCTACTGCTGTTCCTCGTCCGGTGTCATGGCGATGCAGTTAAGCATGCTCAGACAGCCTCATGTATTCCCTCCATTGTCTTCTGTCCTCAGCCTCATGTGTTGCTTGTGTGAGTGAGAGGCCCATCATCTGGCAGTCGTCTAAAATATTATCAGTCTAGCGTTTACTTGGTCGTCTTTTGTGTCTGTTTCCGTGAACACGAAACAAAATACACGAAAATACAGGGCTCGGTGTGGCCATCGGGAAGGTTGCATTCTGGCTACATGGCCGAAGTATCTTAGATGGCGGCTTCGGATGTTGAGCTGATTATTGATGTCTGTATTTCCGATGTGAAAGATTCTTGAGGTCAAGAGGATTTTCCGGAGACAACTCATTTCGATTGCTTGTAGCTTATTCTTTGGTCTCTCTGTCAGTGTCCAGAGGCGTGCTAAGGTCCTTGCTTTTCCAGATAGTAGCCAATCTGTTCATTCCATCACAGGCCAGTCCAATTTTTCTTTGAATGTTCTGCTCTGAAGTGCCATCAGAACTAATCAGTCCTCCAAGGTAGGTAAATTTGTCTGTCTTCTTCAATTTCTGCTGGTTGATGGTTATGGTCATCGACTTCGGATGTCTGCCAACGTGTTGGACTTCTGTTTTCTCTGTGCTTATGTGTGTGTATATATGCACTACTGCTTTTGGATTGTTTAATGTGTATTATCTGGGACTTTTGTGTTTTCTCTGTGTGAGAGGGTGCGTACGTGTGTGTTTGCGTTTGTGTTGGCATGATGCTATCGATATTTCGATGAATAAAGTTGATTGTTAGCAGTCGATGTGGGTTCTGCTCTGGAAAAGCAAGGACCTTAGCACGACTCTGAAAGCTCAACATCCGAAGCCTCTGTTTTGGTCGGCGTAACGACGAAAAACGTCGCTCGTCTGCAGCGCGCACAGAACGCCGTCGCCCGGGTAGTCACCGGGGGCACCAATCGACAGTCGACCAGCTCATCTGCTCTGCTCAAACATTACCACTGGCTTCCAATTTACCAGCGCATCCAATTCAAGATCGCCTGCATTACATACAAGACCATCCACACTACTCAGCCTGCTTATCTAAATTCTGTTCTGGAACATTACATTCCATCTCGTACATTGCGTTCATCTGACACTAATCTGTTGTCTGTGCCTCGTGTCCGTACATGTTTTAGCTCTAGAAGTTTTTCTGTAGCTGCCCCTACTATTTGGAACTGTCTTCCTTTTGACATCCACAATAGCTGTTCATTAGCTTCCTTTCGTTGTAAACTCAAAACATTCTATTTTTCAACGTCTAGCCGTGTTTAGTGGCCCGCCTCACTCCTTACCTCAGCGCCTCAGATTCAGTGAGTTTCTCGCTGACATTGTGCACTTTATAAATTAAATTTACTTACTTAATGTTAAAATGGTTGCGTTTCAGCGCAGACAGCCAGGTGAGACTGCATCTGCTCGTGGAGGACACGTACTGCGGACTGCTGATTGGACGTCACGGTCGCAGCATGCACGAACTTCGCCAGAAAACACTCACTAGAATCTCGGTCTCAAAGTAGGCTGTCTAAGAAGCATTGTTATTGCAAAAAATGTGTTACTATTGTTGCCATAATATTCACTTAGAAATGTTGGTACCAGCTTCTCTCTGGGGCCCAAATCTAACTCGGATCGAATTTGTGTTCTAGCTTTGATTATAATGACACCATCAGGACTATTGAAAATGAAAATGATGATCAGTTACAGTATTTTCGTACACATATTGGCAAAATAATGATATCTTGTATTTTGACTTACTTAGTTGATGTGTGAGAGTATAAATTTGATAAATATCAAAACCGTGTCCTGAAGTACTGGATTTAGTCAATTATCTAGCATAAAGACAAACACGTTTTTACACAGCGCTTAGGCCCTACATTTTCTAACATTTATTGCATGTACCGGTATAGGCCTACATTTTAGTTGATATTAGCAGTATACTGGTAGTTTAGCTTGTATTGTGCATGTTGCTAGTTGTTCTGTTAGTTCTGCCCATGTAGCCAGCCGGTTAGTGTGTGTTATATAGAGCCAGCGAAGTGAACTGAAATGAGATAGAGGGGCGACGGAAAACGCAGAACTGGAAAACGTAGGACCAAACTGTACAAACTTGGTCCCACGTTTTCTGGTTCTGCATTTTTCACCTCTGCATTTTTCATGGTCCCGTGTTTCCAGTCCCGCGTTTTTAGCGTCCCCGTTTTGTACATGCCATGTACACTGTGTTCAAAGAAACACCCACTCACGTTTTCCTTTATATCTCCGTGAATAATATATAGAATTTCACAAAATTTTCAGGGAATGTTCACAAGGAAACAAGTATTCCACCAGTAAAAAGTTAAATATTTTTTGCTATCGGTGACGACATGATGACGTCATACTTCCGTATTTATAGATTATTGGTTTTACCATTAAAGACAAACATTTGGTGAAACGTTAATACACATCGATTGATCATTGTGCTGACTAAACCCAAAACGTGCTAATATGTCATGCAATTTTCCGTTTGTGAACTGTGTTTGTGGTTTATCTCCTTGGCTAGTGCGAGGTACTCAATTTTGTTGATAGCGGTAGGCGTACGCGCACTGCGCACTGCTTGGATGACACTTGCCCGCTATCAGTCGAACGGCTTGATACTGCAAGTCATGTCAATTTTTTATTTAAAAGTTTTATTCCATCAATATTCGACTGTTTGTCCATTGTTCAGAAACATCGTGCACAAACTTGTTGCTCCATAACTTTTGCTGACTCGCAAGCATTTCATCAAATGTCTGTCTTCAACTGTAAAACTTATAATTTCCAAACACAGAAATATGACGTCATAATGACGTCACCGGTGGCAAAGAATATTAATTTTTTTCACCGGTGGAATACACGATTCCTCCTAAACACTCCCTAAAAATTTTGTTCAAATCTAAACATTTTTCACGGAAATATAAAGGAAAACGTGAGTGGGTGCTTTTTTCTGAACACATTTGTAATGATGTAAATGATGCGATGCACTGAAATGGACTGAAGTCCCAGTTCGTTCGTTTCGTACCGTTCGTGCAACGCAACTAAAGTTCCGTTCTGTTCCGTGATTTACTGCACTTTATCACCAGTGCAACTTTTTACCCGATACTTGAAGGTGGGCGATCCACCATTCTCCTGTCCATTTCTCACTTTTTTATCATTTTCTTCTCCCTTTTGTCCCCCTTCCCTGTCCTTGAAGCGGGGTCCAGGGTGTTTGAAATTCTACATTGCGATAATGACGGAATAGTTTTAATCTACTTGATGTAAGTAGACTACCTCTAGCGGCCATAAAATTTCGGAAAATAATCCAATAATCCCTTAACCCATTTGAGCAAAATGCCCGGAGTGGATGGGCGATTTGCCCGAGTGGAGTATAGGCCTATGGGTTTTCGCCCATCACCTATATTTGAGGTGTAAAAAGTTGTTTTGTGACCTTGACGCTGGAGTGATACGCGTATCTGCAGGCTGCTGTATGACGAGCGATTCATGGCGTTCTACCCGGAGCGCGTCGTCTTCATCGCCGGCGGAATTCTCAACGTCGTTCACGCTCAATCCGAGATCTCGCAGCGACTGCAGGATCTGCGCACCCGCGACCGAGTATAGTACCACAGCCAAAATTTTATTACGCCGACTGTCGGCGAACCGCGAAAGTCGCTGACACAAATCACGAAACGGGGATGTTTTGGACTTTCAAACTAAACCATGCATTTCGACATGTCGAGATAGTTGCAACAGAGTTTGTGACAACGTCAGCGACAAACGCGTTTGTGTCGCTTTAGTGGAGTTCAGTCCGTGACAATACACGGAAAAAGTCGGCGCCCACAAGTCCGTGTGTCGCAAAGTCGGCGTAATGGAATTTTGGCTTAACCACACTTGAAAGCGTCCTGCCTTTCCGCGCTTGCCATCAACTGGATTAATTTTTTATAACTAAGTGAAAACTACGTACAAAATGCATTATTTCTGCATGAAACTTTAGCAACAAATTTATGGGAGTGGGCACAGAGAACACCTTCTCCCCAGACTCCACTGCCAGAGATGTGCGGACGCGCGTCCGCAAGCTTTTTGCGGTCGCCGACGCAATTTTTGATGTCTTTGCGATCGACGCGGATGCTTCTGAGAAAAACAAATTCCTTTACCGCAACGTTTGTACTTTCTAGTAACAATAATACTACAAAATTTTAGTTGCATTTGCAGTTTTTTCCACATGCCACATTGTTAAACACCGTCCCTGGGTTCCAGTGTATTCTAAACATTATCACTGTTGCTGGCAGGCAGTGCGGATGCGGACGCCTGACGCCTGTTGGCTTAGGTTTGCGGACTCGGACCCAAAATTCCGGGATTCGCACATCTCTGTCCACTTTCCACCATCCGCCATGTACTGCTTCGTATGGTAGGCTCCTCGGCGCTCAAAATCTGCACAATTTGTCTTTCTGGAAGAACTAAATTTATGTCTGTTACGAGTAACCGGTAACGAAAAGGCTTCATCTTTTTCGTCTCCCAGGCCTTCTTCTTAATTCCTGAAATTTCAAATATAGTGTATTTCACTGTTTTAATAAAGCCGGAGTCTGTTCGCCCTGTTGCTGGACCTTTTAATTTTGCCCATAAATTCTCCCAAAACTGGACATTCTCGGCCTCGAATTTTGTATATTGCGACAAGGAGAAAATTTTCAGACAGGTTAAAGTTTATCTCAAAATTCTTTTTTTTTCTGCCCCACCCTCTATCACGACGCCAGTGAGAATAATGTTTGTTATTTGATCCGTGTTAAACCCTTGTGTGATGTATTGATGATGATGCTAAATTGCTAATGTGTGTAAAGACGCGTACAGAGCGACGTAACTGAACTGAACTGAACTGACGTGGTTTAGTTTTTGACGAACCGACCTATGGGCAAGCAGGGCGAGCCTACTGGTCATTGGTTGACACGTACGTGAACGTAGTCATTTAGGCCACCGACGCCGTTAGATGGTGCCAACTGTAGTGCATCACTGCTTGCCCAGTGGTCAGTAATTCGTCAAAAACTAAACCGTTTCAGTTCAGTTCAGTTTAGTTACGTTTCTCTGTACGCACCTTTAGGCTAATCCGTTTTTCCTGAGCCATGGTCCAGTGCGAAGCATCATCAGTGGACCGGCTCTGTCGAACCATCTCATCTGTGATATTCTGGTGAGCAATGCGCAAGCTGGCGCTGTGATTGGCAGACAAGGCAGCCACATCAAGACGATCATGTCCAAGTCACGCGCGCTTGTTGCTGTAAGTAACTTTTCACTATTTCTTGCTATATATCTTCTCGTCCCTAAAAAGTGGGTTAAGTAAGTAGTAACCTATGGACTACGGAGTGATTGGGGCAGTGGTATTTCGTATTTCTGCTTCCTGTAGACAACAGGTCTAATTGTTCGTTGATGCGGCCGATGGATGGCCGCATAGTGCGTTCATGCCAATCAGCTGCCAGTTCCGAGATTGTCAAAGCGCTTTTGGTCACGAATCTGACTCGTGTAAGAAGCGTCATATCGAGTACATTTCATCTTTTTTGAGCCTGCATAACCTTTGCTCTATTCGTAGTCATAACTTCGTCAGATGTTAACCGATTTTCATAATAGTTTTGCTGACCAAATCAGTCGTAAACTAGGCGAACAGTTATTGTTACTTTACCTTAGCTTACCTCCGAGGTGCACTATGAACATGCAGTATTCATACTCGACCGCCAAGCACATTAGAGGTTAATTCTTAACGACAATGCGCTATACAAATTGACCTTTTACTTACTTACTTACAGGCTGTTATGTGTCTGCTCATCTTTGGTCGGCTCTTAGTTGGCTCCCACCCTCCAGATTTTAGACCTTCAGATTTCAGAAATCTATCAAGTCATTGGTGCCCCACTACCACGTCAAGGTGGCCGACCACGGTGGGGAACAGTTATTGTTATTTATTAATAAAAAATTTGAATATTTTTCTTTACAACTAGTCAGTGAAATCTTAATGTGTCATAATTCTCATGACGCTGACGCTCGGTCGCCGCCAACGTTGACGACAAAATTGCAGTAAAACGCAGATCGTTTAATTTGTAGAAAAAGGAGTGGGGTAGGCCTGCAGTCAATCGTAATGCCGAAGCTGGTCTCAATAGGGAAGAGACGTGGAGAGATGGTCTGGGGAGCGTCGTATTATCCCTATTGAGACCAGCTTCGGCATTACATGTATATGCACTGGGAGGGAAATATGGTCTATTTGCTGTGAGCTGTGCTTGTCTGGTGAGCAGGTGTTACCGAAACACAATGAAATCAGTTGCGACTCTGAGACGCGCTATGTTCGCATCATGGGAACACAAGAAGCTGTTTTTCGTGTAAGTCAGTTAATACATTTTGTATAATAATCATATTGGAGACGAGGAATGCGGAAGCTCTTTTCTGTTTCGATGGCTGTCAATTCTTCTGCAGCGTTTCGACGCTGTTCTTTTTGGAATTACAGAGTTTCATTCCTTTGACGCTTTAGCTTTGAAGCAAAAATTAGACTAATTGACGAGTTATGTGTTATTCTGGCATGTCACAGGCTAGCTACTGCGTTTTGCTGCACATGATTCGCTGGATCCCGTCACGACCAAACATAGAAGGTTAAGCCTATCAGTGTTAATTTACTATAGCATGTATTATAGTTTGGAAAAATAGTATGGATATAGTTTGAAAAAATTTAATCAACTATTTTTAGTAGGTTGAATTTTTTTCAGCACCGTATTTATGTAGTAGTTAGGCTACCAGCAGTGGAGAATTTACTATTTGAACAAAGTAATTAAATTAGGCTTAATTGATCGCTACTGATTTGGCAACTTATTGTGGTCACTCACTTCACGGCTGGTTTAGTTTGGTTTTGAGTTTAAATTTTGGTAAGGTGCATATGAGAAAACATCGGCCAGGATTACTATCATTAGCTGATTATTTTTGCGTTAAAAATTAAATACCGTTTAGATTTCCTATCAACTAGGTTTTAAAAAGTGAATATTATGACTTTTGGTTGGTGGTTTTGTTTACCAATTCTTGTAAGTTTTATTATTGCCTCTGGTGTAGTGTTAAATTTTTACGCCTTTCTTTCCTCCCCGTATAAGTAGGTTGCAGACTTCGGCCCTTTTTCACAGCATTTTTGCAGCTTGGAAACTTCATTTGTTGATACCCAAGTTTTGTATTGTAATCTAAACGCTCGACTACACCATGGTGTCCCAACACTGCGCCTCACAGACTGGACGTTCAGTTGATCATATCTGATCAGGTTCTATCTTGGGTCCTCTGCTTTTTCTCATACCCTCTGCTTGTTCTCGTCATCAGAACATCCATCCAGCTGCAAGTCGCCACGTCGAACCTATCTTCTGTGTCCATCGCTGGCGTTGATCTACCGGTAGCGGAGAAGATGAAGATACTCGGTGTGGTTCTTGATCGTCGCCTTTCTTTCAACAGCCATGCGACTGCGGTGGCGAGAGCCTGCAACTATCACCTCTGGGCCATTCGACACATCCGTCATCTGCTGTCCACTGAGCTGGCCCAAACTTTGGCCTGCAGTCTAATACTGTCGCGTTTGG
>Ga0209367_1005362_pt1 | contig 17767 bp, 9 predicted proteins | sample WorMetLIZISLAND2_FD_187412 | JGI IMG/M metagenome (GOLD analysis project Ga0209367, IMG submission 187412) | Marine gutless worms symbiont microbial communities from Max Planck institute for Marine Microbiology, Germany - Olavius geniculatus... ... | reverse complement strand
TGTTACTTTATGGTCAGCGCATCGACACTCATCTGACCGACCCTCCTTTAGGGACTGACAGAGGCTTCCCGCTGGTGTTCGACCATCGCACCAACGAGGCGCAGTTCATCCGCCTTCTTCGAAGAATCCGAACGAATCCGTATAGAATCCGTAGAATCCGAAGAATCCGTATAGAATCGTTACTGGTAATAGAACGACGACACCAAATGACTGTCGTCGATCGACTCTTCTGCTCGCGTATTAAAAAACAGCGAACAGACCGGTGCAGGATGTCCAAATAAAACGACATATCTAACGTCGTTAATTCAGTAATTAATAAGCAGATCTAGAGGAAACACTCGGAGCGTTCGAACCTCGCCGAGAGTTGGTGACGGGCCTAGGCTTATTTTATTGCCGAGTGTCTAGGTCTATAGAATTCATGACAACAAATAAAAATTTATAAACAATTTTCTGATCCAAATTCGGATCCATATTTTGGATCACCAACAAAATCCGACCAGCTGCTTATTGGCCCACGGTTTTCAAAAACTATCAAAGTTTGATCGCAAAATATTTGAGTAATCGCGCTGAGAGATAAATAAACAAACAAACAAACAAACAGGCGAAAGTAAAAATACAGGAAACTCCATCATTGGGCAAAAAAGAACGGATAGTTGTAAGATAACGTAATAACCTTGTATACGAATCATTCACAACTCTACGCACTAACCTTCTTCGTAATGAAGTACAGGCCTCGTTTACCTCGGCCCAGTAGAGATATAATGTGCAGCCGTCCGCTTTAAACTGAGCAGCTCTAATCTTAATCCTAATTGTTATGTACATTTTTATTCAAATAATAGTAGCACAATTTAATAAACTGAACTTAAGTAAACTCGCCGACAGCATCAACCGCGCAACTGACGTCACCACGAGGCGGAGTCTGCGTTCCAGCTCATCAACGGCGGTCGTTGTTCCAGTGACTCGTTGCAGCACGATCGGGGATCGCGCTTTCCCAGTTGCTGCTGCCCGTGCATGGAACAGTCTACCATCGTTTGTCACGTTATCGTCGTCACTGTCGACTTTTAAGCATCATTTGAAGACGTACTTGTTCGCAACATCCTACTAGTGACGCTCATTCTAGTTCTCCTAGTTTTCTGTTTGCCGAACATGTCGACTCTTAGTGTAATTATGTTACGTGTCCTTGAAGTCTACTTAGACTAAATGCCACGGTAATAATTTTCGTGCATAATAATAATAATAATAATAATAATAATAAAGGCTCTTGAAAGAGTGCAAATCTTGTTTTTGTCAATTTGCAAAAACTGCATACTTGCATGTGAAATTTTGGATACTTTTGCGTGTCAGTGTAGTCAATGTGTTATCCGAGTTGGTAAACTAAAGAGGAAGTTAGTTTTGTAAACATAATAAGCAACAGAAGCGGTAAACTTTTGTCGCTAGAGTTACGGTACCAAGTAATACTTTTTGAGACATTCAGCTGTATGAGTCGACACAAAATTTCTCGGTCGTGCGTGTTCGACGACTTTCAATGATCGATCGATGATCTGGCTGTTGCATCTTGTGCTGCACTTATATTCGACAGAATTCCTAAACCGGTTTCGCCGAACTCTGGCAGAATATTGCAGTGAGAGTTACGCACACCGAGTTGATGAAATTTTAACCCAAAGCGTACCACAAAATGAGGTTTTTCTTACAGCTTATCAATCCAGAATGCAGAGCAGCAGAATATAAATCACAAGCGTGTTGTAGCGTTTTTTAATTGCAATGCTTTCTTTTCTGTGCGTCTAGGTGGATTATGGGAGACAAATTTGTTCAGAACGCTGGCTACAACGAGGTCGGAGAACTGAACAACATCATCATCGTCTACCCGCAGGCGACTTCTACCGACGTTAACGTAAATGGCTGCTGGGACGGAGCGGGTTATACATCCGGTTACTATGGTAAATACTAGCAACCTAAGTTCGACAACTTTTCTGTCGTTTATTAAATTTATAGTGTTTTGCATATAAATTAAAATTTTGCATGTTGGTCATTGCTGCCCATTGATTAATTCATACAAGGAAATCAATAAAAGTCACTCCATTATGTACAGTGACAAGTGTAACGGTTTAAGCCTCTATTAACCGCTATTAGGTACCGACTTCAATATCCTATTCTAAAAATTTGCTCTCTTTCGGGTTAAGTAAAACCCGATTATTTACTCCGTTAGCAGACTCTAATTTTTCCCTTTTCAACGGTGAAAATCACATCCAAATCGGTCCATTAACGGCGGAGATATTTCCCTCTAAAGTTACTAACCTGTCTCCACTTACCTCGGGATCGTCTGATAACACCCCTTGGTTCCAGTGCGGACTACCGTAAATGGAATCACCCGACCGTATATAAGCGAGTGCCACTCTGCGATAGATCAGTCGAGACCTGGAGCTCGGAAGGTGCAACCGGTCGAAACGAGCGCAAGCGTCGAACGTAAGGTGTACATCTAAGAGTTAGGCCCCTAAAGGACTCTACTCACCAAAATTTAGAAAAAGGAGTTAGAAAATACTCCTATAAAAACCACGGAAGAGGAGTGAAGTAGACGAGTAATACGCTTCTCAGACATTGAGGAATTAGAGTGGATATATGTAAAAAAAACTTACCAGTTTACAACTTTAGTTGGTAATCAGTAACATAGTCTAAAGCCTTCTTCATTTGATGTTATTTGTCGTATTAGGCTTAGGCCTACTTGCCCAATTTTATTGATAGCGTAGCAGCCGAAAATGTTTCTGTAAGCCTATGGCTAAGCTAATGGTAGGCGTATAACAAGGAAGCGAAAATATGATCCTGTGCCGACACAATATTCAGCTAACCATGCACTCATAGGCCTATGCATACAAACTGTCCAACTGCACAGCACAACCCTAACCCTGACATTAGACACTCTAAAGCTGAAAGATGCTGAAGCAGCTATTGTGCCATGGAGAACATTTACATCAGTCTTGGATTTTTATGCCTTATTGCTTGAGTTATGAACACGTGTATGAACACAGATGGATGGCCAAATAATAAAGTGATTAGACAGTGCATAGTGTGTTTTCTGTGCGTTTGTATATGCCGGTGATGCGTGTTGTTCACAGCGACAAAAAATGGTCATCAAATGCTTGCAGTGTGGCGAATGGTCGAGAAACTTGCGTATTCTTCTACGAAGAAAGGTGCAGCTTCTGATTGAAATAGATGTACAGAGCATAAGTTTATACACTTGTTAACGACAACATTTAAGGACTTGCACGTCGAAAACAGCAAACATTACAAAAGGTGATATTGCTCGCATCACACTGACTGTGTGTCAATGTGCTGCTGAATAATATCACCTTTTGTAATTTGGCCATAGATATCTTACCATCACGATCTTGACCATTTGGGGTCACGTGACATTCAAATGACAACAAGTGTCTGTTGCGGTGGAATTAGATTGGCCTCATTCAATAGCCCGTTTCCCAAAACCTCCCATTAGATGCAAACATCTTGAAGATATCTCTTACAGAATCCGAATTATCCCCTTTTGTCTCAAATTTTGTTGCCATGGCGACAAGAGCCGATCGTGGTAAAATTTTGTTGGCAGTATTCGACGGCCCAACCTCGAAACCCCCTAATGACGCACAGTGGCGTATTTAGGATTTGGCAAAGGGGGGAGCATGGCGAGCGCGCAGAGCGCGAGCCTATAACGGGGGTCTGGGGCTCCCCAGCGGGGTCCAAGGGCAGAGACCCTGGTCGGGGAGATGCAAAGCACCCCTGAAGCTGAAACACCTTTTGCTTTTAAACGTTCAATAGAAGCCGCAAATTCGCCCATTTCTATTGAAATTTGGAAACGCAGAAAATTACAGATATTTGCATTGTTTTAGCCAAAAATAGAGTTTAGCAAGCTGCAAAACGTCGTCACGAATTAATGTGAGTTACAAAAAGGCAATAAACTTTACAATAAGCACAGTAGGCCTACAGTACAATAATAATGAGCCGTGTCAAACCCGGTCTGTCGTCGTCAGAATGCTTGATCCGTTGATCGTCGCCGATGTCGTCGTTCGCAAGCGGTGCGCCGTGTCTTTGGCGTTTGGCATCGTAAAACGTATGCGGTCTGACACTTTGTCATTGTCGTCTAAGCACTTGCTAATAACTAAGCTGAGCTCATAGTTACGTTTTGTGCCCTTCTTTGACTTCTAGCTGTTCCATGTGCGAGTGGCGGGCTGGCAGCAATGCTGTACAAGACAGCGGGCGGGCGGGCGTATCCAAACTGTCTATTCCTCCAGTGAAATAAAGCACTTCGCTTAATAACATTGTGATATCATGACACTGGCATACGGAGCTTGGTTCCTGGGATTCTCATACTGATGAGTTCTGATAACGTCGCACATAGGATCTATGATGTCTGTCACGGTACGATGCCGCTGCAGCTTGTGTTGTCTGAGAATAGGGCGTGTCACAGTTGCCACGGCAAAGGAACGCATCTTAAGAGCGCTGTCATAGTCGCGTTACATGCAAAATAATAGGCATATCTCAGATCTGACATTTTAAAATATTAATTAACCACTGTCCATGGCGTGCGCCAGCCAGCCGCCGACTGCCTCGCTGTTGGTTTCATATATAGTGCCGTGTCACTCACCTATGGACACTAAACCGTCCGCCGCAAAATATTATAGGCCTATACGGCTTGCAGCCGGTTTTCAAAAGCGTTCGGCGACGCCGGCGTCATATCAGATGTAATCTCACATGGCGATTTTAATCGCATGTTGTATCGGTATAAAAAAGACCATCAAACATTGTTAAATTTTGCAATTTTTGCTGGAAAACGGCAAAAAACGCACCTGTTCATATAATGTCGCCTGTAAAACATTCTCATGGTCGGGCCAAAGGGGGGCATCGCACCGTGCCCCCCCTTAAATACGCCACTGGTGACGCAAAGATCTCGCAAATATCTCTATCACAAGTCGCGTTATAGCCCATTTTGTCCCAAATTTCGTTGTCGTGGCAACCAGGAAAGGTCGGGGCAAAATTTTATTGGCATCATTCGATGGCTCAACCCCGAAAACCCCTCTATAGACGCAAAGATCTCGCAGATAGACCTATCTCTAGCAGAAGCCGAGTTATAGCCCATTTTGTTCCAAATTTCGTTGCCATGGCAACTAGGGAGTGCCCGAGGTAAATTTGGATGGTACTGTTAGATAGGCCATCCCCAAAAACCATACTTATAACCAAAAATTACGACTGTATCTTATACACAGCCAATGTTATTATTTTTTAAAAGAATTGTTTAATTTTCCCCATAGGCACATTGTATTTTTTTGGAATTTTTAAAAATAAACACGTTAAAAATTGATTTCAAATTTTTTAACCCTCAAAAGGCACATCCTTGCACAAGACTGCGTCGTTTGAGCCATCGCGCGCAAAAAATCCGCCGAAGGGTCCGACCTGTACGCGAGTTTCTGAAAAAAGTATATGTACAGCTAGAAAAATTTTTGCACATATTTCACCTATTTGCCGATAAGCCCCCCTTTGGTCAGATTTGTATAAAATTTTGCATGAGGGGTCATCTAACCGACGTAATCAACCCTGCCAAATTTTATCTCAATCGGCTCAGGCGTTTCGATTCTGTGGGGGGTCGAATTTTTCGATTTCCCATAGGCCTACTTGCAACAGACACTAAACCAATCGCTGTTAATATTTCTACTCGTGTTAACATTTTTTTCGGTGCGAGATCTTTGAGCTCCCTAACCGCGAAAGTTTTGCACATGATGGGAAATGTGTTGGATTCTATAATATTGGTCCAAAATTTCGGGGCCCTTCCCGAAAAAAAATTTGGGGCCAAAACATGCACAATTTGGCACGATTTCGGACGACTTCAAACTTCGATGGCAAAATAATATCTTCGAAACGGATGATCGGACAACGTTACGACCGACGGCGATTTCTCCTGTGTTCGGCAAAGGAAGTCCGGTGAACTTTGGATTATATTATCCACAAAGTAGAATATGTGTGTTTGATCTCACCAAAATTGACTTTTTAGGAAGACCGTATTTCGGCCCCTAAGGTGTGCTGCATTCTGAAATTTTGCACGCGCTATAGAATGACCATGACCAACTTTTGCTAGCGCACCACCGCCGAGGAAATTGTTTAGAACGGAACGAAAAGTTGGCTTAAAATTTAGCCAGTGCGCGCTTATAACTTTTGGGCAGTAGTAGTAACCCCACGAAACTTGGCCACGTAACATGCCGCTAGGTAGGCATGATAAATGTGTACATTTTTTGGGAGGGCAAGCACTACAAAAATTTGGGAAAGCAAAAACGTGCAAAATTAGGCGCGATTTCGGAAAACTTTAAACTTTAACCACAAGTATCAATAGAACGAATGAAGATATAAAAATATCGGAAGAGCAAATAATCAGCCACAATCCTCGTGCGTTGCGCAACAATAGTGAACTTTGGTCCACTAACCCAAAAGTTACAGGCGCATTTTGACCCGCTTAAGATCAATCATGCGCGCGCTGTACAGATCAATGCTTTTGAGTTTGGGCCACGTGACTTTGCTACGACGGAAATTTTTGCCCCCTAAATGTTTTCCCAACTGAACTTACGGCGCCGGGCGGACTAACGTTGCCCCAAATTTCTAGTTGTTTTTTTTGTTCGCCTCACCGTTACACTAAATTTGTGTTTTAGCCTCTAATATTTGTCACTTCGTTTCAGCTGCAAAAATGTTTTTCTTGACTTTTGTAAACTTTGCCATCATTTGTGTAATAATGTCAATCCTCGGGTGGATTGGCGTTATTTTATCGGCAAATGAATTACTGGAATTGCAGACGAAAAATTCCGAGTAAAACGGGACAAGATATCTGTGTCTGGATTTTCGTCGGGCGGTGTCATGGCTACTCAGATACACGTTGCTTACTCCACCATCTTCATGGGCGCTGGAATCATCGCTGGAGGTAAGCACCACTGATAGTTGTATGTTCCGTTGCTATAGTATCCCAAGGAACAGATTATAAAATCACTTGCGTTTGTCTGTCTGTCAATCTGTCTGTACGTGCTCCTACGGCGGACGGCCGCAGTTTTTATTCGATTTTGATGAAATTTCGTACAGTGGTTCGGAGCCCAAAAAGACAGATCGAACTTTGTTTCTGGGGTGAAAATCTAATCAGCCTTTCCCATATTTTGCCTAAATTTTTACCCCCGTAATGCATCTTCAGTGGGAAGTTTTTGACACCGCAAAAAAGAGGCCCGCAGTGACGGTTGATATCTCCGACGTGGCTTGAGGGGCTGCTATGAACGCAAACCCAACAAATACTTGTATACCCCAATTTGCTCCACTTTCCACAAAAATGGTAATCACTGCATTCTCAGTGGTAATTAAGCATGCCTAAATGTTTGACATGCTACATCTCAGTAACCATGCGATATATAGAGACAGTTTCAATGGACCAATATTGTAATTCCAATGATCGCGTAACCAGTGACGTCATGCAACTTTAAAAGGTCAAGGTCGTGACACCAAAATTTTAAAGGTTTATATTTCCATATGCGCAGTAGGTATAGAGCGGCAATGTGGCAGGTAGCTCGTTGCACAAAACGTATTTTAGTTATTAAAATGATTTGAAAGCATTTTCGATATAGTTTTTGTTTACGATCTATTACTACATCATCATCATCATCGCGGGCATACTACGAGTAATACTATTACTAACCATATTTATATAGCGCTATTACGCGGAGCTACAGAGGCGCTGGAGGCGCTGGAGCAGAGCACAGTTTGTATGAGCTTATTGTGTCGGCACAGGGTCACATATTCGCTTCCTTGTTGGTTGTTGCCATTAGCTAAGTCATAACAGAAACATTTTCGGCTGCTACGCTAATCAGTAAACATTAGGCAAGTAGACCTAATACGACAAATAACATCAAATGAAGAAAGCTTTAGACTATGTTAGTGATTACCAAATAGTCAGCTTGTAAGGACGTCATATGCATAATGCATAGCCCCATCTAAGGTTAGTAGTTACCCAAATGATTTTTGCTGTTTTAAAGGACTGATATCATCACGTCGTCCTTACACAGAGTTTTAAACTGACGAGTTTTTTACGTGTATTATTACCTCCGCCAAGGAGGTAATATTTTTGCCAGAGTCTGTCTGTGTGTGACCAAGATAGGCCTAACTCAAAAAGTTATGGACGGATCTTTCTGAAATTTTGAGCGAAAGTCGGGAATGGCACAAGCTACCAGTAATTCAATTTTGGGGTTGATCCGGAAGGAATCCTGGATCATTTTTGATCACTTTGACTTGCAAAGGCGAGGTTTCGGAACGGCCGGATGTTTCGATAAAAAGTGCTGAGTCAATGACGCGTAAAATGCGATCGGAGTCCGAAACTTTAAATAAGCAATTGGTTTGCAACCTGGATTAGACTAGGACTACGATGTTGTGTCGAAACAATATGCTTGGCAGAGGTCTGCGGGCTCTGACTGCTTTTTCTAGTTATTATTACCGTTAGCGTTGTTGTTTATTGGCGGCCGCGTGGATGGCGAAGTCGTGTCTGTGGTTGTAGTACCGTACTACTGCGGCATGGGAGACTGGAACCGTACTTTGCTGGAGTGCCTGCAAGAACCTGAGCGCATCGACATCAGAGCGCTGACTGAGCAGACAGAGAAATATGCCAGCGACGGCGTGATTGATCCGACCAGTTACATGCTCAACGATCGAGTCTTCATCTATCACAGTCCCAACGACAGTCTTGTCGCACAAGGTCACTCGATCTGGCTTTTGTTGGTCTGTACGAATGACAGGTATTTGAAGCGGTATTTTTAAATACTTTGAACGGGTATTTATATTATTTTAAATTTTGAAATGCTCACCGTAGCACTGTTTACATGTTTGCGCAGTTGCGCAACGATTACCGGATAGCCTACACTGTATATGGGTCATAGGGATCTTTGGCATTATGGAGAACTTAAGTATGACTTGGCTTGTGCACTTCATAAGGTGGTGTAGCGACATTACTAAGGTGAGGTGGCCAAAATTAAAGCCATTTGCCTCAAGTCTTTTCGTGATGTCGCATGCCAAAAATTATTAAAAGCGGTTAATGTTTTACGAAATTATTCAAAATTTAAAAATGGCATTTTTATGAATCACGGTTTATGTGCATTGTGCAACGCATACAGGTGCCGGAATAAAGGTGCAGCGATATTATAACAACTTTGTCAACCCTAGGAACATCAAGACTCTCTTTAATATCAACTCCGAGCATACTTTTGTACGTTTCATGTGCTTTTTTATTTTTTTCGTAAAATGTTTTTTCTTCAAGTTGCTCAGAAACAACTTTGAGCAAGATGGCTGTACCAGGGTTTGAGGCGGGTCATTTTTTCTGGACCCGACCCGACCCACGTTTTGGAGCTAATGAGTGACCAGTGACCCGACCCGACCCGGTCCAGCCATTTTAAGCTCTGAAGTCCAAAAATTATAATGATATTTTAATCGATTAATTAATCACTAACATTCCGCAGCTGTAATGTACATATAAAACATATACAATAAACCAAACTAGAGTGTCAAGCCTTGCACAAGGCCAAGTAATTGATATTCAGTACGCTTTGTAACGTAATCCGTTACAATACAGTTCAGCACAATGCTAAGTACTGCCCGCAGTATTATGCACACAAATCAGGCACACAAAAAATCAGCGTGACCTTGACCGTTAACCAATGATCTAGATATTCTAACCGTAACCCTAACCCTAACACTAACCCCTGCTCTCTGCATTTTGTGTAAATCTATTTTCCATTGAATCACAGAACATCCATTACGCGCATGCACATCGTCGTCGTTACTGTTCGCGTTGTTGCTTTTGTAAAGTCGACTAATATAAACTCAATGTGTCTAAAAACTGCAAGTAGATTAGCAGTGAAGCTCCTGTGTGAAACAGCGAGGACAGAAGAATCACCTTGGTAGCAACGCTGATAGCATTCGTGTTCTAGTTATTACGAGTGACGGTACAACGTGCTTTACCTGTGGCTGTATGTTTGCCATTGCTGTAGCCGACGATCAATTATGGCGTTCCATGTGATACTGTGGGTTATCCGACGATTGGTCGCTGCAACTACAGCGCGGCTTATCACATCTTGCAACACATTTACGGAAAACTAAGGGTGATGTATCACTGTATTGTATACATTATGAGTCATAGAACCACTATGGCAGTATTTTTTTGCGATATTCAGTAACGTTCTGACCGGAGGCGCGTTTCGCACTATTTTTCTCTGAAAATCTCTGAGAATCTCAGATATTCTAACTTAGAAGCGCGTTTTGCACTTTCTACTTCTATGAGATTCTCTGAGAAATTGTGAGCAAGATTTTTTTGGCTACGTTATGCTAGCTCGCTTGCTTGTAAGTTACGTCATCCAAATGGATGAAATTGGCTAGAGTAGAATTCTATGTTAGAATTCTCGTAGAATTCTTACTTGCGCGTTTCACACTTTTCGTGAGAACTAGTGAGAACAACTGAGCCGTAGATGTGAGATTCTCAGAGAAAAAAAGTGCGAAACACGCCTCGGGTTTGGCATAACTTTTTGCTTGTGACACCTAATACGACGCCAACGCGACTGAACTCAAATTGTTGAGTTGAGTTGAGTCGCGTCGGCGTCGTAAGTGAATTGGCATTTATTAACCGATTGCGCGTTTTGGGTGTTTTATTTCTGTGAAAGCATCACAGATGATAATACCACGATCGTATTTGTTTAATGTTGATTTGATTCAGACAGTGCTTCATCGTATGAGAGATGGGAAGGCCTCGTTAGTAGCCTAGATGTTTAACCCTCTACCGCATGGACTATTAAATATTGGCGAAAAAAAATTTCAATGGATTAGCTATCTGTATTATGATCAAGAAATATGGGAATTATCATTTTATTGCATAAAATTTAGTCATTTAAGAGAAAAAAAATACTTTGCCGCGCGTCATCACCATGCGGAACTCAGCAAACTATCAACGATGGTCATCTGTGTGCCGCCTACGCATTGCAAAACCTGCTAAATCTTTATTTACATCCCCGTTCTCGTAAACACTGTTACCAATCTTGATCTGAGAGTCAAGTATTAGAAACGAATAAGACAACTTTTAGGCTATTGTAGGCCTAAATCGAAACAAAATTCGTCACGCAGGCCCTAACTGTTAAAATGGCAAAAAGCAAAAACTTACGACACTGTCACTTGTCGGGAGATTTCATGATTTTATAAGTCACGATAATCACAACAAAATAGGCCTACCATCGGTTGCAGACTGATGAAATTACAGTGCGGGTTAATGGACAAAGTTTTTGTACTCGTTCAATATTATTCGACAGTTGTTGACAAATATACGCTGTGTTCATGCTCGCGTATTGCTTGTAGGTTGTATTTTGTGTTCGGCTATGTACCTTTTCTAATTTCCACAAGCTTTGTAGAACTTCATGTCCCTTTTCCCTGAAGGTGACATCAGTGGACTAAGAAGGAATGGTTGTAATTATCACTTGATCACCATATTTCTTTGTCGGTTTCTGTGTACAGAGGTGGAACTGGCGGAGGCGCGCAGGTCCCCTGCCTGGCGATGTACGTATATGAACAACACGTAGGCCTAAGCTATATAGAGATAGGGGCGTCCACTTCATTGACAGGATGCTTCCTGAAAGGGGAAATTTTGTTGATGGTGAATTTTGTTGGTTTGAACTCCATCCAAAATATTGAGAATAGGCCACGAAATGCGTAAAAATGCGTTTGCAACCGGATCCCACTGGGAGAGCATACAGCGCTCCCACAGAGCCTATGGCTGTTTGAACATTTGTTGTCTTGTTAGTCGCGGTTTTTTAAGTAAACGTCTTCGTGCGAAAAATCACTATCCTCGAGCTGGAATAAGTCGACTTATACGAGTTTTGTACGGTTTTTATTTGACTGTACACTAATTAAATTCGAGAGCCTAGAGTGGTATGGTTGCTGCAACTTGGGAGAAGGTTGTTTTTTTCGGCGCTGACGGGGGATGGACACTCGATCCTGCATCGTGCATCCAGTTAGCTTCTTACTGTCAATTGTCTCTGATTAATTAGTTGACTGAATAATTAATTTGAAAATCAAACATCGTAGATTGACCGTCTTGGCAAAATGACCGTCGTCATCATTAGCCTCTCATTATAAGTGTCGTAAATCACTAACCGAAGCAGACCACACAGGTCGAGTCAGAATGACGTCACGAGCACATTGGCGGGAAGGGCTGCACATCTGATTATACGACTGTTCGTACCACGCCTTTGAAGTATGCGGTTGACGATTCGTACCACGACGCGAGGTGCGAACGACTGCAAGATGCAGTAGATTGCACCCTACGAGATAAGCAGGCAGGATTCAGAAAAGCGCGTTCATGTACTGAACCTGCGCAACATCATTGAACATCAACCAGACCTCAACATAAACATCAACATAAACTCAACATTAACTATACCGGTGGAATACGACGTGTTTCTTAATAAACATTTTCTAAAACTTTTGTAGAAATCTGAACGGAGACGTGAGTGGGTATTTTTTTTTCTGAACACCCGCTTTTTCCAGGTTTGTCATTAGCAATACGCTGATGACACTCAGCTCTTCATTGCAGGTCTGGTTGATGTTTAATGATGTTGCGCAGGGTGAATATTTGTTCAGTGCATGAACGCCCTTTTCTGAATCCTGCCTGCTCATCCCGTAGGGTGCAATCTACTGCATCTTGCACATCCGATCCATCATCTGATATCGCTAACCTCACTACCTGTCTGCACGCTATACAGTCATAGTTTTGCTTAAACGGAACGGCACTAAATCCTGATAAGTCAGATGCTATACTACTTGATACTCGTCAGCGTTCCATAACCTTTGCTTCTGTTCGTTTTGTTGATGTTGTCGGCTACTCGGTTTTGTTGTCTGACAACATAAAGATTTTCGTGTCACTCTGGACTGTCACCTTTCTTTGCACAAATACGTTAGCTTCATCTGCAAATCTGCTTATTATCACATCCGGTCACTTCGCCATATTCGTTCGGCCATCACTGATAATATGGCCAGATCAGTCGCTTCTTCCCTGGTCTGCTCTCACCTAGACTACGCTAATTCTGTTCTTTTCGGCGCCACCCATAAAAAATGTTAATCGTTTTCATCGCATCCAAAACACATTTGCCAGAGTCGTTGCCAGTCACGCTGTTCCTCGTGGTACTCGCTCATCTGATATTCTCCAGAATCTGCATTGGCTCCCAATTGATCAGCGCATTGAACTTAAACTGCCACTTTGACGTACAGGATTCTCAACTCCTCTTAACCTGTTTATCTTCGTTCTCTACTCAATTATCACACTCCCACACTTTCTCTGCGTTTTGCCAACACACATCTGCTGTCGGTTCCACGTGTCCACGCCACCTTTGCCTCCCGCGGTCCTCCCGCGGTTTTAGCGTTGCAGCCCCCACTGTCTGGAACTCACTACCCTTTAACATTTGCAGTTCTACCATTGCAGACACTTTCCGTCGCCTCCTTAAAACTCACTGCTTCCAGCAGGCCTACTGCTCCCCCTAGCGGCTCAGCCAAGTGCCTCAGATTCGGTTACTGGCCGACATTGTGCACTTTAAATATGCACGTACTTACTTACTTACTTAAAATGTGTTCGTCAACCCGCCTACGACTTCACTAACGGCGAGGTAGCCAATAAAGCCGTGCACCTAGACCCCAGTTCCCGTGCCATGGTACGAAACGTCAAATTCCATGAAACGAAAGCGTGGTACGAATCGTCTGTACCCGCACATCTCGCAAGGCGTACCCACGGACGACATGGGCTAGGCCTACCTGACGGGCTGAGTCAGGGCCGGTTTTCGCTGGTGGGAGGCCTGGGGCCCAGTGGCGTATTTGGGATTTCTGAAAGGGGGGCAATCCCTCCCATCCTCCCCTTTCTTTCCCTTTCCTTTGAGGGGTTTGGTGGGAGACCCCCTGTTGGTGGGAGGCCTGGGGCCCGGGGCTCCCCGCCCCCCCCTAAATCCGGCCCTGGGCTGTGTATCTTGTTCGCTATGTGAATGTGAATGTCGCGTGCAGTTTCTCGAGTTCGATCAGAATGAATTTTTCTACAATTCACCAGCAGCGAAGTCTGGTATGGATGACGTCGGATACATCTATGTTCCGTCCGGCTGCAAGTCTGGCGCCTACGGTAGGTCTACGTATTCATGGGCTAAGATCTAAAGCGTTCTGAAGTGCATTAGTACTGTCGTAATCATTTCTGAGTTGTCATATACAAAAAGTGACCAATAGTCTACAAAACAAAAGGCTATAAAATACGTAAAAACTTGCATGCGGCGTATATTCATTGTCATATTTCACAAGGGTCCTCTTGTGATACTGTTCACCGTGAACGAAGCCACAACTTCCAACTTTCTGATCGCACATCAGTCTTCAAGGACAAGTGCTGTGTAATTTTTACTAACATTGGCAAATTGTTTTTTTTCATTGTCCTTCAATTTGTGTTTTTGGTTAACTGCGGTTTGTCTGTTTGTATTAAACCTCGAATGAATGAGTAAATGAATAAATAAAAGTACGACAGTGATAACTGACATTGGCGAAAGTCGATGGCCCATCATATTGTGTTTTCTGCTGAAATGTGCGTTTAACGACGAAAATCTTTTGTTTTGTCGCGAAAGAAGTTTAGATAAAAATGTTCAGAACAAGCAATATGGATGTTATGAGACAGTGTCAATTTTACTTTGATATTTACGCGCGATAGCAGAATGCTACGCGCGTCTTAGTCATGGCCTGGGCGTCCGTCTGTCCGTCTGTCCGTCTGTCTGTTTGTCCGTCACACTGCTGTATTGTGCCAACACGGTGCAAGCTAGGATCACGAAATCTTTACTGTGGACTGCCACAAGGACTCTAGTTTATCGTGACAAAATTTCGTGACCCTGGGTGAGGGGGTTCCTCTTGAACTAGGGCGTCAAATAGGGGTACCCTCTCTAAAAAGACGTTATTTTGCCGCTGTTGGCTCTTATAGTGTGAAAACGGTTGCAGATAGGTACAGAACAAGCACTGGTGACAGGTTTTTAGATTTGGCAACATCGATAACCTTGAACGACCTTGAACCTCATAAAAAGGTGTTTTTAGTGAATTTTTTTCGCAGTTTTTTGCTGCAGCGCACATTTCAACAGTGAACTGTGACGAAATGGCACAAGATAGACTAAGACAGCCTGCATATGAAATTATCAGCATTAAAAGTAGATTTTAGCAGTCCAAGTCCGACCCCCTATGTTTAAGAAGGCCGGCGCAGGCGGGCGTCAAAGACAGCTACCCTTTTAAAAAGTGGTTATTTTACCGCTATTGGCTCGTGTTGCGTAAAAAAATTGCTGCCTACTCTACTGTGGTAGAGTCGCGCAAAGACGTTCGATGTCAAATATTCCGCCTACGGAAGCAGCTTTGTTAATTATGGGCCATGGCACTAATGCCAGATGGTGTTTATTGTTAGTAGGCCTATTTAGTAACCCGCTACAGCTATGCTGTATATAGGCGTTTATAGCACGATTGTCGTCTGTCTGTCTGTCTGTACGTCTGGATGTCACGGATGTATTATGACTAAGCGTTAAGTCTTAGAAAGAATTTTTCGCGCAAATAACACAGCCCTGTGTCGAAACTCCACTTACAAAATTTAAGGGATGCCGTGCAAGGGGAACGTTTTAAAATTTGGGTGGAATGGATGGGGTAAAAATGTGCTTTTTTCAACAGAAAACTGGTCATATCTTGAAAAAGGTGAAAGGTAGGGCCAAGGTTACTATTAAATACTAATAGGACGCAACATAGGCTTTTTTAGATGACATGAAAATTATTCACCTTGAAAGTCCTTGAAGGTCAGTACGCGCTGTTGTAACTGAACGGTAAACGATAGGTTGCTATTGATCAGGAAGTCGCATATTCCCTTTCGAATGACATGAAAATCATTGACCTTGGATAACCTTGAAGGTCAGTACTGCAACAAAAACTATATAGGCTGTAGCGCGTCTTCCTTAGCGATAGCTGGGCTTTATTGTTTTTTATTTTTGTTAGTTGCATGTATGTGTTATTTTATCGAATGTTCGTTGAATAAAGATGTATATGGTAAAAACAAGTGTCCCATGGCTCCTTGTGCAAAAAGGTCGCGAGACTCTCTGTCACAAATCTAAGTGAAATACGGTAATACCTGATAATGTCGTCAAAATCTATTCATATTGAGCATATCTGCACACCGACACAGGCCGTTGAAAAATCATAGCCGTGGCGGAGACAATTGCGCGCACGAAAAAAACTGTGCATAATTAATGGGAATAGGCCTGAAGTGGCAAAGTTGTTTGTTCGCACAGAATGCGCACTACACGTGGCGTTTCACGAATGTCTTCAGGGAAGGTATGTACTCGTATATTCGAGTTTTTACTGTGCGGGGATTGGGGATATAGGCCTAGGTAGTTCAAAAGACTAGCATTGTGATTCGAGGCATTTTTGTCCAGGGGCGGTGAGGCCTAATTATTGGTCCCGTAGCGCCAAATGGCAGAATTTCGTTACTATGCATTTTTTGCATAAAATTTTCTTCGATTAAGCACGAGATAATGTTGCGTGCAATGCCGCTAAATTACCCACCACGCGTACTGCCTTTGTCGTATAATTTATGGTTGGGTGAGACGATGGAACAAAATGAGGCCTACCGGACCCTTTGGTTTGCGTTGTATAGCATTTAAGTACACAAACACTGATAAAATTTAGCAGAAATGTCTAGAGCATCATGAGCATGTTGTTATAAACAAATTGCAACATTCAAAATTACCGGCTCTGTTTGTGTTTAAAATGCCTGCCTTTCACATTTACGCACGAGGACGCGTGCGGCGTGCGTCTGGAACAGAGCTGAGTAGGTGTGTATGAGTTATGGTAGCAGATAGAAGGTGTTGCTTGGGTGTGGTTGGCCAGCAGTCGAAGATAGGACTCCGGAAATAAAGAGAAATTTAGCTTAGGAAACGCAGCTACGGTAGGTTTAGCTGGATAGTCGTGCTAGCAAAGGTGTAGGAATGCAGCATAGTGCCTAGAACCGCAATAATTGTCTATCTAATGCAATGCATAGCATTGGACAGTGTATAAAATCACTTGAATGTCCGTGCGTCCGTTCGTCGCCCGTGCGTCAACTTTTCTTAAGCTCGCTTCCACCTTCCCCTTCCCTTTCTCTTTCCCGTTTTCTGTTCCCTTCCCCTTTCCCTTTTTCTTTTTCTTTTCTCTTTCCCATTTTCCTTCCCCTTCCACTTTCCCTTCCTCTTTCTTTTCACTTCCCCTTCCCTTTCTTCTTCCCCTTTTCCTTCTCCTTCCCCATTTCCCATTTCCTTCCCCTTGCACTTTCCCTTCCACTTTCCTTCCCCTACCCTTTCCTTTTTTCCCTTCCCCTTCCCCTTCCACTTCTCTTTTCCTTTTTCCCTTTCCCCCTTTTCCTTCCCCTTCCTTTTCTTCTTTTCCTAGTTAGTGCAGTTAGCCACGGAAGTCTAATCAGTCTATGCTGTTATCTATTTAGAGTTCTATGAGTTAGCCGCACAGTCACGCCGTACAAACGGTCTAGGTCTATGGCAGTGATTTTCAACCGGGGGTTCCGCGGAACCCCAGGGTTCCGCGAACATTTGCCAAGGGTTCCGCAGCTGGCCTGTAAAAAACTAGAAATTTGGGGCAAAGCCCAACGTGAGTCCGCCCGGCGCCCTAAGTCCGATTGGGGGAAATTAGAAGGGGGAGGGTAAAG
>Ga0209367_1005361_pt1 | contig 17770 bp, 11 predicted proteins | sample WorMetLIZISLAND2_FD_187412 | JGI IMG/M metagenome (GOLD analysis project Ga0209367, IMG submission 187412) | Marine gutless worms symbiont microbial communities from Max Planck institute for Marine Microbiology, Germany - Olavius geniculatus... ... | reverse complement strand
CGGCAACATTTAAGGACTTGAACATCGAAAACAGCAAAAATTACAATATTGCCCGCATCATACTGACTGTGTGTCAGTGTGCTGCTGAATAATATCACCTTTTGTAATTTTTGCTGTTTTCGATGTTCAAGTCCTTAAATGTTGCCGTTAACAAGTGTATAAACTAATGTTCTGTACATTTATTATGTGTATGTGCAACTTTGCCTGCAAAGGCCATCCCCGAAATGACCTATACTGTGTTGGGTGGGACGTTAAACCCTACTCACTCAGTCACTCCAGAAACCGAACAAGGTCATTAGTTATTACAGACAGCCTATATGCATGCAGCAATGGTCCACTGTCAGTCACCTAGCTGTCATGATGAAACCAGAACATTTTGCGGTGCAGCTAGCACGATGTCATAAGGAACAGGCACTCACTCACCTGCGAAGTGCATATCGGGTCGTCCACAGTTTGCGCTGGCCTTCAGTCGCAGTCGCATTCTGCAACTGACAATATATAGCACACAGCACAAGCATGTAACAGAAGAGGCGTCTAGTCATTGCGTTACAGTGTTAACAAACAGAAAGATATTTCATGACAAAGTTAAAATATCAAAATAAACAAAGGTGAAAACACAGAACACGAGCCATAAAAATGGCCACCAGTCTTCAGTGCAGTAACTAATGTTGTATAAACAAGAAATTTGAGCTAATGCTCACGAACGCAAGAAAGCCTATAGCAGTTCCTGTTCACATACTGTCAGTCTATCTCCAGCCATTTCGTTGCAGTTTATTCTTGGAGTGTGCGACTGTGCACCGCAGCTGAAAATCGCAACAAACAATAAAATCCCTTATTTTGGAAGTTCAGGTTCTTTCAAAGTCATCGATGTTGATACCACTAAAAAGGTCATCACTAGTGTTTGTTGTGACAGGCAACATGCCCCTGGTGATCTGCAACCGTTTTCACAAAAGACTGGCCAACAATGGTAAAATAACAACTTTTACGGGGGTACTGCTCTTTGATGCCCATATGCGCAGGTTTCCTTGAACCTAAAAAATCGAGACTTGGACCGTCGAAATCTACGTTCAATGCTGAAAATTTCATACACAGCTTGTCTTGATCTATCTATAGAGAATTTGGTGCAATTCGTTCTTGGAATGTGTCTCGCAGCCCAAAATCGCCAAAAAATCCATAAAAACCCCTATTTTGGCGTTCAGTGTCATCCAAAGTCATTGAATTCGGTGGCAATAGAGAGCCAGTGTATGACTTCCTATTAGGGATTAATAGTAACCTAGGTCCTATCTCACACCGTTTCTGAGATATGGTGACTTATTGGCTAAAATCGCAAATTTTCCCATACCCTCCTCCCATTTAGCTGAAACCAGATTCTTCCAGGCAGCAGATAGCAAAGTGAGTGAGTGAGTACGGTTTAACGTCCCACCCAACACAGTATAAGTCATTTTGGGGACCCGTGTAACAAACAGATGGACAGACAGATGCACAGATGAACCGAATTGAGATGGCTAAGATGCGCTAAAACAGTAGCTGCTTTCACACGTAATATAAACATGGTTCCTACTACTCTGCAGAATTCATTTTAGCTGACTGTCCAGGACAAAATAAATCGTTTCCCTGACTAATTTGTTCACTTGAAATAGCAATGTCGGTTTTCAATCGCTTGCAATCACACTAAAAACAATGGCGGCAGAACAAAATTCAAAGTGCAAATAAGTAATCTGCGAGCGAAGCGAGCAGAAAAATTTTAGAACTGTTGTATGCAGTCTGCGTAAACAGTTCAAAATTTTTCTCAGCATCTTTGTTAACTTTTGCACCCTGGTACTTTTAAATTCCCTGACTTTCCCTGACCATAGGAACCATGAATAAAAGTGCAAATGCATGACTATGACTAAAATGCCAAGAGGTGGTCAGTTTGACCTTTGTCATGTGTCATAGGCTTAATGTTCAACCCACCTGTGAGGTCAATGGGTGACTTCACTTTTTGACTTAGACTTTCGCTAAGCCTAAACTTTGGTCTAAGTACCTACTTAAGTCAAAAAGTGAAGTGATTTCGCTGAGACAGAATCCACTTCGACTTTTGACTTTAGCTGAGTGAAAACATGGCGAGTGGCGACTATTTACAGTCTTATACGTATAGATAGTTTAGTAAATTAAAGCAGTCTGGTACCAAAAATAAACGCCGTAATGGCTACACAATGACGTAAAACATTACGCAATTATATCATTTGCATGTGCGGCACAATTAAATAAGCAAATCCAAGCGTAACTGGTTGATTTATTTCCTGTTAGATTTACTGGTTTTCCGCCATTTTTAATTAGTTAGTTAAATTTTGGTCTAAGTACAGACTTTAGCGTTCAGCTTTAGCTTTGGCTCAGCGAAAAGGCTCAGCGAAAGTCTTAAGTCAAAAAGTGAAGTCGCTCAATGATACAGGAAGGGAGAAGAGTGCACTGTCTAAGCTGTGGAGGAGTACAGCATGACTGGAACAAGATGGACTTAAAACACTGAGGCACACACGCAAAAAACCAGTGGATTTTATTGGATAAACCCCACCTTAAAAACGCATCCCCGAACTGAATCCAATTGTAGTTTCCCGTTCCACTAATAATGAAATGTTTAATTATTGTGAAGTTTTTAAGGCTTTAAACCAACAAATTTGCAAATTTTTGCATATTTGCTTGATCTAAACAGCATCTAACAGCACTCATTCTAATAACTTAAAACTTACAAAAACCCCCCAAAACCTATTAAGTTGGGCTCTGTTAAAACTTGTGTTTAACCCAAAAACCCAAAACCCAATAAAAAAAACCACTGGGTTATGCTTAAAACCGTTTTTTTCAATCCTGGAATGAGAAAACCTGAAGCAGAAAGAAGCAGTAGTAGGAAAAAATTCTCACATCATAAGCGGACGTGTCGGCTTCGTTGAAAACAGTCAAGCCAGCGAGCTCACCGAGGCCCAAAGCTGCAACGTTCTCATCATCCTCCTCATTGTCAAGCTGATCTGCTGCACACATCACACCGCATCATATCGCATCAGATCACGTCGCATCACAGCCAGCCATCAGCAGTCTACATGGTTCTCACACTTACTGAAAACAAACTCCAGGACTTTCCAGGAGGTCAAAACGTTCTTTCAGAACCTTCTCGGAGCCTGGCCACGTTCAAATATAAAAAAAAACTGCACTTCTTCATAAGTAAAAATTGGCAGAAAACCATTCAGTCCCACTTACTTACACACGGCAATCACTGTATTTCAGTAAGTAAGTGCTGCAGCAGTGCTACATGTTGTTTATTTGGAAACCCCAGTTAATTCATCAACTATCCAGCAGTTTCATTTTCCAGGACTTATCAGAACCTTAAGCTTTAATTCCCATCACTTGCCATCACCACATGTATTTTCCAGAACTTTCCAGGGGCCTGAAAAATCCAGCAGCTGTAGACACCCTGTTTGTTATAACTTCAACAAATACTAATTGCAAAAGCTTTAAAATGCTTTTCACTGCCACACTTCATAGAAAATTAATTATTAATAACTAATCAGTAAAGATGTGTCCCAAGTGAGCATGGCACATACACACACACATTTGCAATCAGTGATGTAAACAAATTAACACATGACGACCGAAATCAAAGATTCCAGACCTAAGATATATCTTCACAACCATTAAATTGACACTGCACAGAAGCAGAATCATTTAGGAGTTTGAAAAGTATGCTTCAAGTCTGAAAGTGAAAGTAAGACAGAACATACTACACCATGATCAGCTACACTGACTAGCAGACTTCAGACTGGAGAGACCAGAAAAATATGAGATCAAGACCAAAATCACAACAATAAGACAACACAACTAAAGATTAAGACCACGATTTTTGATCGTAAGACCTTATCAGTGAGTCAAATGTTCAAAGTTAGCACAAACCACAACACCAGACAAACAGCAGCTGTATCAGCTGATAGGCTTAGTTCAGTTGAGTCAGGAAATGAAATGCTGAAACTGACCACTGTCAACAACATGAATGTCGACCAGACCAGTAGTGGCAGCATGCGCTGGGGGACTGAGAGAACCGGACTGCAGTGGAGGCATTCCATCGTCAGCGTCCAGGTTCACCAACATTGCTTTCAGTGCCGACTTGGATGGCCCTACAACATACACACATATACGTCTTAATAACCATCACAGCAATAACAGCACTTAATATGTACACTGATGAAACAAAACCAACTTATAACAGCACATCGGCACAAAACAAGTTATTCAGTACCATAAATGGTTAAAAGCATTTAATTTATGAATTTCTCAAAAAAAAATTTTTTTAATTGGTAAGACCTAAGTTACTAAGTTAACATAAAAACATAACATTCGATGTAAATTTATATCTGCAATGAAAGTAACAATGGGCGACTTCACTTCTGACTTAGACTTTCGCTGAGCCAAAGCTAAAGCTGAACGCTGAAGTCTGTACTTAGACCAAAGTTCAACTAAACTTTGGTCTGAGTCTACTGACTTAATCCAAAACGATTAAAAATGGCGGAAAACCAGGTAAACCTAATAGGAAATAAATCAACCAGTTACGCTTGGACTTGCTTATTTAATTATGTAACGTCTGACGTCATTGTGTAGCCATTACGACATTTATTTTTGGTACAAGACTGCTTTGATTTACAAAACTATCCGTATGTAGAGAACTGTAAATAGTCGCCATGTTTTCGCTCAGCTAAAGTCAAAAGTTGAAGTGGATTCAGGCTCGGTGAAAGTTAAACCCTAAGGGCAAAAGCTATCTTTTCCATGCAAATGGAACCGACTTCAGCCAGGTTAGTTCGGCTCAATTGTGGTCTACGTAGATACTTAGACCGAAGTTTAGGCTCAGCGAAAGTCTCAGCAAAAGTCAAAGTCAAAAAGTGAAATCACCCAGTGTACTGAAATTCAACATTTTCAAAAAGCCCCAGGAGTAAATCAACTCCTGACATATTGCTGGAAGGTCAGCAAGACAAAGATAGCGCTTACAACTGCCCTGAAGGTATATATGCTCAAAAACAAACCACACAAGTTACACTTAAAATATACTGCCAAAAACTCTGTGCTCAGGGAATCAAGACTTTGAATGAAAAATCGACACTATCCGTAACAGGGGGTAGTTTGTTCCAAGTATAAACAAAACAAGACAAGCTGCTGTGCTCGAATATTAATTCTCGTGTCTGAATGGCATAACCACTAACCAGAGACTAGGCACCCTGCAAGGAACAGCACACAGAGTAAACTGACAAATGGCACAAAGATAAACACCACATAAACTCAACTCACCATGTGTTACAAGTATATTACATGCACATTCGCTATACAACAGTACAAGAATAAATACAGTAAAACTTCATTATAACGTACTTCTAGGGACTGGAAAAATCAGTACGTTATACCGAGATACACTGTAACCAAAAAAATACATTCACTTTAGTTACCAATCCAAACATATGCATTTCAAATGCACTTATCAAACGTCTAATCATTTTTCTGGTACACAGTCTATAGTCGGTACTCTAGGCCTACTATTTTCTTTAAAAAATTTTCCAAAGTCATTTGAATGGTGCAGTGTCTTTTGGACGAGAGAAACTGCTTCGCAGACAGCAGGCTCATCTGGGCATTCTCCCTGTTGCTGACGCCCAGCAGGTAATGCTGTAAAGTGTCCAAGGCCTCCATATGCTGTAAACGACCTGGTAGGTCGAGCGAGGTTGAGTCTCCCCTCTCCTCTTTCTCCTCATCTGATGGTGTAGTGCTGCCTGGCTCAGCAGGCGCCATCACTGCAACGATGCGTTGATCAGTTGCTCACATGTCTCCGCGCTCTCATCGACAGCGACGTTCTCATCAAACGTGATGTCTACTGGCAGCAGGTGAGATAACTGCAGGTCGTCCTTGTCATAAACGGATCAGATTACAAATACACGCCCGCCAAAATGCACGTCCATTGGTATCTAATTGCCATCACCACTCAGCCAATCACTCAGTCGCTGCATCCCTGGAACGCCAACGCACTGGGAGACTGGGCGTGTGTCTGTAGTTGTGTTCATGCTCCTAAGTGACCACGCTGTGCTATCCAAGTGGTCCATTCTAGAGTCCGTTGTATGCAGGGCATTTGCTGGCCTACGGACCATAGGTGACGTACGTAATAACCGAGGGTATGTTATAGCCGAGTACGTTTTATCCGGCAGACGTCCTATGCTAAAGAATAAAAAGCTGTCGGGACCGTAGAAGTCAGTACATTGTAACCGAGTGTACGTTTTAACTGAGTTCGTTATAACGAAGTTTTATTGTACAGATGAAAGAAAAATTAAATCACTATTAAGTATACAATGACACCAACACAAAAGTCCTGTTGAGTACAGTCAAAAGCAGACACCAGACAACCCAAGACAACATGTTTGCCATAGCAACATGCAGTGTCAGACAGAAATCATTCCGAGGAAGAAACAGTGCTTGCTGACACATAAATATATAACTAAATAATGGTTGTATTTCGATGACTTCATACAGCTAATTAGTTGTTATTCCAAGCAGTGAGCTTATTCAAACAATCACAGAGCACTGACTGTCTGAGATGGCGATACGGCTGCTGGCAGCGGGTGACTTGCGGTCCTTACTGTGTCGAACCTGTCGATATGAGTCTTTCATTTCCTGCAGAACTTTTTCATTCACACTCCAATCGTCATTCGCATCGGCAATGTCCCGTGGACCTGTCACAAACATCAGCAACTAGCCTGCATGTTTATGCTGGCTAATTTGCTAACTGGTTAACTAAAAGACTTAGGGCCAGTTTCTGGGTCTTAACTGGCCGGTAAAGTTGGTGTTAACTGACAGATTTGCATAACTCACGTTTCCCGTTGCACTAACCAACGGTCAAAATGACCGTCAAATTAACTGGCCAACATCGGGCAGTTAGCTAACCGTCGATCGTAGTTATCATATTTAATGCAACTTTTGTACCATTTTGCAAGCAGTTACTTGAAGAATGTGATACTATAAAACGATTTTACCGTATAGCAATGTCTTCAAAACGCACGAGGAGACGTTTGCTTTACTACAAAATCCATTGATGAAAGGACAAAATGGCTCTCCGCATATTGCTTGGCTGGGCGTCGTGCGCTGGCTGAGGAGCGCTTGCGCTCATTAATATTCATGACGCCTGCCTGCGCTAGGCCACGGCCTAGTGGCTAGGCGGAAGTGATAAGTGTCGTGTGCATCGTTGCTAAGCAACTATAGTTTACCGCTCAGTTAGCTGACAGCCAGTCAGGTTTTGTTCAGAAACACGCACAAACTTAACTAGTGAGTTACAGTTAACAGCCGGTTTACTAACTGACGAGTTAACTAATAGATCCAGAAACCGGCCCTTAGGGTCTGTTAATTGTAACTCGCTAGTTAAGTTTGTGCACGTTTCTGAACAAAACCTTGACTAGCCGTTAGCTAACTGAATGGTAAACTATAGTTGCTTAGCAACAATGCGCAATGATGTTTGCATCTAGTCTGTTCATGGGGGTACTGTTCAGTGTGTTGCTTTGTTTTTTATAAGATGTTGTGCAATATTGCATGCAATCTTATGTACTAAAAATTTTAAAAACTAAATAAATATTCCCCCATCCATACTCTTTTGCCAGATTGCAACTAATGCACATGAATTTTTTTTAGGTCTTATGACACCCAATAACAAGTAATAATCGAAGATCTCAAAGACGTCAAACCTGCGCCAAAAGCAATGCTGCCTTCTGGCCAATACATACAGCTGATCTAACAACTGTTCGTTGAAAAGGCCCACCCCTCTGACAATTCACGCAAACCCTGGCTCAAAATCAGAACTGTATCACCACCCAAAATATGAGTAGATGGTCACTTAGACACTCTCTGCCCGTCTACAGAATGTCATTAAAACTCGTTCATAACTTGCTGACGTACACTGCATGGTGTCGGTTATCTCCTAACGGAAGCAAATACTGGATCATGATCCAAAATGCTTCAAAATACAGTTACTACTCCCTGAGCCAATCCCTCCACAATACATCATCAAAGTCCAGCTGCAATTTCTGGAATAATGCAGTTGCAAAAAATCAACTGCAAAAATATAATGTTCTCAATTGATACATTCTGAAGCTATTCTTACAGACACACAGTTGCCAAATATTAGGTGAACATGAGCCCATATGACTACAGATTCACCCATAACTGAATTGCCTTAAGTTATACCGTAGAAATACCACACTATTTCCTTGAAAAAAACTCCTATGATGTTTTCATGGAAAATACTTACACATGTATCATAATATTTAATGACAGAAACTGAGAGCACATGGTTAGTACCCTGGTTAGTGGGTGGTCTGGTCGCGGATGCTTTATCACCTGGCATAAGGAAGTCAAACTCAGCCAAAGCCTCCTCCGCATCGGCCACATCATCAGCCATCATGTCTGACACTGCAGGCTAAATCATCAACACATTCCACACCTGACATCCACCTAGTGGTAGCACACTGGCACTTACACCGAAAAACCAGTAAAGTTTATTCTGCAAACAGTCCTAAAAACCCAGTGCTAAAAAACCCACCCCAAACTTAGTCCAAATTTAGTGCTTTGTTCCAGTAGTAATGAACTAATTTGCAAATTTCTTGGATATTTAACTGATGTGGACAGTATCTAGCAGTGATAAATACTAGATACTAGAAACCACAAAACCCACCAAGTTGGGTCTTTTAAAAAACCCAGAAAAACCCAAATGTAACAATTACAATACCCATCAAGTTGGGTTTTTTCTAAACCCAGGTTTTTTCAACCACGATACATTCAACTCTCAAATTCATACTTTTAATTAATTCCCAATGAACCATAACATAATAGTAATGAGAAAACTCCCTAACTAGTTTTATCAACTTATTTAGCATTCATTTTTAATTATTTTCTCATTAAGTGTAAAAGATGTTGATACAGCTATCTTCAAACACCTAAAAAGGGGTAAAGCTCCTGGAGTGGACTCCCTTTCATTAGAACATTTTATCCATGCTCATCCACTGATTATAACCCACCTTACAAAACTTTTCAATCTTCTTATACGCCATGGATATGTTCCCAACCTATTTGGCGAAGGAGTTATCGTCCCTTTGTTGAAAGATAAAAATGGCGATGTGAGTTCTTCTGAAAACTACAGAGGAATAACTATCAATTCTGTAATAGCTAAAATTTTTGAGATGTGCATGTTATATAAATTTAACAAGTACTTTTACAGTCATGATCTTCAGTTTGGTTTCAAACGTAAGCTTGGCTGTAATGCTGCACTGTTTGGTGCACAACAAGTTTTTAGGTATTTTACATCACGCGGCAGTTGTGTGCATATTGCATGTCTTGATGCGAGAAAGGCTTTCGATAGAGTTCTTCATGATCAGCTGTTAAGTAAAATCCGCCAGCGTGGTCTTCCAGAGTGCTTTGTGTTACTTGTTAGCAACTGGTACAGTAAACTCAAGTCAATGGTACGTTGGAATGGGGTGTATAGTTCTGCATTTAGAGTTTTTACTGGAGTTTGTCAAGGCGGCATTTTATCTCCTTTGTATTTTAATATGTATGTGGACGATCTCATCCGCAACTTAGAAAATAGTGGCTTTGGCTGTTTTATAGCTCGGCACTTTTTCCCCTTTTTTGTATGCTGATGATATAATTGTATTGTCGCCATTCGCGTACGGTTTGCAGTGTATGTTAGATAAATGCATACAATATGGTGTTGAGCATAATATTGTTTTGAATGCTAAGAAAAGTCTTTATGCAATTGCTGGTAAAAAGAAACCTGATTATGTTAATTTGCCATGTTTTTACCAGTCACCTTTGCCCAGAGTCGATGTTTTTAAGTACCTAGGTATCTATTTTAGAGTTGAAGATACGTTAATAGTGGACTGTGATGTTACTAAAAAGAGGTTCTATTCTGCATGTAATACCTTATTTCAGCGAGCAAAATATTGTACTGAGCCTGTTAAATTACAATTAGTCAAGTCGTTTCGTGTACCTCTAATTACATATTGTATTGGTGCTTTAAATCTGTGTAAAAAAAAATTCATCAATTGTGTGTATGCTACAATGACGCCTATCGGAAGATTTTTAGTTACAAGAGAAGTGAATCAGTGAAGGAACTTCAGTATTTCTGTGGTGACTTGCCTTTTGAATATTTGCATGAGTTGTATTAGTGGAATTTCTACTCCAACATGCGTGGCAAGAATACTTATCTGGACTGTATCCTGAAGCACTTCAACTGTGACAATAATATCGTGCAATACTTTCAGCATAAGTACAAGCCAAAAAACAATACTAGGTCTTGCATGGAAATTGCTGTGTCGCTTTATTTAGAGAATTCGATCTCTGCATGTCAGTAGACTCTGATTGACTATTTGCGAACGATGTGCCTCTGTCTGTCTGTCTGTGTGTCCGCCGGTCTATCTCTATTGTTTTTCTTTGTGTTCTCTGCATACGTGCGAATAACGAGTTATATGTATATATAGATATATATATTACTATTTTACTAATATCAATGCACAAGAAACGATGCTAAATTCTAATGCAAAGGAATGAAGCATTGTGAGAAGGCAAACATCTGCAGCATCTACCAATACAGAATCTCTCTAAGCACTGAATCTGAACGAATGCAATAAATACCTGGAATCTGTTTGCCATGATCTGTTCGGCAGCTGCCCTGGTGTCATGGCTGTTATAACTGTCCCCATTGGCCATGCCATCATCATCTTCGTCATCGTCATCGTTGTCGTCGTCGTCTACATTCTCACTGGCAAGAAAGTCAAACGAAGCCATTATTGTCTCTTCAGCATTAGCCAGATCTGAGCCAGCAAGTAATGGCTGAAGCTTCTTTGCATTGGCCCTACAGAATCCACATTTCACTTTTCACTCACACCAGCTCATTCAGACCACAACAAGCAGCATCAACATGAGTTTAAAAATGGGAGATTTTCAGCACCAAATTTTGTTTTTTCTTATTTGGAAAAAAATTTGCTCGCAAAAAGTTATCAAATTTTCTGACAGGCAAAAATTTTTGGGGTGGGAAATTGGCTCCTGCCTTCCCTCCCATAATACCACAGACATCATGTCTTCGAGTATGGTAAGTAGTAAGTACATAAATTAATAGAGTGCACTACACAATGTCAGCCAGATGGCCACCAAATGTGAAGAACAATGAGTAGGGTGGGGCACTGGAAAGACTGGAAATCTAGGCTGCGGAAAAAGTTTTCACTTGGTGATGAATACAGCATACGCAAAAAAATTGGAGTGAATGTCGAAAGACAGATGAGATACTACACAATGGCAAAAGCAGTTACTTCAAAACTACCAGATTATACCCGAAACTTTATCTTATGTTTAGCTGTGTAGGTGGTGTGTTACTATGATCACTGGCTTGTAAGCAAAACAGAGAAACCAGCTAATACCTTGCAATGCAGATAAACTGACAATGGCAAATACACAGATGCGCTGCAAATATGCACATGCTCGCAATCTGCTCAGCACAACGGATCTACACAAATTCAGCCGTGTTTGATTTGAGCAAACTGTGTACACAAATTCTACGCAAAGGCCGCAGTGAACGATTAGAGCATATCTGCAGCACAGCCGGGCAAACTACATGCCACTGTCCGAAAAAGCGCAGACTCTGCAGGTAGTGCGAATGCCACTTCACTGTTTCAATCTACGATACTGAAAGACAGCAGCCAGCACTCACCCACTGCCTTGTGTGTCGATCATGCGTTTTCCTGATGCCTGGTCACTGCTAACTGCAGCCTTTGCATCAGCTGCTGTTGCAGTGTCGTGAGATGGCAAACCAAGCATCTGCCTGATGCGGGCTGAACGCACGTCTATAATTGTATCAGTATAGCCAATCTCCTGAAGATATCTGTAACATTGACAAACACACAAGACAGGTGTCTGTAAAATATACTATTCACCAGTTTACATTTGCATATATCACATATATCATTAACTGAGGTGTACAATTTAATGCATTAATGCCAAAGAAATTAACTGCAATTAGCAGAATTAATGCTGGACAAAACTAGGGTTAGAACAATACTAGCATTGGGGTATTTGGTACTGCTCAATATTTGCTAGTATTGGGTTATATTGGGTACTGGGGAATACTTTTCTGGGCTGTGGTATCCAATACCAATACCGCCCAATGAGTTCTAAGTAGTGCAATGCACAAAGTTCTTCATAAGTAAAAATTGGCAGGATACTATTTTAAAATTGACTTTTTTGTATTTTAGTAAGTATGTGTATGCCAGTTCTGCACATTGTTTATCTCCAGTGAATTCATCAACTAACCAGGATTTTTATTTTCCAGGAGATGTGGGAACCCTGTGTAAGCTATATAATTATTTGATCACTGATCAGTGAACAGTCACACCCCCTTCTAGCCACCCACTGTGCTCTCTGGCTCACTAGCATGTAAGGCAGACCGTAGGCCCCCCTGTGCTGCATGATGTAATTTGTTACCACATTGCTACTGCCACTGCCACTGCCCTGTACTGAGAATCAAACGTGGCTGTTTCTTATTCCTGGTACAGCATGACCACAGGCTGAGAGGCAATGGACAGAGTGAAAGGACATTGCACCCTTAAATGGTGGGCTGGGTGCAGGTGCTGGCAAAGCAGACCAAACAGATCCTAATGCTTAGTTAACACTGTTGGCTAGCACAGTTACACAACACACTTCACTTTTCATGTCTATCTGTAACAGGAAACGTGGCAGGAAACCAATATCGGTATTGGCATTGGGTATTGGTATTAACAGGACCCAATAATATTGGGTAATGGGTGACGTTTTTGGTATCATTCTAACCCTATACAAAACAATTACAGAGTGAAAAAAATTACCCTGCAGCAACTTGAAATGGAGACAATTACAGCTGCTGTGCTGTGGTCACTGTGATGATCCACAATGCCTGAGATCAGCAGCCTTGAACTATGACATGCCAAATATCAGCTAATGCCACTCAGCTGCAGAATACTACCTGGTGTTCCATGATAGGTGCAGACAGCAATCCACCAACTAAGCAGCTTCGCACTAGTGATGATTCAATATATCAAAAATATTGACATATCGTTTTCGATATCGATACATTGTATCGTATCGTTGAAAAAATATTGAATTTCTCAATATATCGCAATATCTTCTACATATCATGATATTTTCGATATATCACGATATTTTACGCCAGAGGTTTATATTTCTATTGCTGCATTACCAAAATAATGAGAATAAATGGAGAAAACGACAAACTAACTATAGTGTCGTAATTCAATGTCACTTACGACAGTCTTTAGTTCATTTTTAAGTTCACTGACACATTTTAGTATCTACGTAAAGCAAACTGCCTTGCTAAACGTTCACATCTTGTTCTTATGCTTGTATAAAATTTACATACTTATCGTTTTAAAAATATCGATATCGACATCGCGTATCGAAATTGAAATTCTGATATCAAATCAACACTACTTCGTACCAAGCTTTCATTCCCAAGATTACCCTAAGTTCCTGACGTCTCCAATCTGTCCTCACTGCAAATAAGGGAAAGGCAGCTAACATATGCTTCTATTCTGCACAAAATGGACAGCAGAATGCCAAAAGTACACTGGTAACATCACAGATGCATTCCAGGACAGTGACAAATGAGTGGTGAAATTCCTAATCTCTTCCGGGCATCTGCACTCCCCCATCCACATAGGCACTCACTAGACGTGCTTGTCATAGCAACAAAGAACAACATACTGTCTGAGAAGCTGGCGTCCATTCTTCCATGAAGAACTGCTGTCATTCACATGACTGACAAACTCACCGTTCACACGATCATCTGTCCACCAGTTCATAACAACAATGACAATGTCGCTACAGCAATCCTGACATCGACTTAACAGTCAGTCACACTAAGATAAACCACAAGGAATCATAACTTCAACTATCAGCACCCTAACAGGGATTGCAGTTAAAAAAACTAAGTGCCAGTATGCAAATCTCTAAAGTATAAATAACTAGAGCTGTCACAGTTGACGCGTTAATTAACGCGTAAATGCGTTAATAAATTAACGCGTGTTAAAAAAATTAACGCACATGTTGTAATGTCGATTGTATTCCATTCGGTTTCCACAACGCGACGGTCGAATAGCATGCAAAGGACACGACGCAATGACGACGCCAGGACAGTCGCATAGCGGAAACCCTATGGCGTGCATACGACTCTACACCTCGACGTTGACAGGACCGTCGCGTAGCGGGAACCGGATGCCTTGAACACGACACTACGACACTAAGCCTCGACGTCGACAAAACACTACGCTTAAATGTCGAAAGGACAGCCGCATAGCGAAAACCGGATAACGAGCATACGGCACTACGCTTCGACGTCGACACTACGCAATGACGTCGACAGGACCGTTGCGTAGGGGTACCCGGTACGTCGACAGATCAGTCGCGTAGCGGAAACTCTGTGACGTGCATAGGACTTTACGACTCGACGTTGACAGAACCGTCGCCTCTCGGAAACAGCATGGTGTGGCACAGAATAAAATACTGTAATAGTTAAATAGTAAGCAGTCTAAATACGTTTAAAAATAAAAATTATGTGTTTTTAAAACTTTTTTCATTTTTCTAACTTTCTATATTCTACAGGTGGGTCCCATAAACGTCTTGGGCCTGGGCTAATTTACCTCCTATTCACCATTTCGACGGGACTGGGTGCGTTAATTTACGCGTTAATTAATGCATTAAAAAAATTAACGCACTGCGTTAATGCGTTAAAAAAATTAATGCCTTGACAGCTCTATAAATAACTATTTGACGAAAGAAGTCACAGCATGCTTTCCAGATGGCCCAGGAAGTGCTAGTACTCCATACCAACCCATAACATCCCACTTCAAGCCCCGACTACCAGTGAAGCACGCACAGGAGAAACACCAGCAATTAATGTGTGCACTTCTTTCAGACTTATTGACAAGAAGCCCAGCTGTTGCCAGAAAAAAAAATCGACTGCACACCAGTGTCTGAAATAAAGTAAATAAATGAAGGATCAGTTCAGTACCCATTTAAAGGAAGGGTTGGCAATGAAAGCATTATATAGGGCATTTGCAGATGTCTGTAACAGTAATCAATACCATTGCATTGATACAGTTTGGCTGTAATGTGCCATGCAAATTTTTAGGGTCAGAACTACTACCAGTATATTTAAAGAACAGGTGTCCGTAAGGGGTCGGCAATGGTACCATCGAATATAGCACTGATAAATTCTTACAGGCTGTCGCAGTAACCATGCCGCTAACTGAAGCGGATTGGCCACAATTTCGGGTGCAGTCAGTGCCCTCATTTACGAGAAACAAAGGGTACAGAGGATTCGACTTGGTACCACAGGGTAACCCACAGGCAACCCTATTCAACTGTTCAGACAGTTTTCGGTAAGACATACCATTTAGCCACAATACATGTGTCACAGGCTACAGGCAGATGACAGACAGAAGCCTGTGACGTAGGCTTGACCATAATGGTCAGCGAAAAATAATTTCTAGGAAAATATTAATTCTTTCTATCACAGTAAACTCTGCTCAACATTATTTCCAATTTTATGGCAGCTAAACAGCCTTGGATTTACATCTTTTCAGTGTATTTCTAGTTATTTCAAATTCACATTTGGCTCTGTCTATACACAAAAGGCTGCACATGTGCTGACAAAAGGTTACTTAATGTCAATAACAATAATTTTACTGGTATGCACAATGAAAGAATAAATGACTACCACAGAGAAAATAAGACTAAATAAATCATACTTCATTAAACATATCAATTAATACTGCCTTTCAACACAGAAAGGCCATAATAATAAGACAAATGTAATATACCTTGCAACTCCTTTTCAAACTTTGGTGGAATCATATCCCCTTGTTCCAGTTCAGTCCCATACTTCAGTCTGTGATATTTACACCTACAATCAGCACATGATAAAACTCAGCAAATGTTGCCAATAACTACACCAACAAAAATGTTTAACGTTCAAAGTAAACTGTAACTGTAGCAAACACTGTCAGACAAACAGCATCAAAGCACTTAACTGATACATTCTGAGGCTATTCTTACAGACACACTCCTGCCAGATAAAATAAACACAGGGCCATACAACTACGGATTTGCCCATATCTGCCAGCAGTTATACACAAAAAACACCACACTAATTCCTTGACAAAAACTCTACCTGTGTTTAATCTCTTAGACAGAAATCCATCATCATCACAAACCTTTCCTGTCTCAGAGCAAACTCCAGCATTTTGATTCGCCTCACCAAATCATACTTGAGATTCTCCTGTCCCTTTCTTTCACCCTGAAGAAATGCTATCTTTGCCTAGCAAAACATGCCCAACAACAAACCGATACAATAATAAATATTCATGCAAACAACTTGATAAGTAAATAATATTTAGAGTGCAGCCAGTGGCTGAATAGAAAGCACTTGGTTGAGCTGCTAGGGGTAGTAATTTGCAGCATTACCCATTTTGGGAAGTGGGTACCCGGATGCAATTACTTGGGTACCCAGACCGATTTCAGCTAAGTACTGTACAGAAGAAAAACAACACTAAAATGACACGAAAACTTAACTACCCAATTACAGAATATATTTTACAAAGTTTCATTTTCCATGATAAAACATTTGCAATGTGTTTATAATATCAGATATTAATAGGTCTGTTAACAAAAATGGCTGAAGTTGAATGTCTCTTGCAGCGAAGAACTTCACTACAAAGATCGAAAAAAGTGTAACTGTCATCAATTTTCTCAATATTTAGTGCAAAAATGGGTATCAGTTACCCGGATTTGGAAGCGGGTGATAAATTTTGGAACCGGGTCCGGGTACCCAGTCACTGCTACAAATCACTAGCTAGGGAGAGCTGTAGCCATTAATGTCACAACTCACCTAAAAACCAGGGGTCTCAAACTCATTTGGGGGTGCGGGCCACACTGCAAGATATCACTCAGTCGGCGGGCCACAGTGCTTTTAGAGACGACAAAATGCAATAAAAGCAGTAAATAAAGCAAATTACAAAAGTATAATATAGTTACTTTCACAGTATATAGTTCAGAACTCCAGTTGTGCTCAGTCTCCAACGAACTCTGTCCGCTGATTTGGCAGCGTTTGGCAGCAACCACAAAGTCGACATCAGGCTTGAAATTATGGGTGGTAGCCAATCGCAATGTTCCATGCAGATGTTCATCAGTGAGTCTTGATCGCAAGACGGATTAGTTGATCTTCATTGATGAGAAGAACTGTTCACAAACATAGGTCTACGTACTGCCAAACATTGCCATCATTTCGGCCACTGCAGAGACTAATTTTGGATACTTCTGTCTGGAAAGGAACGTATAAAACTCAGGAACACCAATATCCGTGTACTTCTCCTTAAGAACAGTGTCACACTGCAAATTTAATAGTTCTATCTGGACTTCTTCGGAAACGCTTTCTGCGTCAACAGCAAATGGAATGGCAAAGAGTGCAAACTGTGGTTCAAGATCTTTGAACTCTTGAAAACGTCGGTCGAATTCTGCAAGTAATTCAGAAACGACATCTGCATAATCTTTCAAGCGCTGTGCCTCGACTTCACTTACCACCTGAAGAGATAAGAAATAGGCCAAGTTGCCAACTGTTCTGCCCACAAACTGAGCTTACACTTGAAGGACTTGATGCAGTCGTACATCAGAGTAATCACCTGCTTTGGAC
>Ga0209367_1005360_pt1 | contig 17771 bp, 10 predicted proteins | sample WorMetLIZISLAND2_FD_187412 | JGI IMG/M metagenome (GOLD analysis project Ga0209367, IMG submission 187412) | Marine gutless worms symbiont microbial communities from Max Planck institute for Marine Microbiology, Germany - Olavius geniculatus... ... | reverse complement strand
GTGTATATATGTTTGCGTGTTTGTGAGTGTTTTTTTGTGTGTAACTTTGTGTTATTTGTGTTTGCTATGGGCCGTGTTGCCTGAAATAAACCTGTGATGATGATGATGATGATAAATGTCATGTGCGATCAACTGTGGCAGTCGTATAAAAATCACCACTGTGTACGCTTTAATGATACATAATCTACGTTTAAAAAGACCAAAATAATTTGGCAAAAAGCGGAATCGCTCTTTGTTTTATTTACCAATTAGCAGTACATGGAACGCAACGTGTCACTGAACCCAACAAGCGTTTCTGCCAAATAGCATCTAAATTCGTTCAACCGTTTAAACAGGGTGCACGAAAGTGACAGACGTCAGACAGACAGACAGACAGACAGACAGACCACGCTTGCGCTGTGTAGTTGCCAGCTTAATCTAGGCTGACGAACGTAACCAAAACAAAAAAAAAAGATAAGCAAAAGATGTCTCAAAAAACATCCCAGACATTTTTGACTGTTACTGGAAAAACCAGTTATCAGATTTTGATAATTTTTGGTACAAATGTTCCTGATACAACTTGCCATTAAGTGACCTTTCAGTTTCCCACCTCACCTAATGTTTGTTTCTGCACTACCTGTGGAAATCACAACCAGCGAAATATCGCTTTTTCATCCTATGCGATATGATTGCTTAATTAACATAACGCGTAAAACACATTTTTGTTCACATTTCTGACACTTTGGCTGACATTTCATCCATTTATTTATTTTTTAACTGCCTGCAGTAAAATTGCTTAAAGTGCTGGCCCACTATGCGAACAAGGCAAAGAGACGCTTTCTCCATTCATTGACAGCAGTATCGATAATGTTCTGCTCCAGACCAATCCAGGCTGTACCAGTCGCTTCTTGACTTCACAAACATTCCTTAACTTTATCTGGTAGACACACTGCTGCATGACAGTCAAGCCTTGTTATAGACGGGCTGTTGGGGCCCACAGATTAGGATAGATGGAATTTATCGACGTTTTTCATTCTTATTAACACGTATTATGCTTGGTCTGATTTCCCCAAGTAGTGCAAAAGCAGACGGTGGGTAAGGTGGAAACTAAAACACTTATTTAACAGCCAGTGATGTCAGAAATATTTTTTGCCAAAAATTATTAAAATCTGCTAAGCTTTTTTCAAGTTATGATTGATAATGTTGGGATGTTTTTTCAGGTTTTCTGTTAGTTTCAACACATTTTTCGCTTAATTTGATTTTCCTAGGTAGTGCAGAAGCATATATTTAGTGAGGTGGGAAACTAAATGGTGGTTTGATTGTAACTTGTGTCAAAAATATTTGTGTCAAAAATTAGCAAAATCTGATAATTGGTTTTAAACTTACAGTCAAAACTGTCGGGGATGTTTTTCGAGATACGGTGTATTTAATGTTACTTTTCGTGAACTGTTTTTGTTTGTCGGTATTTGATTGTTTATTGACCGTATTTGTCTTAAATATTTTAGGCTACATAAGTCTAACGTTGCTGTACGAAATTTTCGATTTCTGGTTATATAAATGCATGAACACCATATTTGAAACATATGACCTACTGAACTATGTCGCAAGAAAATCATAATTCAGCATTATAGGCCTGTATTAACGGTGATTTATTTTCGCGGTATAGTACGTATGCGTATGCACGTTGATGTGCATCATTCTGCGACAAAATCAGATCAGCTCTGAATGAGTTATTGTCACGACTCTGTAGTATGGTAAGTCAATGTGATAGATACATAGATAATGCATAACGTACAATGGCGGATGGCTATCTTAGTTTACCGCACATGGGACCTAGTCAAAAATAACTTGCGTCAATTTTTCACATCTTCTATACTTGGACGATATAAAATCTCAGAAACATCTGAATTGTTTATTAACCCTTTGAGCTGAAAATTGGCACACCTGTTACTCCTGCCGTGGGGAACGTTCACACTAATTTTGGCTTCTCTATACGGCTGCTCATTTTCTAGTCGGGACTTTGTATATGACATACAGACACAGACGGGTGGACACACGGACAGGTAATACCCGTAATGCGGCCTATTAGGACGGCAGTTGCGTAAAACAGTGTTATACTCCGTTTACACGAGGAAGCATGCATGAAGCAAACATGAAGCAAACGTATTCAAAATACACGTGCACGACATGTGCTCCAAGTTTGCTTCATGTTCGATTCATATTTGGTTCGTCGTGTAAACGGGGTACTAGTCGGCCGTCGACGTGACGCAGTCATGTGCGTTGTTGTTAAATGTTGATAGCCAGCTGAAACTGTGTTGTGAACTGGATGCAGTTGTCGGTCAGACAGCATGACGAGTATCAAAAGCTACTCGGCCGCGCTGCCTCGAGACATGTCAGCGGATCGAGTCAGCGACCCGCGCTACTGTGATCGCCTCACCGAGCTACCTCCCAGCAACGGAAGAGGACCTGGCCTGATGGCCGACTGTAACAGCTCGCCACCGGTGTATCACCAGCAGACTGCGACTCAGCAGTACATGGGCGCAGGCGGAAGTCCTCGTGTGGTCGCCGCGTCCACGTCCATACCGTTCGGCGTCAGCGCGTTCTGTCTGGGCGAGCGCGATGCGTCAAACGTCAGTCTGCAGGCGTTGACTCGCGGCCCACCACCACCAGCAGCAGCAGCAGCATCATCATCATTACCATCATCATCAGTAGCAGCAACGACTCCAGATCCTCGACTCAACTGATCCGCCGCTGGACATTATTGTCATCTCGCGATCCGCTGCAGGTGATGGTGTACGCGCTGAGAGGCCGTTCTCTCCTGACACACGGGACGTCACATTTAGAAGCTGCAGCAGCAGTAGCAGCATCATCCGACTGCGTGAACCTGGTGCGGTCGCGGTCAGTGGACCAAGAGTTCATGTCCCGAGCAGTACCTCACCCGTCACCTCCACGATCAGCGGGCGGCGGCGTGAGATCGAGCCGTCACGACTCGCTCATTGTCGACCTACAGACACGGCTCGGCGCCGTCAGCCGCGAGTGCTGTGCGCTGCGCGTTGAACTTGAACGCACGCGCGACCAACTGCACGCCAGCACACACAGCGTGCGCGTCTTCTGGAGCCCGGAGTTGAAGCGGGAACGAGCGCTACGCAAGGGCGAGACGACCCGACTGGCGATCGTCAGCGAGCGTCTGCGTATACTGCTCCGAACTAGCGGACAGGTAGGCCTAACACTTGCTGCGTTAGTACTCAATTCATCGACGTCTTTTACACTTGTGAGAGTATAAAAGGCACGTACAGAGCGACGTAACTGAACTGAACTGACAAGATGCAGTTTTTGACGATCTCACCAATGGGCAAGTTTCGTTTACATGCCTGTAGTCACGTAGACACGGACGCCGTTAGACGGTGCCTAATGTAATGCATTACTGCTTGCCCATTGGCCAGTTCATCACAAAGTAAACCATGTCAGTTCAGTTCAGTTCAGTTACGTCGCTCTGTGGGCGTCTTAACACTTGTTGCCTTAAGAGGCCTACTGCAGTAAAACACGATTCATCGACGTCGTATATGAGAATAAGAGCAGCGCGAATCTCACTTGGTTGTTTTTTGCAGGACTTTGAATTTGATGTGATAATCAGTTAATCAAATACACCATGTCTCAAAGAAAAAGTCAAAATTGTTTTTGTCATAACTTCGCCAAATTTCCACCAACTTTAATAATTTTTTGCACAAAGATGGCCATGACGATAGAATTAATTATGTATGGCGCACTCATTTACCACCTCACCTAATTTATGTCAACGCACTGCCGTGTGACAGTGAAACACAGATGCTCTAAATTGTTACATTATACGCGGCCATTATTTGCATCGGATTGCTTACCTTTGTATCATCAATTCGGCAGAGGGTACCTCGTGGTTTAATAATCTTGTGATATTAAATTTTTTTTTGGTAACTCAGCCCCCTACCCTCAGCAAGATGGATAATTATAGTAGCTTAGCCTTACCGGCTACTGCTACAGGGTGGAGGCCTAGTGTAGTTGATTCGAGCAGTGGTATGTTTGCTAACTGCAAACCGCGAGTCCAGTTGTTCGCTGATGAGGACAATGGATGGCCGCATATAGTGCTCTGTGGTATCGTTAGCTAATGCTAATCAGCTGCTACTTTCAATAGTATAAAGCGCTTCTGGTCGCAACTCATGTAAGAAGCGCTATAGTAAGTACCACTATTTGATGATCAATATTCAGCCACGTTGACGTAGACCAATTCTGGTTGCCAAGTGACTTCAAGGCTATCTCTTCGCTGCTTTGTTTCTTTTTTGTCGTCCGTTCATTGGACTCGTCTCCGAAATGGCCAATTATATCTCACCTGGGACGACGTTAAGCCCCAAGGACACTGCTCGCTTCGCTTATCTACTGGTATTTGGCGTGACTTTCATTCAGATAAGCAAATCTTGCTTTCCTGGACAATCCGTGGCCACCAGCAAATCGTTATTTTACTATTGTTAGCATTCGGCTCAAAAAAATTCCAAATTGAATTAATATGAATATGCCAGTTTCGCGCAATAGGCTTACTATACACCATGTCCGGAAAAAAAACTTTTCGAACATTATCGATTGTCACTTGAAGAAGGAATGTCCATTTTTAATAATTTTGGTACAAATATTTCTGGCACAACTGGCCATAAAATCGTCGTTTAATATTTTACTTCATAAAATGTCTGTTTCTGCATTACCTCGGGAAAAAGAACCAACGAAATATGAGTTGAAATAAACGGAAATACGTCAAAAACATCCCCAACATTATAGATTGTAATTTGAAGAAAAATTGACATATTATAATAATTTTTGGTACAAACATGTTCTTGCCATTAAAATGACCGTTTTAGTTTCCACCTCTCCAAATGTTTGCTTTTGCACTACCTGAAAAAAACCGAAAAGGCTAAATAGGATAAAAATGCAATATTTCGTTGATTTTGTTTCCCAGGTAGTGCAGAAGCAGACAGTGGGTGCAGTGGAAAATTAGATAGTCATTTGATCACCTGTTGTATCAAGAAATATTGGTGTCAAAAATTATTAAAATCTGGTAACTTTTCTCCAAGTTAAAATCGAAAATGTCTGGGATATTTTTTCCGGACACGGTGTACATTGACAGAATTATTCTGTTAATATTTATTATTATATCACATAGACATCAAGCAAACATTTTTTTCTTAATTTATTTATTTTTTCTTATTTTTGTTTGCTGTTTTTCTTTTTTGTTGAGAGGTTCTATAAATAGCTGGAATTTTGATGGTCTTTGTATTAAAATGAACAGAGTTTAACCGGCTAGTCGAAGCAACAGCTGCTGTTTGGTTTGTGACGATTCGCGATTTAAACTTTGCAGGACCCATTACTGTAACTTGCTTCTGTCATACGGTTGCGGTCGGCTATACGTACGGTCTCCAGCGACTTCATATTTCAACCGTGCTGCAGCGCTTCAGCATACAGAACGCGTTAGTTTTTGAATGTTAATACTTTACAAGATAGTGTATCGACACAGTTAAGGTGTAGTGAGGTCTTTCATGATTGCCTTATTGCAAATTTCCTTGAGAATGTGCCGTTGGAAGAATTTTGAAAATCGGTCAATATTTGGCGAAGATATGAACGAATTTAATATCGTATTTTTATGACTCTCCGTATAGTTCTACATCACTGAGCTTCGTGACTATGCTGCGTCTGTAATGCCTGCGGGCTATACATTTTTTATTCGGTCGACATTACCGGCGGTTACTTTCTGTATAAACCAAGCTGTATTATTGACGTACTTTTCGTAAAGCCAGCGGTTAATTGAGAACTTTTTTAAACAAAACTGTATGTGTGAACGTCCGCGATCGAATGCACTAGACTATAATACCATGCAGCCTATGTCGTTTGATCGGATAAATGGAAATATCTTGTAGCACCCAGCAAGCCTTTTATCGTTGTCGTCGTCGTATTAGCAGATTACTCAGTAAGGTGCAACTACGTGGGTCTGCAATAGGGGAGCACTGCATTATGGCCCCTTAAACTCTGGCTAAATAGATGGGTCGTCATGTACTGAAAAATTGGATGATGCCTTTGTGTGCAACGACGAAAGAAGTGGGCTCCAGATTATTAGTTATTTTTGCACTGTTTATTTCGTTGTGTTGAAAAGCAGGCCTAGTAATGGGTACGCGTCATTGCGTATCCACAGTACAGAAAGCGAGATTACTCTTTTGGAAGAAAAATAATACAGAATTCTCCGCAAAGCCATACGTCGCTTCTCAAAGCCACAGCATGTGTGCAGCCAAGCTGAAAAATGGACTGAAAAACGACAGCAAAAGAGACTTCGCACGCCTTCGTTCGTTTTGGCACATTCGATGCTGTTTGATCTGTAACGTGTTGTTCACTCCAATCAGTTCGCCTTATGAACTAGAAATACGTTCTGTGGAACGAGGTATCTGTCCCATTGCCACGCTGTATATATAGCGTAGCAGCTGCGTTTCGGCGTTTGACACTCTTGTGAGCCTGCAGCCAATTTTGTCTTTGAATAAAAACGGTTGGCTGCCATGACAACAGGGGTCTTCAGGGGAGAAATGTACATGATACCATTGCATAGCCCGGGCCCGAAAATAAAGGGTAGGTGAAAACAGCGTGCAATTATCTTTTGCGGGAGCCGAGTTATAGTTAATTTTGTCCCAAAATTCGTTGCCATAGCAACGAGGGTCAGCAGGAAAGAAATTTAAATGACACCATCGGATAGACCGGGCACGAAAATAGGAGTGTAGATAAAAACTGCGCGCAATTATTTTTCACGAGGGCCGAGTTGTAGTCAATTTTTGTCCCAAAATCGTTGCCATGGCAACAGCGTTCGGCAGTGGAGAAATTTTAACACCGTCGAATAGCCCGCGCCCGAAAATAGGGGGTAGGTGCAAACAGCGCGCAATTATCTCTTGCGGGGACCGAGTTATACCGCTTTGAAGTCTCCATAGGCCGCAATGCAAATTTTTTTAAATTGGGGTAAATAGGGGAAAAAGTTGTCAGATTTTTATCCCAAACAAATTCGATCTTACTTTTTGGGCCCCAAATCACTGTGCAAAATTTCATCAAAATCGAATCAAAATTGCGGCCGCAGGAGTGTTTACAAACAGACTGACAGAATGACAGTGTGACATAAGTGATTTTATAATCTGTCCCATGCTATGCTATAGCAATGAAACAGATAATAAGTGAGGCTGCAGTGATGTCTGCTATAACCAACAGAAGTTTAACTGCTTTTTTCCGTATATACACCGCCGGTATATATTATACGGGCGGCATCAGAGCCAACCAAATATCTAATTCAGTTTGAAGACAACAAATGCCCAGATTTTACCCATCCAAAATAGAGTAGGCTATAAAGTTTATTAATCAGCATTATTTTGTGTTGTAAATATAATTAACATAGTCTGAAGCTAAATAAACCACGCAGACGTTAGGGGTCGCTTGCTTCGGTCGACATACGCTGTTCTTTTGTCAGACGTTATATCCGCGGCTGTAATGCTGTATTGTATAGTCGTGGTGCGTCGTAAGCATATCGGGGAGGCGTGGTACGGCATGGCGCGGAGTCGTTAGACGTGAGTGAAATAATTCACGACAGTCGCACGACAGTCGCACGACCCGACTACCGACTGCTCGGCAGTTCGGTAGCAAAGCTATAAGGGTCCTAGTTTGTACAGTAAGTTAGGGGACCGCTCACATATTATATAATGCTCAGGGCGAGTCATAGATATTAAAAACATTCATTTGCAAATAAAGAACAAAAACATGTTTTTATACTTTTTTTAAAACATTATAAAAACATTAAACTGCAGATGTTTCCAATCGCTACCTTTTACTTTGGGCATTTTTTTAATGTTATGTAACTGTGATTATGGTACATACTCAATTATGAACTGAACAATCAAATGTCAGAACAAATACAAAGTATATACTGATCACGTTACAATTTTTAACACATCTGTAGCAATTTATTCTAATGACTTAACAAGAACAAAAAACATGACATTAAAATGCACAAGAACATTTTTCAAAATTGGTAAAAAACGTAACAGAAAAATTTAAAAACATAAAAATTTTTTTTAAAAAACATAAAAAAACATGATTTTATACTTTTATAAAAAAAACATATAAATGTTTTTTTTTACATTTATAAGGCGATTAACTTATAATATGTAGACGGCTCATAGAAATTGTCAGTTACAAAACCTAAGCGGGAGTTGGTTTAAGCTAGGACGCTAAAAAAACCCAGCGGGAGCTGCCAAGTTTTGATTTTTTTGCGTGTTTTCGGACGATCTTTCCTGCTAATGACTTTATCGTTAGCTTTTCAACAAGCAGACCGTGTCCTCTCCCTCGACTTCCAACTGTTTAATTTGTCAGGTCATTTTAGAGCAGCACAAACTCTGACATTTGATTCCAAACTTTTTGTGCGTCACCTCGCACCAGATGTTGTGACACCGCTGTTCTTTCCCCTATCTCCCCTGTCTGTATCTCTGCGTCTGTATGTTTTTTTTCTCGGAGCTTGATTTTTGCTGCTGCGTCGCGTTCGCGCACGCTGTGTTGTCGGCTGCGTTCGTTAGTTCGTTACGACTGTCGCTGCTGCTGCTGCTGCTGTCGTGTGTCGGTTTTCCCACGCCCAGTAATGACGCGGTAATGATGCACTGATTGCAGATATTTTCGCGTTTGTTCATGCCGGTAAGATATCACGTAGGCCTAGCACACCCACTAATGAGGTCTTGATTGGTTGGCTGGTCTCTCAACGGAATAATGCGTTTAGTTAACGGCGAAGTTTTTTGACTGATTTTTTTTTGGTTCTAGCATTTCAAAAGCCATTTACTTTTCCGGTCGCTTTACATTATCGAAGTTTCGTGTTGTGCTGCGAGAAGTTCGTTCTGTGTAGGCCTACATGTATTACATTGCCGACGGGCGTATTTTCAGTCCTAGTAACTATCGTCCCGTTTTCAGGAGTTACTCGAGGTTGGGGCGGGACCCAAAAAATTAACTTCTGGAGATTTCTGTACCTCGACATTTTGCACGCCGAATGCATTTTTTTGTCTCGAAGGTTAACGCCAGACCATTGAAGCAATACCGATATTGTGCAAATGTGTATTAGTTTTTTTTAGCAAAGTCCACTTTTCAGCATACACAATCTAACATCAAAATAAATTGTTTTAAATATCTGAAAATGTACCCTGTGAAAGAACCGATTTATGGACCACGATTGACGCCGTATTTGTAGTTGGAAGCAATTCAGTCACGTCACGTAAACTTCATTATTGTGGTAAACCTCACGAGATTCATCGAATTCACCAAAGCCACCAGAATTACTGGTGGCCTAAGTAAGCACAGGTAAAAGTCATATAACGCTCACTATCCTAATAACTAAGGTTAACTATGTGTTTCCGGTTGCAGTTCCCGTTTCACACAATTTTTAAATTGATTCATTGTATTACTGGTTACACACACGTCAGACAGTGCATTCCAGTGATCAATTACTCTGTTGCTAAATACATACTTTCTGATAAAGAAAGAAAAATGAAACGATAAATAGGAATTAATGCAGTCAGCGTAACGTATCGGACATGTAATATTTTAGTCAGTAGGGCCTACGCGAGCGAGCGTTGTCATGGCGACAAAGACTGCGGCGGCTGCACAGAGTGCGTGGATACAGCAGTTGAGATGCTGTCATGCAACCCACTCTACACATACATGGACAGACGCTGACTGACGTCACTGTCTGGGTACCGGGCCGGCTACTGGTCAGATTCGCTTCAGTTCATAACTGACTGTTTACTCTGGCGGACACCTGTGCACAGGGGCGTCTGTCTTCTCTCTAAGTTCTTAGAGCAAGTCCCTCTAACTTAAGATGAGCCGCAGACGCCAAGAACGATGTGCTGTAGGCGTCGAGGGAGTGGGGAATGGAAGCGGGCATTTCCCTCTCAAGCCGACTATAAGGTCTGGGGGGGTTCGTGAGTTCCCCAGTCGAGCTTCGGCGAAAAAATGAATTTGGTGCATTCTAAGCGTCACAGAACAATCCTGCTTGCAAGATATCGTAAATATATCAGCAATGTAGAATAATTATAATATTCAACTTTCTCCCCGTTAAATTCCCAAAAAAATCTTTCCTCTGTTTTTTTTCTTACAACATTTGTTCCAAGGTTTATATGGTGTAGACACCCTGTGCGTCCACTGAACCGCAGCTGCTGCCATGCGGAGATTACATACAGTTACAAAATTCGTCACTTATTATGGCTATTGGCATTTGCTAGATGGCGCCACTTTATTTTTAAAAGCTGGCTCAAAATATAGTTAGTACGTGTAGCATAAACCATAGCTATCTTTTACTATGGTAGTAGCCAATCAGACTGTTGCTTCATATTCAGTGCGTCGAAAATATCCTGGACGTTGAGTATTAGTCGATGTATGTTGACAGACCGATCTTCCGCGATGACAGCTGTACTCAAGTGCATAGGCCCGATCTCCACTTTTGGATTTGTCGCATAGCTTGTTGCACAACATGTCGCGCAACAAGCTGTGCTACAAATCCACGACAAGTTGAAAGTCCACAGCAAGTCTAGGACAACTTGTACGAAAACAAAAAAGTCCAGCTGTCGCTAGGGAAGACGCGCTACAGCCTATACTGTTCCTGTTGTAGTACTGATCTTCAAGGTCATCCACGGTCGATGATTTTCATTTCATTTGAAAGGGCGTATGCGATTTCCTATTAGTGATCAATGGCAACATTGGTCCTATCTCTCACCGTTTGCGAGATACGGCCAATTATAGCTTAAAACTTTCCATTAAAAATTGCGGCCAAACCGCTACAGATGGAGACATGGTGACTATTGGCAGCCCATAAGAAGTTGCCAGCGCCCTATCCGATGGTGCCATCGCCGGGCTCCTACGACTTACCGTTTAGTCACATTACCGCACGGTTGGCATACCATAGTGCGTTATGACTTTTCAAAGTCATCCAAAGTCATCAATTATTATGTTATTTGAAAGCCAATATGCGACTTTCTATTAGTGATCAGTAGCAACTTAGACCACAGTGCATCCATGACAGACGACGACAGACAACGGACAGACGACGCATCATGCCATTGACGCCCTATAGCATAGCTGTAGCGTGTCAACAAGTCTACATCATATCGAAGGCCTACAACAAATCTATAGATTTTCAACTTTTACATATTGTTATACGACTTTTTTGTCCATTAATTCCGCAACAAATCAAAAAAATGGAGGTTGGGCTATATAGCAGAGGATCATACTTGACCTCTGAACCAACGTCTGGGCTTGTCGTATGTCTTCGTTGGCGTTAATGATATGGGTTGATCGTCACTGAGTGATGATGATACGCAGCTATCATCGTCTAATGACATGATACTGTCAGTCACCCAGTCGCTGCAGCAGCAATGAGTGATTACGACGATGACGTGATGATGCCATGTCAATATTGCGACATTTTCACTCACTCAGGTCTATGCCGCTTCATCTTGTGCAGCTCTAAAACGTTATTTTTTACAGTTGCTTTTTACCAGTGGTTTGTTCTTAAAAGTCAGTTGATAGTTTTTCACTGTGAGTCATAAAACAGGCGCGTCAGTCTTTAAGTAAGTAAATAAAGTAAGTAAATAAAACTTAGAATCATGTAGCTTATACAGTATTTAGTTGCCCTATGTTCCAGCGGGAACCGGAGGATCTAAGTAAGTAGGTCTAAATAGAAGAATGTAAGCCAATAGCCTGCTTCGAGTCATGCAAGTTGCCGGTCAGTTTATTCGTCGATGACGTGCTGCGCAATACTATAGGCTATACGCTAAACCTTCACTTAACGGCGGCCGCAAAATGTCGAAATAACGTGACTTCAGTAGCATCAGAAAAAAATCTCAGCTAAGATGAGTCTAACTGCATGTACGTTTTTGCGTCTAACTTAATGTTCTTAAATGTTTTATTCAGCTGTTGTCTGCAACGCAAAATAACGTTGTTTTATTCATTCATTCATTCAAACATGGACGCGATGTTGAATGATGACTGATGAGGCTTGAAGCTGCCCACAATAACTGGGTTACGATGCCACGCAGTAGTCCCAGGAACCGTTTGCATCCGCCTTAACGGCTGGTCTGAAGTCTTAACAATTGGCTTAGCGGTCCGGACCGCTAAGACGTCTGTCACTTGTCGTAATTTTTGAGACCCAAAAGCAACAAGCATTAGGCCTACGTGATTCGTAACGGCATACGATAAACTACCGTTTTCCCATTGCAACATTAGTAACTCCTATATTACACTGCAAAACTGGCGGCTCTGCTTGCAGCAGTGTAAAACAAGTTTGACTATTTTTTCGCTAAACCGCTAAAACCGCTAGCTTATCGGCGGCGGCGGCGAACGGCGGCGGTTCCGGATACTACCACGCAGTAATGCTAGATCAGCTACAGTATTAACTGGCAGACTAATACTGCCACGACATTGGGCAGTGATTATGCTGGCGACGCACTGCAGCGCTGCAGCACTGATGTCTTGTGCTCATGTAATAGGTCCTAAATACTACTTGGATTTTGTAGTAGATTGCTAGACAAGTCGTGCAACACGCTGTACGACATCTTGACATGTCGGGATGCTGTGGATATATTGAAAGCCTTCGATTTGATACAGACTTGTGTCGTACAACTTGTCGTGTGGATTTGTTGTGTAGCCTTTCAACTTAGTGTGGATTTGTCGAACAAATACGATATCTGTTCTCCAAGTCTGCTGCTTAGCTTCTCTCTTTTTTTCTGGTGGAACGAACTCACGGATCACCAACCGGCTTGTGTCTTAGAAGTTAGAAGTCCTTGGCGGTGTTAGCTTTGGTGAAGTGCGGCGGCAGATTAAGTCAACTCAGCTGGTTTTCAGGCGCACTATAAATGTTTACTTACTTATTTGCTTACATATCTACAGCTAGTTGTACATGTACAGACGCCTAACTTTTGTTCTACTACTGTGCTACTACTGCGCACTGCGCATGTGCTGCTTTACTGTACTTCTTGACGAATAAATGATGATGATGATGATGATGATGAAACCTACAGCAAATCGAAGTTTGTGCGCCATGGCGCTTACTTGCGACAGCCGAGTCGCCGTCCAGCAACAGATTAACGGCAAGCAGCGCGCTGCTGTATTAATCAGTCTGACAGTGGACAGCGCTGCACAAAGGTGTGCTGGTGGACCGTCATTCGTCGTTGCTTTATTGTTCCGTAATAGCAGGTCGTTTCATTCGATTTAGCCGCGCATCCAATGTCTGCAGCCACAGCTGCTGCAGCCAGTGCCGCAGCTGGCACGTTAGCCGAATTCGGCCTCCGTGGGCAGATAAATAATGATTTTCTCTCGCGTTTCTCTGAATTCATTTTGTAAACAACACTTAAACGTAATATTGTGGATTGAAATGAATTTACTGTTGTCATTTTACTCTCACTTATGTTTAGTGTTTACTGCGTTTAGTACATTAATACGGAGTTTCAGCTCGCTGCAAGTACGAATTGGTGATGTATCATAATTAGATATTATTTTAACCTAATAAAATGCACTTTTTGAAAAAAATATCATTCATTTTGGCTTCTTTCATTGTTGGTTATTTGACCTAGACAGTAGGCGTACAAATAACGTCTCAAGTATAAGTTCGCAGCACAGTTCCGTTGCAAAATCTTTCCGAAATACCTAGCCTTTTCAGATGTCTTCGCGACATGACTGATTTCGATGTTCTAGGCATCAGAAGTTAAATTTAACGTTGTTCGCTATATGAATTCACGTTTAACGTACTTACTTACTGATTCTCAAAACCAGTTTTGACCTTGGACGATATGTGATTATGTAATCACCAGTGGCATGAGGGCACTGGTGTCTAGCAAAAGTACTACTTTATGTCTTGGTCTCTTGAACTACACGTCACACAGAATGTCCGACTGCAATTTCCAGGATATTCGACCAGTGTCTGGACATAACCTTCGGACATAATTTTCGCCCTTAGGATAGAGATACCCCAATGGCCGAATTTGTCTTTCTTCCGTCTCTAACACGCTGTGAAAAAGCGTCGATTGGCAGAACGTTAAGAGTCGACGTTGACGAACGGTGTGCAGTAGGTAATAGGCCTAGACGCTCGGGATTTTTTTTCTAGGAGTTTGTAAAGTAGCTTTTTTCCCTTAGCTGTTACACGGTAAACAGGTGCTCGATGACGTCATTAGATGAGTCGTTTCATGCCGCATCACGGCAAGTGCGGTAGTCTTTAGCAGCCACGTACGCTCGGCTGTCGGTCGGTGGGACGTTAATGACTGCCGGACACGTCGCCGCTGCCAGCTTGATGAAGATCTACGATTGTGAATTTTCGACGACGTTTTTTGCTCAGATTTCGCGCCTCAGTCAGTCATCATTCATTGCGTCATTGCGGTCGAGTCTAAATGCGATTCCGGGCGCGCCTCACAGTCTCACAGGCTGGCTGCTGCTGCTGGTCATCTATACGTCTCGTTGCCTGCACGGAAATCATTCATCTCCTCGACCTGCAGCGATCATGCACGGGGCTCTGTCGCTCTCGAATCCAAGACATAATTTTCCCTTCCCGGAAATAATCTACTCGGACAAGGTCTCTTAGACACAAAATGTCATTTTATACTGCAATGTTACGATAAGTGCGTCAGATTCGTAAATAGAATGTGTTTGTTGTCTTATATTTCAGCTGTTGCTTGCCTACTTTTGAAAAACTAAAAGTAGGTATCTCCTTTTTACACGCTTGTCGGGACGCCTATTGCTGCATGTCAATAATGGTCTATCGTACTGCGGTTCTGTGTATGGTCCTTAGAAAGAGGATTATGTCCAGGGGTTGGTCCACTTTCATGGCTAGCGCCGCCTTCGGCAGAAATCGACGCCAGACCACCCAGACGCTATAGCATACTAATCTCACTGGTTAATGCGAATCAAGCCGCTTACTAGTTCAGATATGGGTCACACCGCGCGACCTGAGCGGATAAGTACAGTGTATATAGAACTGTATTCACTTGCTGTTTCCGCCCTCTGGGATCCAGTGACGTATCAGTCAATAAATGCGAGCAGTACTACTACTTAGGTAACTCCGCCTCCGCTGCCGCATCATCTCTGCCAGTTTCCTACTATTGCTGACAATAAAGTCGCCACTGCAAACCATGCACTTTGAGATAAATTGACAATTTTTCTTGCCGTAGTGTATCGTATCGTTTTTGATTTATTTTTCTGTTTTCAGTGAAGTGAGTCTTAACCAAACGTTGCTGCCCTATCGTCGCGAGTGTAACGTAACATGCGAAAGGCCTCGTCTTCCAGACACAGCGCGAGAAAATGTTCCTGCATAAAATTAGATTCATTGTTTGGCGACCCAAGTTAAGCGTAGTAAAAAACCAACCTTTTGTGTGGGATTCATTCTAACGCGAGCCAAAGGTCTGCGGATCGCTGATTATTATTGGCTAGCGACACTGCGAGCTATAAGCGACACTTATTCTCGGACAGCGTGTCCGTCTTTGACCCTGTCCGCGTGTCTGTCTGTGAGGTGGACAGACCATCGCTAGCAGCTGTCGCTTTGCAGCGTAGCGAGCCAGGTCTTGTTCTGACTCATTCCAGGGCGGTCTGTCTCTCCGTCCAGTTTGTAATTGGTAATGTACATTGTACAGTGCAGGATCTAACCGGATGTATAACGAAGCTGTTATCGGCGCTGTCGCATATCGCTGTGATGGCCGCGTAGCCTCGGGTTGATTGCAACTATCGGCGACAGATGGCGGCCGCACTCCTAGCTTGTGTCGATTGATGACTTGCAATAGTTGTCTAGGCGCTCGCTCTGACTGAAGCCTGTCCGACAAATGGTCCGCGCGTTCGTCCGCCCGCCGTACTGTGTCGCTATAATAGCAATGAATATCTAACAGCGCCCGGTTGCCCGCTTCAATTCAGAGGCCGGCAGGCGCCGCGAAATCTGGGAATTTCGTCGTCGGTCGGCGGCTCTGACGTCAAAGGCGGGGACGGATTTCCCGCCCCCGAGACAAATAGCCCGGGTGGCCCGACAGCAATCGGCGTCGCACTGGGTGGGACGGGGGGACCCCCAGGACGTCGAACCAGCCGAGATTAGCGTTCAACGCAGTTTGACTGGCGCCGCCGGCGGATCACGGTGAAGATCAGCTGAGCCGCTGATCCTGCGTGGATCAAGCGGATCGACCGACCGACCACTGGTGAAGCCAGCACTGAGCTTGTGGTGGATTACGGCTCGCTTTAGGTCGTCTCCTCGCTACGTAGGTATAGCAGACAGCCCGCGTCCATGTCATTCCGTTTGCTAAGTTACGATCGTAGGTCACCGACAATGTAGGCCTACGCTGTTGTATCTTGCATTCTCCACTATTGTGGTTGACAATGCACAGCCGCTATTGATTGCTTTAGCCTACCTAACATTTAGGGTGAAAATTGAACGAATTTTTGGACAGATGTGGGTATAAAACAATGTATGAACATGTGCAATGTACCTGATGCGCTAATAAGATCAAGGACCAAAGCAGTTTGGCAAAAATTGGAATTGCTGTGACAAGTCCACTCAAGTGACAAAGTGTACCTGTCAAACGGCATCTCTAAATCGAATGTGCACGACAAACAGACATTACGGATGAATATGTAGGAATAGTCGGATTCGCTTACGCTGCAAGAGAGATTTTGCCTAAAACGATCCCTAGCAAAGTCTGGTCGATCGTTTGCTGTCGTTGCTGATATGCAGAGTTTACGGATTATTTTTATTTGCGCACTGCACATATATTGAAAACTTTCGTAATCTAAGTTTTTTGGCCTTATGGTATTTGTTGTTGGATTTTTGTTAATTATTGTCATGTTTTTAATTCTTTCGGTGTATGAAAATGCTGCATCGTAATTACGACAGATTACAGATGCATATTTTTTTCTCCTTCGCAGACGGTTGGGGTAGGCCTAGTAGAAGCGCTAAAATGGGAGACTTCTAGGGGGCATGATGAGGAGGCGCCGTGAGATGAGATTGAGTCGTCTTTGCTGTCGAAGAGTAAAATAAGGTGCGGTTAATAGAAGATTTTAAATTAAATATTTTTTTTCTAAACTTAGCTTATGCAAAATAGCAAAATATAGATGTAGAACTGTTCCCGTATACAATAGGCCTGTCGTGGGTTATGTGTGAATAGTGACACTTATGAATGGTGGAAGTATATCAGCTGTGCTTGGAGCAATGCCAGCTAATGAATGTTGGAGCTAGTCGCTAGAAGAGCCAGTACCACGGTGCCGTCCATCCTTGTACTGTACATCGTCTTTAAAACCTGCATAGGCGTGCAGTTTCACCGAAGAGACGATCTCGGGTGCAATTTATTATGCTATCCTGCGGCTTTCCCACCCCCGCGTCAGGGCGAAGATAATGGCCCATTAGTAACAGTCCATAGCGACCGCTACAGTCACATTATCACCGTTTTGGACAGCAACAGTACATTAGTAACATTTACAGCAGCATTATTCATATAAGTTTTTATTTTCGTGCAGATCATTATCTGCAGAAATGCGGAAAACCACATGATGTACTTGTTGTGACGACTTTGTATACAAGAACGTACTTTTAGGCCCCTGATATATATAAATGTACAAAACATTAGTTTATACACTTGTTAACGGCAACATTTAAGGACTTGCACATCGAAAACAGCAAAAATTACAAAAGGTGATATTGCCCGCGTCACACTGACTGTGTGTCAATGTGCTGCTAAATAATATCACCTTTTGTA
>Ga0209367_1005359_pt1 | contig 17772 bp, 12 predicted proteins | sample WorMetLIZISLAND2_FD_187412 | JGI IMG/M metagenome (GOLD analysis project Ga0209367, IMG submission 187412) | Marine gutless worms symbiont microbial communities from Max Planck institute for Marine Microbiology, Germany - Olavius geniculatus... ... | reverse complement strand
TGTTATGATAAGCAGCATGTATGTACCTATCTGCAACCGTTTTCACATTATTCGAGCCAATAACGGCAAAATGACGTCTTTTTAAGGGGGGGTACCCCTCTTCGACGCCCTCGTTCGAGGGGAACCCATGCACCCAGTGGCACGAAATTTTGTCACGATAAGCTAGAGACCTTGGGGCAGTCCACGGTGAAGATTTCGTGATCCTAGCTTGCACCGTTTTGATACAGCTCACGAGTGTGATGGACGGACAGACAGACGGACGCCCAGACGATGGCAAAGACGCACGAAGCATTCTGCTTTCGCGCGTAAAAAGGAAAGAAGATTGATAATTTTTTTTGTATGTTGCTAGCATAACTAGGCACAATGTGGCAGCATGTAATAACTAAAGTTTCTTAACAGGGTGATCTCAGTTTACTCAAAAAATGTAAGGCTGCAGTAAACCACGGAATTTGGACTATTTAGTCACTGTGAGCCGCAGAATTTTGGAAACTGGTTTGCAGAATTAAGCAGAATTTTCCGTGGAAAACTGTGGGCCCTAGCTATCACAGTTGGCCTAGCAGTAGTCAGTTGTAGTCAAGGTTGATTCAAATTATGTCATTGTTGGTTTGATGTCCAGGCACAAGCAAAGCAGCGTTCAGGACGAGCAGGTCGCACAGGTCCAGGCAAGTGTTACCGGCTGTACACAGAACGTGCGTACCGTGACGAGATGATGGCATCGAATGTGCCGGAGATCCAGCGGACAAACCTTGCGAGCACTGTGCTGTCGCTGAAGGCAATGGGCATCAACGACCTGCTGTCATTTGACTTTATGGATGCGCCGCCGATGCAGACATTGATCTCTGCGATGGAACAGCTTCATGGGCTGAGTGCGCTGGATGATGAGGGACTGCTTACACGCCTTGGCCGACGGGTTTGCTTCATTCAGTCTGTCACTCATCTCATGTTTACTAGCTCATACAAGTATTCTATGCAGCCTTGTGGCATAATGCTTGTGGCATTGGACTTGAATGACAGATTTTGGCTATGAATTGCAGTCACGTCACTGCCATGAAATGACATCGAACAAGTTGTTCACAAACGTGTTTTTGTTGCCAAACAGTATAAATAAAATTCTCATAATTTGGTAATGGCGCAGAAACAAGGAAGGGAGGATTGTGCAGTTGTGTGATCGATTGATTCAGTCATCTGAATTTGGCGAAATGGAGAATCAGTGAAATAGAAAATCAGCTTCAAGCTGGTTACTATTGACTTAAGGCAGTGCAATGCAATGTGCTGTGGCTGATAGGTGTTGTATAAAAGTTGCTAAGGACGTTAATAAAGAAATCTCACTTTGACTCTGATTTTGAATAAGTTTGGTGCACTAATTACACTGTAATCTATAAAAAACATGCCACCTTAATTTTTTGAATAGCTTCGTGAAACATTGGCCGATTTTAACAATCTTTGGCATGCGGCATCAGAATAGAGCTTGACACAAATGCCTGTAATTTTGGCCATATCACTTTAATACTGTCATCACACTACCTTGTGAAATGCAGAAGTTGTAGTTTGGCCATTTACAACAATGAATTCATACTGGATAGCCCGTGGCAACTATTGCATCTTAAAAAGTTACATGTGTCACATCACATCATTTAAACAGTCTATATAGCATGTGCTCAAAATGTTCTCCTGCACGCGGCAAACGTTGACACCACTCACAAACAGCAGGCTCAACAACCTGCATTTTACAAGGTAGTGTAGTGACAGTATTAACGTGAGGTGGCCAAAATTAGAATCGTTTGTGTCGAGTTTTTTCCTGATGTTGCATGTCAAAAATTATTAAAATCAGCCAATATTTCACGGAGTTATTCAAGAAATAAAAGTGGCATGTTTTTTATGGACCAAGGTTTAACTGTTTAAAGACCAAGGACCAAACTGTTTAACAAGTCAAACACGCTGGAGACTGATCCTAGATAGTAGATATGTCATTTATTTATGTTAGTGCAGACTTTTATCTGTCATTTGCATAATAAAACAAGTTCTTGGCAGAGATTTTGCATTCTCTGGATGGTTTGTGCTGTAATTTTGCATTGATTGTAAATGTCTTGTTGTTGTAGATGGCTGAATTCCCACTGGAGCCACAGCCCTCAAAGATGCTTATTATGTCCGTTCACCTTGGTTGCAGTGAAGAAGTGCTTACCATTGTTTCCATGCTTAGTGTACAGAACGTCTTCTATCGACCAAAGGTGCATTAGAATTTTATTTCATATTTTTATTTTGTGTTAACCGTTTAGTACTGTCGTGTTGTTTATTGACCAAGAGTTGTCTGGTCCTTACAAAAGTTTTGCTTCAACAATTTCCAAAAAGTTTACTTTTGGGGCCTGGCATAACGTATTAGTTCCAGGAAGAAATTACCCATTGAATATAAACCAAAAGTATAGTATATGTTTTAACATATAATAGTTTGTGATCGATTTTGAAAAGTTGCTGCATTTGTTGCATTCAATTTCTGGTCACTCTTGAGTGTTGAGTATTTGGGAAAGATATCTGGCTTGAAAATACAGCTGCATCATTTTCTAAATATTTCTGTACAGACTTTTGTCTGTAACTAACTGTAGTACATCTGGTAATTTGTATAACTGAAAATTTATGAAAACCTATTCATAAAACAGATTTAACTCCAAAACCTGATAAAACCCACAGGGCTGGGTATTTCTAAAGATGTTTTTCAACTCTGCTGCAGTGCTGCTGGTAATTAAGAGTTGAATTGTACCTCACCTTACATTGTTTATCTGCTGCATAGGACAAGCAAGCTATTGCCGACCAGAAGAAAGCCAAGTTTCACCAGCCTGAGGGCGACCATCTAACATTGCTTGCTGTCTACAACTCGTGGCGCAACAACAAGTTCTCAAGTGCGTGGTGCTATGAGAACTTTGTGCAAGTCCGAACGCTGAAGAGAGCGCAGGACGTTCGCAAGCAGATGCTTGGCATCATGGACCGGTAGGATTGCTGCTCTGTGTGTGTGGGGGGGGGGCTGCAAACTCAGTTTGACATCTGTACTGCTTTGTTACAAGATTGAATTATTTGAAGCCATGCAGCTAGCCAAAACATGCTAAATTATGTTACATCTTGTCTGAGAATTCTGTCTAATCACAAAATCTATGGGCATTGTAGTGCTTGCTTCCTTTGTGCTGCAAGTACTCGGTAATAATCAATTGTTAATATGCACTTGAAAATGTACTACAGGAGGTGAACAGTTGCAGAATAGGGGAATTTGTTATCTGTTTTTGAGCACAACTAATCTTGTGTTTTGGGGCTCTATTAAACTACTGTGCAAAATTTTATTGAAATCTGTTTAAAGTTTTGCGAGTAATTTTGTGGATAGACAGACAGAAGGGCAAACATAGATGAAAACGTTACCTCTTTTTTTGTCATATAGGGAATGTGATTAGCTTTATGCCATCTATAAAGTTGTTTTCAGAGTGAATTGTTCAAATTAGAACATCTCCACTACCCAGTGCCTTGGATCCAGCCTATTTTTTCATATCTGCGCTCTACTATTCTGTATTTGTTTTTTGTTCAGCAGACTAATTTTTCGGTTGAAAACTGTTCTTCTGATTCTATCGTGCTGTTTGTATGATTATCGCTGCTACTTCCTGTGCATTGACAGGCACAAGCTGGACGTTGTGTCATGTGGTAAGAACACGGCACGGGTGCAGAAGGCAATTCTGAGTGGTTTCTTCAGTCATGCTGCTAAGAAGGATCCACAGGAGGGTTATCGTACGCTGGTCGATTCTCAGATTGTCTACATTCATCCAAGCAGTGCACTGTTCAATCGTCAGCCGGACTGGTGCGTACATCTGACATGTTGTAGTCTCGTTAGTGTAGAATAAGGATCCTTGTTAGACCCATGACATGATTGTATACTACTTATAGTTATGTTATAAGAGATCAACGATCTGCATGATTATGAGATCACACTGCGTGATTATGGCTAGCGCTATGACTGGAGTTAGTGTTACTGCTAGTAGATGCCATGGCATTATCGAACCCTAAGAGCTGTTGGTCAGCTAATGATGATTGCACGCAACACACGCATTGTTTGGTTAGAGGTATCCATGGTTAGGCTCTTCCCAAAGTAAAAGTTTGCGCAGTTGTTGTGGCACTACTGTTTATCAGTCATGTGCTCTTACTGCTACCAGTGTTTCTGACTGGAGACATCATGCTGCTATGAGTGTTGTGGCAATGCTTCGTGCAGGCATCATGTTCATCCACTGATCTTCCTAACAGTACTAGAGAATCACTGAAAGTAGATATGCAGTAATGTAGTTTTTGTCTCTGCACAGCTGACTGTTCAATGTTGCCTGTAAAAAATCTCATTTTAGCAATTTTCATCCATGGCAGTAACAGGCCTAGTGCATGTTAGATAGTATGTAGCAATATTTTTGTAATAAATTGAAATCTAATCATCATTACCGGTGACAATGTTGATGATGACTGATGAATGATGATGGCGATGGTGACTACGAATGTAATTCTTAAAAAATGTTTTGTTACGTGCACGCAGCCATTAAGTAAGATGTGAACATTGTCCCACTGAATCTGTTCCGCACATTCTTGTTAGGTTTCTTTCAAGGTTGTGATGATGTTGAAGTGCAAATGTCATTTGCTGTATATTTCATTGCTGATTGCTGTTTGGTTGCCTGTAGGGTGGTTTACCACGAGCTGGTGATGACGACCAAGGAATACATGCGTGAAGTGACGGCGATTGATCCAAAATGGCTTGTTGAGTTTGCGCCAAAGTTCTTCAAGTTTGCTGACCCAACGCGACTGAGTCGGGCCAAGAAGACACAGAAGATTGAGCCCCTCTATAACAAATACGAGGAGCCGAATGCCTGGCGAATCTCGCGAGCTTTTCGCAAGTTCCACGTCAAAGTTACTTTCTAGTGGCCAGCTTCCGTACACTGCTGTAACTTTTGGCGTGTTTGCAGTTGAACAGATGCAAGCTGGCTTGCTGAATATATTTTTTGCCAAACAACTGTACATGTGTGTCTATATTTTGTGTTGTATTTTAAAAAAAGTTAAAGGTTAAAGGTCAGGTCATGTATAGCTCTCTGTGGCAACCCATTGCAGAGCTACAGAGTGTTGTCTGCCATATGGGTTCACACAGTGTTACCTCTCATCTGACACAGATGAACATGCCCCACCTTAATGCCAGCCAGTCAGGCCACTACTCAATATGCCTACGCCAAAGGGATGGAAGGCTGAGTTGACTTTAGTGTTGTTTCTATACCAGCAGACATTCATCCATCCTAGTAGTGACCACTTGATTGCGACCACCCGGCCAAAAGTCAAACCCACAACCTCTTGATTGCAATTCTGACACCCTACTGTTACATTTATCAAGCCATTTTAGTAACATAGTAATATGTTTTTTACTAGGGCCCACAGTTTTCCACGGGCCACGGAATTTTGAACCAAGCTGCGGAATTTGCCCTTTTCCACGTAATTTCAATATTTTCGCAGAATTTTGCAGTAATTAAAAATTCACCGGTGATTCATACGATTTTTTTGACTTGACGTTTTTTTGTCACGAAAAAGTCAAACTGAACTGCCAAAAGCTGTGGGCTCTACTAATAGCTATCGCAGTATTTCGCAATCGTAAATAAACGCAACACAACTTGATAGATTGCACTTTCAAAACAAAAAAAATACAGGTAATTTTCTTTGTATGTTGCTAGCATAACTCAGCTAATGTCACCGTGCCAGTCGGCTCTTCAGAAAGTAAAGTTTTTTAACAGGATAGAGGTCAGTTTATACTTACAAATTGAAGGCCGCGGTGAGCCGTGGAATTTGGGCGATTTTGCCGTGGTGAGCCACAGAATTTTGCAAACTGGCCTGCGGAATTTGGCAAAATTTTCTGTGGAAAACTGTGAGCCCTACATTATATTAGCAAGCCATTTTAGTAATATAGTAATATGTTTATCATGGACACGGTTATAGAAAGCATTTAATACTGGCCTTCGTAGGCTGGATGGATTTTGCATTTGAGACTAAGTCTGATGTTACAGTATTCAATATCATTATGACACCCACACAACGCTCTCTAACAGCCATTTCATAATGTATAACAGTGTATTAGTATTTCATATTATTATGGGATTCCGTAATTTCATACTCCAAAGAAAACATTCTCTTATGTATGCATGGAACTAACCATACACGTTTCATATGCTGCCTTGTGTGTATAGTGTGTACATATGTGTATGTATATCGTTATAGACACAAAAAGTATCATATAAAGTCATTGCTCCTGCACTTCCTGTGTGTACTCATCAGTGTCGTCGTCTCAGAGGGAGCAGGCTGCAGGATTCAAATCCTTCTAAATTTCAGTTTGTATGAAAAAAATTTCATTCGAAAATTTGTCCAAAAATACAAAAACTGGGGCTAAAAATTTCACATTTTAAGTGAATTTAGAGGCAAAATTTGAAGTTTTTGGCACCCATAATGTTCTATTTTGGAAATGTATGACTGTCTGTTTGAAAATCGCAATGTTTTGATCCTCCTGTCTTTTTAACCCTGGATGCGGGTACTCGTGCAGACTGTGATAACAGTAATACTGATTGATTTCCAAATTTTTTTCAGTGATAATTTCAAGTTTACTACTCATTTGGCTTGAAGGTTATTGTTTGATAAAGTTATGAATGTATCAATGGGTACCGCTCGGTAGGTCAATTAATTTGCGAGTGTAGTTCGTAGCAGATAATAGTTTGATGTCTGGCTCCCTGATTTAACACCACCAAAATTGCCCAATAATAATTGCTTCAAAATTTGGCTGCGACACATAAATATTATGTGACTAGATATAATTTTAGTGTGCAACTCACGTTAATAATAATAATTCGTGGCCATCCGTTTTGGTAGTGCGTGTGCGTGAACATTGACTTTAAAAGGCCTAGGCTGTCAGTAAAGCGCATAGCTGTAATTTTTTTTTAATTTACGGCTGTCAGTAAACTTATGACCAACTCTTGCTGCATCTTGTCCCGTTTCAGAGATGTTGAAGACTTTCAGCAGTAGGCCTACTGTGAAGAGCCGCTGCTATAGCAACGTGACGTGACGTCAGGCGCTATCAGTTATAATTATGAAACTGTTGGCTTAACATCGGTATAAACGTCTACTAACAAATGGATAGAAAGATCAACGATCGAATTCTAATCTGAATACAGTAACTCGTATTGGTAAGCGTTTTAACAGGCCTTAATGCCAATAGTATTCATAGTATAAGTCGGTAAACAAAAGCATAGAATATGATTATTACAATGAACTAGTTTGACGCATAACTATTGATCGAGTACATTGCCAAAGCAGACTGCCGGTGTCCAGAAGCGACAGTCTCAATCTTTACGCGTGCACTCGTCTTATAGGCTGCGTGTAACATTCTCATTTGCAACTTTTTGCTGTTCACCTGCGGCGATATCATGATATCTTTTACGACGTGCTTAAAATATTCCTTCCTTTTCGCTGTTCTATTCGACTCTATAAGCTGCAAGTTTTATGAATTTCAGATTACAGACTTTAACAGAACTCACGGACGGCAAAAAACTTCATTGGCCTGTAGAATATGCTATTTTTGATGCTGATTAATTTCTGGTCGACCGTTAGGTCGAGCCTTGGGTACGATGTCTGTCTGCTTGTCGTCTGTCTGTAATACGTGCATTGTGGCTGAAACCGTACGTCATAGGCGGTCGGCAAGTGTACTGTTCGATAGCGCCATACGAGTTCCTGCCGACTGTCAATGTCGCTAGCTGCAGCGGTTTGGCCACAATTGTGAATGCAAAGTTTCTGCCTGCAGCCATCACCACATCCGCCGAATTACGTTAGCGTTGATTGTAGCGTTTTACACTGTGTCTCAAAAAGACATTCCCGACATTTTTGACTGTAACTTGAAAACCAATTATCAGATTCTGATAATTTTTGGTACGAATATTCCTGACACAACTTGCCATCAAATGACTATTCAGTTTCCCACCTCACCCAATGTATGCTTCTGCACTATCTAGGGAAAGCAAATCAAGCGAAATATGTGTTGAAATAAACAGAAAACCCGAAAAAAAACATCCCCGACATTATCGATCGTAACTTGAACATAAATTAGCAGATTTTAATAATTTTTGGCACAAATATTTCCGACTCAACTGGCTATTAAATAAGTGTTTTAGTTTCCACCTCACCCAACGTCTGCTTTTGCACTACCTAGGGAAAGCAGACCAAGCATAATACGTGTTAAAATGAATGAAAAACGCAAATAAATTCCATCTATCCTAATCTGTGGTCCCCAACAGCATGTCTATTAAAAGGTTGACTATCGTGCAGCAGTGTTTACCAAATGAAGTTTAGGAATGTTTGTGAAGTCAAGAAGTGACTGGTAGAGCCTGTATTGGTCTGGAGCAGAAAATTATCGATACTGCTGTCAATGAATGGAGAAAGTGTCTCCTTGTCTGTTCGCGTAGCCTAGTGGGCCAACACTTTAGGCAATTTTACTGTAATCAGTTGAAAAATAGACAACTGAATGAATTGTCAGCCAGTGTCAGAAATGTGAACAAAATGTGTTTTTACGCATTATATTAATTAAACAATCATATATCGCATTAGATAAAAAGTGATATTTCGCTGGTTATGTTTTCCCCAGGTAGTGGGAGTGCAGAAACAAACGTTGGGTGAGGTGGGAAAATAAATAATCGTTTAATGGCTAATTGTGTCAAGAACATTTTTACCAAAAGTTATCAAAATATGATCATTGGTTTTTAAGTTACAGTCAAAAATGTCGGGGATGTTTTTTGAGACACAGTGTAGGCCTATATAACCGCGTCACATAGCGTGTATGGGAGTGGGACTAGTCACTCTAGAAAATCGTTTTTTTCTGCGACCGGATGTCGGACGCTGGCCTTTTAACTCGGATAAAGGCGGTACGTACGGTCTGCCCACCCTAGCGACAGCTGGGCTTCTTGTTGTGTTACAAGGTAGGCCTACTAGCTTTAATTGCGTGTATTTTGTTACATCGGTTCTCGTGTTTAGGCGTACACATTGTGTGCGACTGGACGAGTGGTAGGCCTAATTTCGCTGTTGTGATGGATGACTTTAACAGTTCAACAGCAGCGCTTCGTCGAACCGGCTGCAACAGTCTCGCCTGCTCATCAAGCATCGACCAAACAACCGTAATTGACCATCCATTTGTTCAGCTGATAACTGCCTCCGAGTCGCAGTATGCCGCGTTGTAAGAAGTACGAGTCGCCCATCCATCCGACGCCGTACGGGCTTCAGCCGTGGACGATCAACTACGACCGTTTGGACCGTCGACGCGTCGCTCGTCTCGGCCTCGAGCCCCGCTACGCCCGTACGTACGACGTACGCCGCTACGTACCCCTTCCTCCCGAAGCCCCGTATCTGGAGAAGTTGTGCCGTCGCGTGCCCGTCCTGCCGATCCGCTGGGTGAACACGTACGCGATCCGTGCTGGTGTGGCGTCGGGCAACACGCTGGCGCCGTTCGCCACCATGCAGCTGGTCTACTGGTCGCCGTTCCTCGACGAGTACGCCGACTTCCGCAAGCGCAAGACCGGCGTCCGCATCTGAGTGATACTCGTCATCGTCATCGGGGGCATGCCCTGGCCTGGATCGTAGCCGTATCCACTATAGGTGTCTCCACCATAGACCGAGTGACACTGCGGTACAAAAACATTACCATCCAGCTATGCAGCGCAATTACTGTTGTATTCGAATAGTCGTCACTCGTCAACAGTTAAAAAACAATACGTGGTCTGTAACTTGATAATTAAGCTTACTACATCAGCAAACAACAGTTTTTGTGATGCCCTATGAGTGACGGCAAACCCCAGAATATCGATTTGTGTTTGTGTTTTATCCGAGTAAACTGTAAAGACTGCATTTTTGAAACAACAGTAATAGGCTAGGCTCGCCGTAATGAACTTGCAGCAAGCACAAAAGACTGTTTCGACTTAGTTATTGCTTAGAGAACACACATGGATGCAACTGTAAATGTAATCAGACGTTGTGCATTACAAAGATCTATTTCCAACTCCGACTTTGTTACTTGCAATCAGGCGTGTCTAGAGGGGAGGAGGAGGAGAACAGTCTTCCTCGGGTCCCGCGACGTTTGTAGTCTTTGCCGTCGCTCAAGAATATAAAGTGCACCAGAATGCGATTTTTCCCCAGACGGGCCCCGCGAGAATTTTTCCCCGGGTCCTACTGTGGCTCTCGATGTTTCTACGTGCAATTACGTCGGCGTATATAGGCCTGTGCGATTTTTTCAGGAACAGTTGTTTGACAATATATAGGCCTAGCCGAAATACCAATGGATATTGAGGCCTGCAGTACAGTTAAACTTATTAGGCCCTGTAAAGCCGAAAGTATAAATTATGGCCAGTTTACATCGACGACGCCGACGCGACTCGACTGCACTCAGATATTGAGTTAGGCTATACTGTGTCGGGTGGGACGTTAAACCCTACTCGCTCACTCACTCACTATTGAGTCGCGTCGTATCTGCGTCATCGTGAACTCGAATTGCCGGCGCCACTCTTTTACTTTTTGAATCGCGTCGTCAATTCTGTTTGCATCTACGACGCGACTCAACTCAGCTGAATCACTTCGGCATTATAGGTGTGAACTGGCCATTAAGTCCAGTTGCTTTAAATTTACTTACTTCAAACTTATATTCTGAATTATTACGTCATTGCTGACGAAATTGAAAGTGAATGTGTGCACTGTAATTTATTTTTGCACTATTTTAAATACATAACAGAAATATGATGGACGAAACCAGTCAGCTATTTCAAAATGCGGGCAGTGAACGCATAACAGCTGAAAATATGGCTTTGCTATGCAGCAAAAACGTCAAATTGGATGTGGCACCGATTCAGATTCCGGACATTACTGTTGGAGAGGTCAGTACTCAGTATTGTTTGTGTGGTATTGCATATAACGCAGATCGATAATTATATTTTATTGCCGAATTGGCGAGCGTAGGCCTATCTGTAACAGCTGACCGTATTAATGGTAGCGCTTATGGCACGATGTTATGTCCGTCTGTCTGTCGTCTGTCTGACTGTCAGTGTCTGCTGTCTGTGACACATGTATTGTGGCTAAACAGTACGTCGTAGGTTCTTACCGGAAAAATGTGTGAAGAAGCAAATAAGGTTGTCCGATTACCCTGGGATACCAATTTGGACCCCTTCACGACTCCCCATTTCCTCAAACGGGGTGCTCACTGCACCCCCAAAATATTTTCATTGCGAATTGCGGCCAAACCGTATAAGTTAGCAGCATGACAGCATATATATGTATAAGAAGTTATCAATGTCCCCGTACCTGACAGTACTATCACCGACCACCTGGCGGACACTTGTTGTCCAAAAATATGGTTCCTGACTCCCAAAATGTGCATCGCAAGTATTTGGGAGCGTTGCCGGAAGTTCACGTTATTATTGCAACTTCTGTAAGTTAGTAAGGACAAAGGAATTACGTTCACATTTGCTGGCTTTCATTGCATTAAGCAGTACGGTCGGCTCTGCCTAGCGACAGCTGGGCTTCTTGTCGTTATCTTGTGTCGGTAGTGTGACATTTCGCCGGTTTCACATCTCTCTGGATTGTTACATAATCCTTGTGTCATTCATTGTGGGCTCTAGTGCACAGGTCTATGTAAAGGAAATGTGCGCGTATTGCGTGCGTAGTTGAGTGACATGGAAGTTGTGGTTGAGGCGGCGGGAAGCGTGCTGGGCGCGGATGTCACAGACCGGCCAGTGCCCCCGGCCGCGGACAGCGACCAACCGCCGCCGCCACCTTGCGGGCGTACAGTCACCGACGACCCGGCGACGACGACGAAGAACGACTTCACCAGCTGCGGTGGAGCGACGCTCGGCCGCACCGACTCCACCCTGACGGACGTCGAGAGGCAGTGGTTGGCGCGCTACCCCGCCCTCGACCGGCACCAGCTGGCGGAACTGCGCGAGGCGTTCCTCGTCTTCGCCGTCGACGCCGCCATCGAGATGACGCCGCGCACGGCCGCCGCCGTCGCCAACTCAGCCCAACTCCCCATCGGCGACATCGGCACCTGTCTGCGAGCCGTCGGTCAGAACCCGACCCAGGCAGACATCGACCGCATCACCGCTCTACTACCCCCTCCCCCGCCTCCGGCACAGACAGAGGTCGGCACCGGCGTTTCGTCAGGGTTGAGCATCCGCAATCTTCAGCCAGCAGCAGCTGCTCCAGCGGCGGCGGGCAAACAGCAGTCGACGGTGCTCAGTGCGGTGACGAGTCGCCTCAGCACCGAGACCACGGCGCCCGACGTACGTGACCATCCTATATAGGCCTATATAATTTTTATTGTGCATCACATCAGACGGCTGTATTGCAGTACTGTCAGCGTTTAGAAATTTTTTTAGAAAGCTTTTCATCTCCTGCTCCTTACGTTGTATACTAAGACCGTGAGACGTAGTCGTACTCTGTTACTACTGTTTCTGATGTTGACTGTGGAACTAACTAGAATTTTGTGACTAAAGTAGCTTTTTTAAATTTGAACACGTTAGTTTTTATAATGTTTTATCTTGTAAACCGGGCCCTGATCATTTTTATATGTGGTTATTTTTGTTGATTTTTGACTGACTGAACGGTATAGATTGGTCGATCGATCAATTTATCGATCAGTTAATTGCAATTGATCGATCTTAGAAGAACGTAATGTATGATAGGACATGGTGATGTGGACATGGCGACTGTAGGTGCGGATCACGATGGACGAGTACTTGTGTGTGATGAACGCGTACGGTAAGCTGGCGACGGAAGAGGCCCAGGTTGAGGACTTACGGCAGGCGTTCGAAGTCTTCGATGACATGGCTACAGGCCGGGTGAGCGGTCATCGGCTGCGTGCCGCGCTGACCAGCCTCGGTGAGCGGCTCAGTGATGAAGACGTCGACGTCATGATGGGTCTGATTGGCGACGAACTGCTCGATACTGTGGACATTGACTACAAACAGCTCGTCGACAAACTCGCGTCCGTCTAGCAGCGATGATAAAAGCGCAATGGCTCGCTCTCTCGTGGACATTATTAAACGAAGCTGCTGTTTTACTTTTGTACATCAGCGTGGTGCATAAAAAGTGCGTCGTTTGAGCAATCGGATGACCTGCAGTTTGGGGAACAAAAACAACAAACATACGCACGTCTGCCTGTATGCCTAGTTCGCAGAACACTGTGTTTAAGCGCTCAACACATACACGGACCCTATTCGCTCGACGCTAATCGTTTCCGCTGCTTCTGCCCGATTTATCTATGTCTTAAAGGCATAATTTGTGTTCCACTGTTTTCTGCGTTAGCTTACTCTGTAGTTTTTTTTCACACACAGGCCGCCTTTTTAACAGGGACTGAAAACTGAGGCGTCTGGCGTCACGACCGATCGTTTCTCGTAATCGTAAAACTTAATACTTTAGCCTACTGATCCGCATCTGTAGGAATTTGCAAAGCTAAAAGTTCCAAATTCCCTGGTCTTGGTCGGGTTTTTTTGCGGGGACCGTGAGATGAAACTTCATCAAAGGTGTATAGGTATAGCCTAGACCCTACTGCAGCAGATTCAGGAGCTGCGCAGGGCCCCGGCTGAAGTCGTATTTGGTGCATTTTAGGCCTATCGTCACAGAACGCTTGGTAGAAGGATAAACATAATTATCCGGTTCCGGTAGTCTAATCCAATGTTCTAAGCCATTCAAATTATCAGACTGCAGTTATAATGGGCTTACTGGAGAAGTTTTGGGATAAATTTTCGTTTAGCCTATAGTCTTCCAATGTGGCGAGCCACGTGGTCTCTCTTTCCATAGGCCTACGCTGAATTTACTGCAGCTACTTTTTCTGCACACTGCTTTAATATACTGACGTCAACCTAATTTCGTTGATAAGTTCTGAAAGAATTTGGCACTTGCTTTGCTTTGCCCCGAATGTTTCATGTTAGAAAACGTTGTGAGGTCTAAGATTAGTTTAATTAGACTAAAGTCTTTGTAAAACTTGATCTCATGCACTATTGCCAATGCCATGACTGCCTTTCATTCAAAATTCAAGTTCAAGTGAGTGCGTGGATGTCGCTTTTAGGCAGACCAAACGTACAAGGGGTTTTCCCTAGTACGGTGGGTTTTACTTTTGTTATCGTTTGGGAATTTCCGCAGTTATGCTAAGTCTAAGCGTTGCCTCTCCTGGGTTAAATGCTGTCAGTTCGTTTCCGTAAAACGTCAGCAAACAGCATTTTCTCTTCTTTCGTTAACACTGTTTGATGTATCCGTACTAGGGAAGCTTTGAAGTTTATACGTAATGAAATGTTATGGTATGATAGACTAGAGGAACCGTATTGAGGTGGGATGGATACATTCTGTAATGCTTTGGTAGAGTGGGTATGTTACTAAAGGCGTCACCCTTCGTTTCCCGGCAGTTAATAATAATTGTCATGTAACGACTAACGACTTTCGGAAAATTGTTTAATTTGGCCATACGCGTGATCTTCGGCCAAGCCTATAGTAATAGACGTTCAGTTTGTTGATCATATTTTGAAGAACTATTTAGATCAGTTTATCTGAATGATAAGCCAAGTGACTAGCATTTTGTGTTAGAAACTACACATCATTGTGTTCGTATGTTTCAATGGCAGCTTGTTTTTTAAAATGTAATTTATATACCGGGACCATTGCAGATAGCATGCCACACCAGACCAGTACATGCCCGGTGCTGGCTGCCATGACAGCACCAGTACAGCAGCCAGCAACAAGCCAGTGTGGCAACGGTTAACGGGCCAGGAACGGCCTGCCGGCACAGAGCCAGCGTCTGCAACCCACCCTATATCCGCCATTGCAATAGGCCTATATTTTTGTCTACATTATTTCGGTGTTTTGTATGCATGCATTGCTTATACAAAATTGAGTTCGCTTCGTCGTATGGCATATCCAGGATTTATTTTGTCAACGGTGGCCAAATTCCATCCCTTCGTGTTGTACGTACCTCACAGGTCGTACATGTGAGGTGCGCCATGCTGCAGCATAAATTAACCACCCAGCTGCTGCTGCTGCTGCTGGGCTGTAAGGCAGCTAGGCCTATGACCAGCATCATTAGTCGGCCACTGCCCTCACTGACGCTTCTCACTCAGTTCCTGCCGAGGACTTAGGAATAGGAAATTAGGACAAACTTCTCAAATGATCTCTTAAATATTATAATATGCCTCGCCTATTCCTGAAACTGCATTCGTCGTTAAATCAAAGTTTAAGGATAGGAGTAGACTACTTGTTAAATGCCACTGAAATAACCACACATGTCACATCGTAATCATCAACATTAGTATACTATGTAGCTGAACTTAAAAATTTTAGTTATTTTATCCACGCCGACACATTACTATAGTTACCCAGTGTGCACGCATAGGCCTATATTGTGTGGTTGGTGAAATATATTGCTTTGCTCTGCCGAAAAGTGCAAACAAATGAGAGAGCGCTGGTGAATTTTTGGTTTGCCGTCTTTCTGCCGTGCCCACGCAAACACCAGCATGCTGCATGCTGGAGTGCAAACGTTGTGCAGTGGCAACACATAACGGCACGGCGCCAGACAGCAGTCAGCTGCCATTGCCACACGTGCCAGTATTCTGCCAGTGCTGGACTAGCATGGCTTGGCTGACTGGTATAAAACTTCAAATAGAAGCCATGTCTCTAATAAACGCAGTATTTCAGAAACAGACCAGGTGTCAAGATAACTTGTACTAATAGAAGCCAAGTCCCAGTTCCAAGCCTGGTCTCGGATATAAGCTGGATGAGGCCCATAATCCCAAGATACAGGCCTGTATGACTAGGATACTAGTATATATGCAATACGTAGGAGACAACAGTTTTCTGATTTAAAAAAATACAGTAACGTACCGGTAGGCCCGGTGGTCATAGTAACTTGTACTTATGGAAGCTGGGTCCCGGATAAATGCCAGTTCCTAGGCTCATTCTGGGGGTCAAAACAACTTGTACTAATAGAAGCCGGGAGCTTCTGTTCAAAGTTTTCTGGTATGTGAATTTTGTGTGATGTTTACTGACTGTTTCAGCATCTCGCAGAGGCCAGAAACATACTGCAGAGCATCTATAAGTGTAATATGTTAGTAGTCTGAAAGTACCATTTTAGAAAGTAGTTCTACATGATATGATGTCTGGACAGCGTTATGCACAAGCTACGTCGGAGGAAAGCACACAGCTGGTTACAAATCGAACAACTGTGAATTCTGCATACCCGAGAGAGCAGCTTTCATGTGAGCCAGAAACGAGCTCAAACTTGGTTTCTAATTTTGATAGACTTCAGTTGTCTTCACACAGCAGTTCCCTTGTGGCACCAATTCCATCGCAGTATTCGCACTTGTCTACTAGTACATCATCTAGTCATAATGCTCATGTTGAAAGCCATGGACTTCAGAACATGGAAGTTTCAGAAAGTCGACAGGCAACTGCAGCACCTGACCAACATCTGAGGTAAGATGTCTGTGTTATGGCAAAAGATTTTTTTTTAATTTTTAAGTAGACTATATGCTGTAGAGTATTCATAAACAAATCAAATCTATGTCCACATTTTAGATCAAATTTTGAATGATTGTAGTAACTGGATTATTCTGCTAACATTAATGTTGCATGGCAGTGGCTTAACTTTCTTTAATGTGATTGCAGTACATCATAAAAATTATAAGGATGAAGTGATACACACGATACCATGCTTGCTTGACTTGCTTCCTCTGAACACCTTGCAAGCATTGTGAAGATTATTTTGTGGTGCTGTTTGCTGCTTCAGTACTATTGATTTTGGTTTAACTGGCCTACCTCGCGAGATGTAATCTACATTAGACCAGATCCCAACAGATAATCTCTTATGACTGCTGCAAGGCTGCACTTTTCATGTGTCATTAATTCCAGACATATTCTTGTCTCTTAGAAAGCATGATTATTCATCATCTTGCTCAAGGGAGAAGTGAATAAGTAAGAATATTTCTGTAGTGCAAGTAGTCATTTATAGAATGTTTTGGGGATTGACAGGGTTGAAAGGAATCGTCTGGTCACATTTAATGGTCGCTGGCCGAGATCGAGTGCTGTACAGCCTCATGATCTAGCCAAGGCTGGCTTCTACTACATGGGTATGGACGACGTTGTCCGCTGTGCCTTTTGTTCGATTTCACTCAAGAGATGGGAGCCTGAAGATGTGCCCTTCAACGAGCATAGAAAGCATTCACCATCTTGCCCCTTTCTGCTCCAACAGGATGTCGGAAATGTGCCATTGCCAGATGTTCAGCTGCAAAGTCCAACTGAAACTTTTCCCCTGGAATGGAGAAATGTAAGTTTCAGAATTTTGAAAATATTTATTATTTATAATGATTGTGTCGTAATGTGGCGGATTTCATTATACTACAAGGGCATCGTTAACATTCTTCCAATTGAAATAAAGCAATATTAAGTATTTTATCTACTGTAATAGGTATTTGTTGCTGCTGTTATTGAAAAAGAAGAATCTTGTTTGTTTAAGGCAGGGGTCTCAAACTCATTTGGGGGTGGGGGCCACACTGCAAGATATCACTCAGTCGGTGGGCCGCATTGTTTTTAGAGATGACAAAATGCAGTAAATGCAGTAATTAATAGGCCCCTACAAATGACAGAAGTTATTTTTACAGTATACACTGTAGTTTAGAACTTCAGATTTTTTTCCGTCTCCGACTAACTCTTACCGCTGATTTG
>Ga0209367_1005358_pt1 | contig 17772 bp, 9 predicted proteins | sample WorMetLIZISLAND2_FD_187412 | JGI IMG/M metagenome (GOLD analysis project Ga0209367, IMG submission 187412) | Marine gutless worms symbiont microbial communities from Max Planck institute for Marine Microbiology, Germany - Olavius geniculatus... ... | reverse complement strand
TCTTGTAATCCAAAAAGTGCTTCAATGCACGTTTTTTTAAAAATAAAAAACGTTGAGCAAAATAAAAAAACTTTGAAAAATGTAAAAAAAACGTGGCAAGAATAAAAAACGTTTTTTTTTACATCTTTGAATCATACAATAATTAGCGTCGTAAAATAACATAACAGTTTAGAAACACAGGCCTATAATTTAAACAATTAGCAAGCTATTAATAAATTACTTTAAAACAATTTAAAATGACAAAGATGAGATATGACAGCGGCGTATTTTATAGCCTGCGTTGCTCGGTAATTAGTGGCAATAAATGCCGAGTGCAGCCAGGGGCGTTATCGATCGCTCGGTCGGTCATTCCGCATTCCACAAATTACCCACCGTTCCGCAGCCTACTTCCGCAGATTTCGTTCCGCAAATTACTTTCCGCATTCCGCATTTCCTCAAATTACCAACACCCTGTTGAAGGTTTATGTCACTGGAAGGTCATCTTAAGAATTGTTGTTATTGAATAGGGAGCGCACTGTATTCAGTTTTTACGCTTTAGTTTTGCCTGAATTTTGGGCTACAACTGAAGAATGAATAGATTGCATTTTACATTGACTAGCTCGGGTTTGACAGGTGACAAAAGTGACGGAGGACTCTGGTTCAGTTGAACAGAAGGCAGATGCAAGCACTGAGGAGGAGCCCGCTGAATCAGAACTACTCATCAAACATCCGCTGCAGAACACCTGGGCACTGTGGTACTTCAAGAATGATAAGCGAAACAACTGGCTCGATAATCAGAAAGTCATTACCACATTCAGCACCGTCGAGGACTTTTGGGCGTAAGTGCAGATTTTGTATAGGATTGTTAATAGGGTTATAACGATACCAAAAAGCTACAAAGTACTCGCTGTAGTGGGTAGGCCTACATCTAATGCAACAGAATGCGGCAGCCAGCAGCACTCATCAAAAAACTCCCATTGGCAGATGTTGGTTATTTCAGCAGCACTTCAGTTGGCAGACTGTCTAGGTTTGCTTTCCGAAGATCCTCGTTTGGGAAATTTTTTCCTTGGAACGGGGAATTTTTTTAGGACCCAGAAAATTTGAATCTCATTAACAACTCTAATTTTGTATCAGCTATACTACCTGGATGATATGACTTCTTCACTCTTCAGTCAGTTTAATGACGTGCACTGTTCTGTAACTTCTGTTATTTCTGAGTCTGGGAAATTGGCTTAAAAGATTAATGGATGCTGGTGGTAGATAAAGACTAATATTAGTAGATACAACATCATTTATTGAGATGTGTTTTTGTTTGATAGTCGGTGTGAATAATATTTTCTAGTTTGGAGATGCAGCTTTACTGCATCTAACGTGACAGCCAGTCTTATGTTGATCTTGACTGATTATCTTGGGATTGTGGAGGATTGTGTAACATATTTTTGTAGATTTTTTTGTGTTAGTCACTTGTGTTGAGCTTTAGTAATCCCCCATTGTTTATCTTTCGGTAGCTGTTTGTTGTGCATGGTACACACAAGTGCTATTTATTTACTTGTGTTGTAATATTTTATATTGTTATGATAATGAGTATTGTTGCGATGTGGATACAGACTGTTCAACTATATACAGCCTGCCAGTCGGTTATCACCAGGATGTGACTATTCTCTGTTCAAGGTTTGCAAATGTTCATTTTTATCTGAAAACCAGAGTTTAAGACACTTTGAACATTTTGTGGGCACTTATTTGTGGTTTGTGCAGTTTTGTTTGAATTAGATAGAAGACTATTGTTCTGTCAATGGTTATAATGTAAGCTGAATTATGGGTCTTGCCATGGATTTGTTTGTCTTTGTTGTCCATCTGTCCCACACAGGTTCCTAATCTTAACTTGAAAATGAAAACACATGTAAGAACCAAAAAAATGGTGTGAATGTTCTTTAACATGTGACTAAGTAAGGTGACAATCTTCAGTCGCAAAGGTCAGGGTTGCAGTTAGAATTCTGCGTCGCTAGGCAAATGTTGCCATCGGGCACACATATTTTTTAGTTGTTTTGTATGGTCAGTGCACAACTGGGTGACAAATTTACAGGAAGGAATACAACCAATGTGGGAAGATGAGCACAACAAGCTTGGTGGACGTTGGCTGGTCAACCTGGACAAACGCAAGCGTGGCGCAGAGCTTGATCGGTTCTGGCTTGAAACGGTCAGTATTGTATTATCTCTGCAGTGGTGACAAAAGTAACAGTTGGCATTGCGTTGGACTGAAAGGATGTTTTCTGCTTCTGTGTCAAATATGCCCGGCTCCGGATTTTTGCCACATCCGATCTGTCTGCTGCTGTGTGCTTTTAAGCGTGGACATTGCACGAAAATTGTAAAATATCTGTAGCTGACTCGTACCGGAATAGGTGTCAGTGCTCTGCTTTGCATTGATGTGATCACTGTTGTCAGCCCTACTCAGCTGTCTACGATTGGTGCCACTGTTAGTGACCGAACGCATCACTTTCATGCCCCTTGTGGTTGTCTTCCAGTGCTGGATGACATTTATTTAATTCCCTGGTGTATCCTTGTTGTTTACTCGGACACTGTACTTATTTAATATTTATGTTACATAAGGTAAAGTCCATCCTGAGTCTTAAGGCACATAAGGCAGTTCTGATCTTCATCTAATTAGCCCTCAGTCATACGTACAGTTTTACACTGAAAGACCACGGGTATGGGGCTACCTGCGCTGTGTGCCTTTTTATGTCCCAGCTTTTGTTGGTATTCATTGCGCCTACACATGGAGGGATGGCCAGGCTGAGTTGACCTGGGTGGCTGGTTACATACCGGGATGATTTACCTGCCTGCCAAGTGTTGATGGTCACCCATCCAAGTACTAACTGGGTTTGGTGTTGATTAACTTTGTTGATGTGACAAAAGATGTTAGCAACTAAGTCAAACCACCACCTGTTTATGGTTACATGTATTTAGTTATGTGCTTTTGAAGAATTTTCTGAGAATGAAGGTGTTGTATTTTGGTGGGATAGGCCAGATTTTGACTTTAATTTGTTGTTTTTCATCTCCAAGACATTGCTTTGTGACATGTATAGGTGCTGTGTCTGATTGGAGAGTCGTTCGACGATTGTAGTGACGAAATCTGTGGTGCCGTCATTAACATCCGACCAAAGGGTGACAAACTCGGCCTTTGGACACGGAATGCCTCTCAGCGTGATGCCAACATTAAAATCGGGTTATTGTCATTTTTCTTTATTTGTGGTTTGGCAGTATTTTTGAGAACAGTTTACACTGTTTTACCCAGTTGGTCTGGAAAAATGTGTATGTTGTTTGTTCAATTTTTGCAAAAGGATTTTTTGCAATGACATTGCATAGTGCATTTATTTTGAAATAAAACAATGGTGCTAGTTTCAGAGTTTCATTTAGCTGACCAATTTCTCTAACGTTATTCTGCGTTGGCCACAGCAGTTCAAGACTTCAAATCCAAACACAGGACAGCCACAATGGTCCATGTATACACCGTTAATTTGTTTTTCGCACTTCATTCGGTATGACGAAAAACGGGAAACGACTTCTCGTACCATTTTTCTCATTCCGCGTTCAACGAGAAATGCGAAATAGAGTTCAACGTACCATTTTCTGTATACCGCACTTAAAATGAAAAACCAATCATTTTCTATTTTTCACACATATTTTAGTTGTGAGAAATGCGGAAAACGGAGATCATTTTTCGTTTACTCGGCAAGCTGACTGATTGGCAGGCTGCTGTGGGTGTGCGGGACTGGTGGGCCACGAGTAAAATGCGTATGTGCAAATCTATGGATGTTGCAAAACTATAAGCCTATTGTCATTTAGGCTACAACAAAATGGCAAAGAGAATAATTATAGTGCAGCAGTGTTTTATGGCGTTATTTAAAACTAACACTGACACAGTTTTAGAAACACGATGCGTTTATTAAATACATTTTAATGTTCAAAACTCAATAATTTATCTCAGGCAAGAATACTATAGCACGGACGTTGCAATTGCAGTTAAGTCAGATTTTATCATGCAGGTTCTATACATTTAAGCACAGGATATTTATCCAGCTATGCTATTTATCTGGTAGTCATTTTGAGCACCCTAAGGTGCTTGAAGGTATCGACTAAGGTCGTGTCTTTACGGCAGTACGAATTAAGAAAACGCTTTCATGGCAGCCAGTCAACTGACGACCTCAGCCAGTGCAGCTAGTGCATTATGAATAGCGCCAGTTGGCAAGTTAAATGCTTGCCTCCAGTAGGCCTACACTGTAATTCGTGACCAATGTTACAGCCTTAAATCATCACATAATTCTCCGTGGTGTTTTGCTGCATAAAAGTTCATGAAATGTTTGAAAGATGCTATAGAAACTCTTTCTAGGGAGGATTGGGATAACAACATAGTCAGACTTGACAACAGTGTTGTTTGTTTCACTGATGGCTCATGGTACCTTACTCATACTTGGGCCAGTTATTATAATTAATCTGAAGGGCAAGATATTTTAGGTACACTATGTTCAGTATTTTAGGCTGAGATCTATGCCATTTTATAATGTGCTAAATCTGGCGATCTACGTCAGAGACACAATGACTCAATCGCCATCTGTACTGATAGTCAGGCAGCCTTAAAGGCATTGTCTTCACCCAAGGTTACTACTGCTTTGGTTCTAGAAACGATGGCAGCCCCGCAGGAGCTGGCCATTTTTTTAAGAGCGTTCGTTTGCTCTGGGTTCCTGAACATTATAGAATTCCGGGCAACGAGATAGCTAATAAACTTGCAAAGCAAGCATCAGCACAGCATTACATTGGACCTGAACCAGTCCTCGGTATTTCTTCCACCACTGTGCGTAATGATACAAAAAAGTGGGCTGTCTGGGAATAGTGTCAACTGTGGAACTCAACACCACGGTGTAGGCAGGCTAAACACATGCTCAAAGGAGTTGATCTTAGTCTCTCTACATATACCCTACGATTATCTTGAAAGGATTTTCGTATCCTTATAGGTTTATTAACTTTTCATGCAGACCTTAACCGGCATTTGACTTTGATGAAAGTCAGGTCAGACCAACTCTGCCCCCTTTGTCAACAGGAGGAAGAGACAACCTTCCATCTCCTTGCGAGATGTGATGCAATCTCACTCACTAGACTTAACCATCTAGGCCTCTACTGTATCGAGTATAACGACTTATATAACATACGTTGGTCTTTTCTCCTGAAGCTTGCTAAAGCTTCAGCGAGATTTCTTTAGCCTCTGGCTTTACGGGGATGCGCAATGGGCCCACATGGTGGCCTGAGCGCTGGATGCTGCCTTAATGGGTGGCATTTGCCTTGAAGGTAAGGCAAGGTAAGGTGGCTCCGGCATGCTTTCGTAGTGAAACATCGCTCGATTTTAATATTTTTTTACATTCAACATCATAAGGAAACGTGTCGTGAATGGCTATAGGTTGATAGTTTTGCAACATCCGTAGATCCGCACATACGCATTTTACTCGTGGCTCACCAGTCCCACATGCCCACAGCAGCCCACCAAAAAGTCAGCTCGCCGGGTAAATGAAAAACGGTCTCCGTTTTCCGCATTTCTCACAACTAAAATGTGTGCGGAAAAAGGAAAACGATTGGTTTTTCATTTTGAGTGCGGTATACAGAAAACGGTACATTGAACTCTATTTCGCGTTTCTCGTTGAACGCAGAATGAGAAAGACGGTACAAGACATCGTTTTTCATTTTTTTGTGATATCGGGTGAAGTGCGAAAAAGGAATTAACTACTGTTAATTCCTTTTTCGGTATACATGGACCAACAATCAGTAGAGATACTAATGTTTTTTAATTTTTTCAGTTGTCAGAAAAGTACTTTGCTTTTTGACATTTTGTATTTTTTATAGCATTTTGCAGACAGCGCTCTAGGCTGATGTTTTATGTGCTTTAATTGGATAAATTGTCCATGTGTCTTGGCTATTATGTCTGATGTTTTGAAATTTGACACTGTTGGCTTTTTAGTCAAAACGCGCGCCGCATAATAAAGTTTTTTAGCGAGATTGTGTACTTGTAAATTAATAACTGTTGGACTACAATAGTTGGAGAAATGGATGTAATTGTAAGAGTGTTGTACATGTATGGATGTTTACTTTTTGGCAGGAAAATATTCAAGTCTCGATTAAATTTTCCGCAAGACATTTTTATCGACTACGAGGTACGATAACAAGTGCAGCTTCTTGCAGTTTGTAACTCCGTTATATGTTTATTGTAGTTCATTTAGCTTTACGTGGGTGATTTGTTTATGATTAAACTTGAATTAGAGTTTGTGACAGTAAGAGGTTCACAACTTGTGCTATATTGTTATGTATATTCAAATATTAGCATAATAGTTCTTGCATGGGTTTTCATCTCTGGTGTTTTGACTTAAAAGTCCAAGTCGCACGAAAAAATGATATTGGCTAAATATATGTAGAATGTAATGCTAATTATACACTGATCAGTTGAAACAAAAACATCGCTGTACATCAATTTCAATAAAAAGTAATGTTGTGCTAACGGAATGATGACGTTGTGAACAACGCTTTGTTTATAGCATGTATTGCATCGTGCGAGAAAGTAAACACGCCGTGAGCTGGTCATAGCGTCGATGCAGCGCGCACTCAGAGAGGGGAACTAGCTTGCATTTCAGAAGTGAAAGTCTGAATTTGTCTGTGATTGGTGCAACAGAAAGGGCATACCGTCGGCCTACTTCCACTATGACAGCAACTTCTCAAAATGCAAGCGAAGTCTTTTCCCTTGGTACCGCGCTCCATCAACGCTGCTAGCATTCAAATTCTGTCGAACGCTACATTGACGCTAATAGTTGTTTGTGATGTTACACTTTCGTCACATTAATCCATGCTAAACTGTATTTTTACAGTATAAAGATAACACTGGCAACAGGAAGATTAATAAATATTGACAGATTAACATTCGTTTGCGTTAACTATTAACACTATTTTCTATACTTCTTAAAAACTATATATTTGATAAAATGTCATTTAATGCGACCATCGATAAACTTTTTGTACACATAGAATAGTGAAAACTTTTAAACAACTGAATAAACAAAGTTCGAACTAAAGTACTGATGGAACGTAACGCTATTGTCCATGCCAACAACATTTGATTAAGCTAATTAGTGCTTCATAACATTTACTTAAACTGATGCACTTGGACTTTAACAAGAAGTTAGAAAGTTAGCACTTGTGGATAGCCTGCAGTAACTGCAGAGATATTGGCCATTCAGACAATTATTGAAAGTGGAAAGTCGTTGTCACATTGTTGCAGCTGAACTTATTGGTATATTGGTTTCAGGCACACACCGACACCATGACCAAGTCTGGATCTATGGCAAAGAATAGATATTCTGTATAGCCGTGACAACGTATTTATGTTTTTGTTGCCATTTTCACTGAACATAGTATGTTATTACATTGAGAGTACAATGCAAAAATAGGCATTTTCATAACTCGTGCCTTCCATGTCTCCTGTTCTGTTAGGCCAATATCACACCGAGGCAGAAATACATTTGTAAAAGTTCTCTCTCTTGTGCTTAGTCTTTAGTTTGTTTCTCAATATGCGTAAAAGTCAATTCTGTGAAAATCTACCCCTCTGTGTATTATACGATTAATTACCAAGTCTTAGCCAGATTGCATATAATTATTGCTTAGGAGAATAATTTCTGAGTAATTGCGGAAATTATATAGTGTCATAAAATTTAGTCGGATTTAGTGTTCTTGAAATTTTAGTCACCGACAGTTTTGCAGCTCAAAACTTTGAAAAATGTATGAAGTTATTATTATTATTACTCACTGAAAAATGATAGTTTTTAGTGCATACTGAAAACGAAACTTAAACTTTGATGGTATACCCAAGGTAACATAACATGGCATCCGCATCAGCTTTGCAGTACCATTGGTGTCAGTGACAATGTCATGGTAAACTACTGTGCCACTTTTTATCGTATGGTATATCTGTTGTGCAGCAGATAATGTATCGTATTATAAACTCAGCATGTGAAAGTGCAATTTTTATTTGTCAGGAGTTTTAGGATTGATGCAAAATGTATTTGAAATTTCAAAGACTGAGGGAACATTTGGAATTATTTCGAATTTATTTGGTGTCGTTTGGTCGAGTTTAGTGACTATCACATAATGCATGTGATATTGTATGTGAGAGTCGTTCAACAAATAACCTTACAAAATGGCGTAATTCCGTTAATTTTTCAAAATAGGAAAAATCTGAAATTATCTTCCGGCTTTCTGACACTAAGATCCTGGTGACGCTGGAGGAAACTCGAAAACCAGTCGGATCTAGCTTTCTCATTTTGTCCCCATGAAGCCGGCATAGATAGCTGCAGCTTCAGTCCATAGTTACACGCAAGTCGGCGGACACCTTTTGGAGAAAGTCCAAAGTATATGTCACTGGACTTAGTCATGTACTCCACAAGGAGATGTTCTTGTTGGTCACTGAAAACTTGTCGATTATGCTGATAACCAACAGAAAATATTGGTACAGTGTTTGAACCTGTCAAATCCGCATCAGAGACTTTTTCGCAATAAATTGCCAATGTTTTATAGTTGATATTAAACTCTGATGCCACTTTTCTGATAGACTGTCCATTGTTCTTCACTTGTCTGGCCGCTTGTAGCATCACATCAGGTGGGGTGCTGCCCCTATCTGTCTTCCACTTGAAATGCTTCATGACGATCTGAAAGACAGCAACAGGTAAGTAGCCTAACAATACTGGCGTAAAAGAAAGTTTAGGCCTACCATCTGTAATGTTCACGAATCTGGGGTTGGTTGTCGCAAGTGACATCCCCAATTTTGCCATGTTGTTTTACGATATCCTATTAGTCACTCGTTAATATTTGGTAGTTTCCCAGTCTAGTGCACGACAGTGTGACAATTGCCTGATTAAATCGAGCACTGAACCCCCTACAACAGTTGTCTAATGTCACGCTGTAAAACTGAAATAATCCTGCAAATCAAATTTACTTACCGAACTCCGAAAGAAATATTCCTCCCAAACAGCAGCTTACTCACGGGTCATGTGCACCAAACTGTTTTGTAAACATCAACTCATGAATATCGTTCTCAAGCAATAAGTATGTAAATCGTTGCCGCAGTAATCCCACAGATATTTTGCTTGTGACAGCCAACCCGTGTGACAACCAGCCCCGGTCTCCCCTAATGTATTATGACTTGCAAGTGACAAACAGCATAGGAATGAGAAAAACGAATAAACTTAACAACTTAATGTCACCTCTTTGAACGCTAAATGCTTTATTTTTCAACATATTGTCCGAGTTCATTCAAACATTTGTCCCATCTCTGAACAAGCTTCTAAATGCCTGATGCAAAGAACGATGCTGGCTGCTGTCCTAGTCACTGACGAAGTACTGATTGCACCTTGGAACTGATGCAAATTTATGACTACCTAGCATTGTCTTACACAAAACGTGTACTGTTCGTGTTGTAAAACACTTGTCATTATATACTGTATGCTTCCCAGAGTGAATCTGGTTTGCATTAAGTCTTTTTGCCCACAAAACAAACATAATAGCATGCTGTTCGTCACGGGACAATTTCAGTGGCAACGTTGCTTTATTTCATGTTTATTAATGATGTCATCATAACAAAACTCGCACCTGGTACTTTGAATTAAATTACTTACAAAACGTATATTTCAGATTTTTCCTATTTAAAGAATTAATGTAATGGTACCATTTTGTAAACGTATTTATAGAATGACCCTCGTGTTTCTGCATCTTCTTGGCATTTGCTGCTTCCTGTATTTTGTGTCATGTTGTGTTTGCATTGGTTCCGTGTAAAGATTGGCATTAACCCTGTTTGTTTGCTGCAAACCATTACTACTGCTGTCTTTGTTACGACACATCACAGTTTGTCACTGTCTCTGTTCGTTTTTCTATGGTGTATATTACTGTTTTAGGTGTTTACAAAAAATGAAAGTTTACAGATTAAGATTTACATTTGAAGTTTGTGAAATTTGTATTCATAGATAGTGTTTTGGTTTGTCATCCTGATAAGAGTTTTGAATTGTCATGTGTCATCAAACGGCAAATTTTTTTTATTAAATTTGTAAATTAATGTACAGGTTGTAATTGTTTTAGATGACAGAGCCCACATACAATCACACACAAAGGTTTACATGAATTATACTGATGAACTGATACCATTCTTTGTCTCTTGAGACTGTTACTGTCATAATGCAAACATTAAAATATGGCATATTTGTATGAAACAATGAAACATGCTGGCTAGGAATGTTGCTTTGTGCTAGGCAAATATCGTTGTCTTCAAAATGAAGCTTAAAACACGTTGAACCGGCATGCGTAGCTTTGTGGTTTGAGTGAAATAAAACTGTATTATTGGGCTTGAACATCCATTGAGCGTTATGCCATCAGTTTTGAATGCTGAACTGATTCATGTTTGTTGCTTCTACTGAAGCAGGCACACTGATACTTGTGAACGGTGTTTGCTTTCTGTTGGTGAATAAATTATACAAACGAATTTTTTCTTCATTAGGTTGATTATTGCTAAATTACCCAGCAGCTTACGTTCAGAATTGCTTTAGTAGTGAAATAAGCCTCTTTAGATGATGATGTGCAGGTTTAGCGTAAGCAAGAAGGCTGACAGTCACATGTCTTTATCTCTCCAGCCAGCATTGTCGTGAGTTGAAAAAAAGTGGGTAGGAAGTTGCTGTTTTAGAACAGGTGCTGCGAATTTCCAACAGCGATGATTACGGACCGTGCTCATAATATCAAGTTTGCTCATAAATTTCCCTAAAATGAGGGGTTGAGCCCTGAATTATTTTCATTTTTAGAGGAAAAATTTTTGTGAGCCCAAAATTAAGGGGGGTGGGGCATTTGCCCCTTCCCCAACCACAAAGCCATTACCTCCAGCAGAGTGATGCAGATACGGGGTACAGCAACCATGGATAAGTACATTTATTTTGGCTAAATGGATGCAGTTCTTTTAGAGTTCTGTGCTGGCATTTAATGCATTAGAGACTACTTTGTGATACTACTAAGTCACAGCTTTTTTTCCCAGATCGGATTAATTGTCTCAGTTTTTCTGCAGGAGGTTCATATTCAGTACATGTATTACAAAGTACAAAATCTCACCGCACACTAGCAACATTAGCGTGTTAAAGTGTACCGTATATATCATAAAATATATAGGCCCTACAGCCACTGTTGCTACTTCAATCACAAGTTGATCTGTGAGTGTGGCTGAGATAAACTGGAACGCTTGAAACACAAAAACCATGCGCAACGTTCCAGATACATCTACATGTTGTTATACTCTGTATTGTATTAACAAATAGGTGTTAGCTGGAAATACTAACGAATTAACAACGCACCGTACAAAAAGAATATCCTTGCGCATGTAAGGCAGTTTGGTGGTAAAAACCAAGACCGATTCCATCTCGCAGTCTACACGCAAATGTGAGCCAGTTAAACGAAGCTTGGAAAGTGTTTAAAAAAACCAAAACAGTACGTTTAATCGAGTTGTACTCATTAACAGTAGGTCGTGCGTGTATGAATTGCCTGATTTTGTTCAGTCGCGTAATACCTCATCGGTGGTGAAGTTGATGTTTCTGTAAAATTTAAATTTCATGTTTTGCTAGTCGACTGTGCAAGTTATCTCTTATCTCAAGTCAACGGAAGTAGTCCATTATGACTGATTTTACGCCATTCTGCACTGCGCAAAAAAACCGGTGACTGGCAAAGTCGAGATGTCAGGGATTGGGGTAAACTGTCAGGTAAACTGGAACACGAAGACGAGGTCGGGAGGGGCGTCTACAGTACGGCACACCATAAGCTTATAAGCTTTCGAGAAAAGTTCTATCATGGAAGAAGGGTTTTACTGGTATATGGAAACGTTCGTATAACTTAGGAGCTGTCTTCCTAGCTTGCTTTTAAATGCGTTTCAAGTGCAGAAAGCCCCAAAATCGACTGCGGTTGGGGTTTTGCCGCAGACCGAGCTTACAGCGCTCAGAACCCCTTGCTGGATTTAGGGGAAAACCCTGCAAATAAATGTGGACATTGGAAGCAAAGGGAGTTGAGGAGGGGGAAAAGAGGAAGAATGAGATGAGAACACTTGCTTCAAGAACTCAAGCGGGGTGGACGCCTCTGATGATGAGGATGGGGGCAGACACGATGGGAATGGGGTGGAGATGGGGACAGACAGCAAAATGTTGCGGGGAGGGGTGAGGATGTCCTCATTCCCCATGCAGCTCTAGACGAGAAACGCTGGAACTCATCTACCGCAGACACGATCGAGTGTCGTGCCGGCCAACGCTGTCGTGGTGTACCATTTGTAGTACTGCATAAATTAGCAGTCGTAATAATTGAACACTAGATGAGTTGTTGCCACGGTAACGAGGGCAGGGTGGTGTTGCAGCCAGTCGGTAAAGCATAGGAGGCGCGAGTCAGACACTTGACGCGGTAATTCTCGCCGGAGTTATTGTCCCAGAACGTTCCCGCGCTGCCGGCGTCGAAGCGCACCGCAAACTCCATTTCGCTGCCGATGTCGAACGACTCGCGTAGCCGCAGTATATAAGAGAACCGGTCCGTGTCCATGTCGCTCGTGTATATGTAATACGCTGTTACCTGCCGCGTTCAACACATACTCGGATAAGCCCAAATTGCATTACGCCGACTTTCACCGAAACTTCCCCGCGGGGAAAGTCGTGGATATTAATCATGAAAGTCGAGGACACAGACAATCTCGACATGTCGCGATGTTTGCGACAGAGTCCGCAATAAACTCAATGTGTCGCTCAAATGGAATTTAGTCCGTTACAATGCACAGGAAAAGTCGGTGACAAAGTCCGCGACAAGTTCCCGACGAAGTCGCGGACTTGTCGCGGACACAAATCATGAAAGTCGGCGAAAGAACTTGTCGCGGACTTTGTCGCAAAGTTGGCGTAATGCAATTTGGGCTATATCAGACTTTTGGCTTGGTTTTGAGACAAACGTCCTGGTAAAGTAAAGTGAAAGTCTTGGTCGTGGTCTTGGTTTTGACAAAACGTGTTGGCTTCGGTCTTGGTTTGGAAGTTATCGCCGTAGTCACCATTTATTCGTGCAACAGAATAAAACAGAGAAATGAAAAGAAATGCTCCAAGAAGCCCAGCTGTCGTTAGAATAGCCGACCGTACTGGTTGTCAGTGAACTTCGCGGTTATCCAAGGTCGATGATTTTCAATTTTCATTTTATCTGAAAGGGTTTATGCGATTTCCTATTAGTGATCAATAGTAACCTTGACTCTATCTCTCGCCATTTCCGAGATAGTGAGTGAGTAAGTGAGTAGTTTCTTAACGGCACATCAGCACAAATTAGGCCATTCAGTGCGATACATGGTTAAAATTAGTTAAAAGCAGTTAATATACGTAAAGTTAAATACTTGTTAAGATCAAGGCTATTAAGCTAATGTAAAAACAACATTATATACGATTGCATAAGTTGATATCTTTGACTTTCACAAAAGATACGGCCACTTATTGCGCTGCAGATGGAGACATCGTTACTATTGCCAGCGCACTATCCGACGGTACCATCGCCGACCCCCTATGACTTACCGTTTAGCCACAGTACCGCACGATTGGCATACCATATTGCGTTATGACCCTTTAAGGTCATGCGAGGTCAATCATGTCATTTGAAAGTTAATATGTGACTTCCTATTAATGATCAATAGCAACTCAATCTCGCACCGTTTAGCCACAATACATCAGGAATGTGGTCTCGGTCGAGACGTCTCGGTCTCGAGACGTACTAACGTCTCGTCTCGGTCTCGTCTCGGACAAAATCCTCAACGTCTCGGTCTCTTCTCGGTCTCGGACCGATGCGTGTCGGGTCTCGTCTTGGTCTCGAAACAATATGTCTCGGTCTCGGCCCAGTAGGTCTCGTCTCAGGTCTCGGGCCATTGCGTCTCGTCGAGACATTTTTGTGCAGGCGCGCACCGTGCATACTGCAGCTGCAGTTAGAGCGATACTAACCAGCATGACATTGTGGCTTAGACATATTTGTTTACTGTGTTTTAACTCTTTCGAAACTTATTTATCATAAAGCAGAATTACCTCATGTCAGTCTTTTTCGTCATAAAATGATTTAGTCGCAATGAAGATAAAGTGTTTGATGTCAGAATGAATACTATCAGCCAAATGTAGATGACGTATAAGGCTATAATCAGCTGTAGTTTACTAATTTTAGTTGCTTGCAAATTGCGATAAACATAATGGCTCATGTCTTCAGCACTGCAGTTGCAATTCTTTATGGTGCAAGCCGTTAATTATTCAGTGATAATTGTCAAAATAAACTGCAAAAACCCACAATATCACAAATAAAAAGCGCTTACCATGGTTCGAGTTAATTAATCCGTATAATTTTGTTTCATTGTCAATGTGTTTTACCATATGTCACGATGAGACGTTGAAGCTCCCGTTACTCTCGCGAGCTTCAAGGTCTCGGCCAGCGTCTCGGAAGCTGCAACGTCTCGTCTCGGTCTCGTCTCAGACAAAATTTTGAACGTCTCGGTCTCGGAGACATGGGTCTCGGATCTCGTCTCGGTCTCGGCTTAGAAGGTCTCGTGCACATCCCTGCAATACATCCGCGACAGACGACGACGGACGGACAGACGACAACCGTACCATAAGCTCGACCGCTACCCAAGTCCGGTCGTCTCAAAATGCAGCAAGAGAGAAATACATCGAAGCAACAACAGAGCAAAAAAGAGCAACATTAGGCCTTATAACCTAGGATAGGCCTATTTAGGCCCGATTGCGCTATGGTGGTTTTGTTCTCGTCGAGGTTTGCGTCTGTGTTTGTCTCTGCGCGTGTGCGAATACCGGTAGTCCGCAGTAGCCTATATAAGTTGAATAATTATTATCTGTCCCATTGCTATAGCATAGCATGGGGCAAATTATAAAATCACTTGCATCTGTCTGTCAGTCTGTCTGTAAACACTCTTACGACTGCAATTTTGATTCGATCTTGATGAAATTTTGCACAGTGATTCGGGGCCCGAAAAGTAAGATCGAGTTTGTTTGGGATAAAAATCTGATAACTCCTTCCTCTATTTTACCATAATTTTTAAAAATTTGCTTTGCATCCTATATGAAGACTTCAAAGCGGTATAACTCGGTCCCCGTAAAAGATAATTGCGCGCTCTGTTTTCCTATCCCCTATTTTCGGGGACGGACAATCTAACGGTGTCATTTAAATTTACCCCCTAACAACCCCTGTTGCCACAGCAACCATTCAAAAGTTGCAAAATTGTGCATTACAGCCAATGCAGATTTCAAAGCGGTATAACCCGCTCCCCGTAAAAGATAATTTTGCGCTGTTTGCATTTACCCCCATATTTTCGGACCCGGGCTATCCGATGGTGTCATTTAAATTTCTCGCCTGCTGACCCCTTTTGCCATGGCAACGAACTTTGAGACAAAACTGACTACAACTCGGCCTTCGTGAAAGATAACTGCGCCCTGTTTGCACCTACCCCTTTATACGCAGCTGCTAGGCTATATAGCGTGGCAATGGGACAAATACCTCGTTCCACAGAACGTATTTCTAGTTACAAGTAATTTGAGAAAAGCTCACGTGACGCGCGATAGCAGCGTCCTGCCACTTTGGCACTCAATGTACGGCAATAAGATATTAATGCGTCTTAAAAAAAGTACTTAAATTTGAGGCATCCGTATGGAAGACTCCTTGAATTTAAGAGATCGAAACTTAGACTGTTAAAAAAGTAGGTATTATGCTAAAAATGTCATACTCAGGTTGTCAAGGTACATCACCAGCCCTTTCGGCACAATTCACTCTTAAAATGTGTGTCGCAGCCGGAAATCGCCAAAAATTCACAAAAATCCCCATTTATGGGGTTCAAGGTCATTTAAGGTCATCAACGTTGACACCAATAAAAAGCTTGTGACTATTGCCTGTTATGATAAGCAGCATGTCTGTGTCTATATGCAACCGTTTTCACTCTACACGAGCCAATAGCGGTATAATAACCACTTTTACAGGGTGGCCGTCTTTGATGCCCGCCAGCGCAAGCCTCCTAGCTTGAACTAGGGGGTCGAAACTTGGACTGCTAAAATCCACGTTTAATGGCGAAAATTTTATACGCAGGTTGTTTTGGTCTATCTCCAGCCATGTCGTCGCAATTCAGTGTTGAAATGTGCGCTGCATTCAAAAATTGCAAAAAAAATTTACTAAAACCGCTTTTTCGGGGGTCCAAAATCGTTCAGGGTCATTGATGTTAATAAATCTCAAAAGCCTGTCACCAGTGCTTGTTATGATAAGCAGCATGTCTGTACCTATCTGCAACCGTTTTCACACTGAACGAGCAAATAACGGCAAAAATAACATCTTTTTAGGGGGTACCCGTCTTTGACGCCCTCGTTCGAAAGGAACCCCCGCACCAGGGGCACGAAATTTTGTTACGAAAAACTAGAGACCTTAAGGCAATCCATGGTGAAGATTTCGTGATCCTAGCTTGCACCGTTTTGATACAAATCAAGAGTGTGGCGGACGGACAGACAGACGCCCAAGCTATGGCTAGGACGAGCGAAGCATTTTGCTATCGCGCGTAAAAATTGATCCAAATTTTCTAAAGTTTTTTTGCGACGAGGGTGGTGTGTATAAAACCGCAGACATAGACAATAGGACGTAGATATGAGACATGCTTACGTCGGGTTCGGTCGTCTTCCATTTGTCGAGCGTATATCGCAGGCTAACGCTCTTATCAAAGGAGATGTTAGCGACTCGCACGGTTCCACTGAGCGACATGTCGGTATCGTGCGCCACGCAGAACTCCAGACTTACCTGCCACAACCAACGACCGACACGTGTTTAATTCACACCTCGGCCTCAGCAACAAAAGTTAACGAGAAAAAATCCAAACTCCATCAAATTGATGAGATGGTCTTTTGCAGCAGTGATGGTGGTCCGCAAGAATTATTTGACCTGCCATGAACTGAAGCTGACGAACAGTTTAATCAGGATACCGCTAAAACACGGACCTAATACTCCCTTTACACGATGAAGCAAACATGAAGTAAACTTAGAGCACATACGTTTGCTTGATGTTTGCTTCATGTTTACTTTATCGTGTAAGCGGGGTATAAGTTTAGTTGAAATCGTAAGTGGCGGCGTGGTGCAGCGTTAACAAGTTGGTCTCGGTCAGCGAAGTTCTATGCCGGGTCCGGTTAGTAGGCCTACCTGGACGCGCTGTCTGTGGGCAGATACGCAATGACCCACCTCGGCATGTAACCAACCACCTAGATCAACTTAGTCTGGCTATCCATTCTTCGGTAAGCGGTTAGTGCTAGCGAAACCCGGGGCGTGCACAGGCACACCGTGCGATGCGCTATCCCCCTATCCGTAGTATACTGGATCACACATGGTATGGTATGGTGTATGGCTGTGGAGAACTATACAGGGTGCGGCAAAAAAAGTAGCCCTCTAAAGTTTTTCGCCTTTTTCTCAGCGACCGCTTGGAATTTTAATTTGGAATTTTACAGGTTTATTTGCTGAAACATGTTACATCTAACTGCCAAACAAAATTTGATTTTGTTAAAAAATGACGAAGTTATAGATTTTTTAACATGACCGCCTACCGATTTTTCGGCATTCAAAAACGTTCATGCTAAAAATGCTGTTTAATTTTTAAAAACTGGTTACACGATACTGCCGATGACGTCATAGTGACGTTTTGACAAACAACAATTTATATTG
>Ga0209367_1005356_pt1 | contig 17780 bp, 8 predicted proteins | sample WorMetLIZISLAND2_FD_187412 | JGI IMG/M metagenome (GOLD analysis project Ga0209367, IMG submission 187412) | Marine gutless worms symbiont microbial communities from Max Planck institute for Marine Microbiology, Germany - Olavius geniculatus... ... | reverse complement strand
CTCCTCGGTAGGAAATTTACACTATGTGTGCGAAAATTGCAACGTTTTTTCTCGCCTACATGTACTTTTCTGACCTTTGACGTTGCTGGCTGTCATTGGAGCACGGCGCTCGTGAAAAAAACATGCGGTTTTTTGAATCAGTCTCACAATCAGTGATTTAATTTAATTTATCTGCGTCAGATAGCAGAATCGGTGAGGTTCTCGCCGACATTATGCTCTGTATAAATTTCCTTACTTACCTGTATTGGGCAGCAGATAACGCTGTGTGATCCCATACGGCAGGTGACGCTCCGTAGCTCTGAGACTGGTGTCCTATCAAGAGCCATAACAGTCAAGTTTCGTGATCATTTTCGATGGTCGACGATGGCAATCGTATCCAGCTATTTGATTTATTCTATTGTGTGAATTTCGTGATTTCGTGTTTTGTCATTAGCATCCGATCGTGTTAAAGAGCTGTGAAAAGTGCAGCTGACCTGTCTTAATTCACAGATAGGGTACAAGTGCGGAACAGGCAATCAAGTTGATGTGGAAAGTGGCCATGAAAGCTGTGTGCACCAACAGTTATTGCTCTTTTAGCATGGTGCACTGAAGTTTGTGAACTACCGTCATTCGCTGTAATTTCTGTAAAAAGATTGGTATTTTGTAATTGTCTGCTGTTTCAGTGCTACACTTCAAGTGCTCAAGTGGGCGCTCCGCTGCTAAACAGGTGCGTTATTTGCAGAATATGCTGTTTAGTGTCCTCTCGGAAAATGTTTTCGTTGCAAATTCCAAAAATACAAAATTTGGGTCCGGAAGTTTCCCATTTATGCAAAACTGAAATGTCCGAAAATTGCAACTTTTTTCTTTCTCTAACCTTTTAACCAACAACGTGCTGAGAATGGCGTCTACCCTCCCCCCTCGAGCCCTTTGATTAAGTTCTCTCTTTTCTTCATCTTTTTCCTTGTTGTTTTGTTTTTATTTTTTCTTTTCCTTTCCTTATTGTCTTATTTTTCGTTTTTTTTTGCTGTGGTCTCTTTTTAATTTAGCTGGAGGTCCTCAGAAGGGTTGAGGTCTTAGCCACCGTTTATTTGAAGACTTTCTGGGCCTGAAAACGCATTTTTTCAAGACCACAGAAAGAAAGTTAATATAATTTTGGACGGCGACTTTCCCCTCAGTGGGCAGAAAAACTGTCCCATTACTTTGCGAAGGAGAGTTTGCTGCGGGGTTTACTTTGTGTGGATGCCCTTAGTCGTGGAAATGTTTTACGTAATCAGTTGCTGTCTACCATTTCCAGCATCACAGTCTCACTAGTCGATGGTCCATCACTCTGCCGGTGTAAAGTCTGAACAGTTTCGTTCAGATCGACTACAGTGTAACGTCTCTCTGTTCTGTCCTTTTCGTTGCTGTGACCGACGTTCGTTTGCGGCTGTAATACGAGGAAGTTAGGAGCAGTGTCTTGGCGTTTGTAGCGACTTTGGTGGCGTCTCAAGTCCAAGCGCTCGCCTGGACAAATACTTGGCTGCGGCAGTCACTGGTGCGGCGGGCTCGGACAAATCAAAGATCTCGAGGATTAGTCGCTTTACGCTCTGCTTCAAGACACGCATCACTGAATACCAGGTAATGGTATAATTAAGCTGGCTGAGCCCGTTAGTGATTTGTTGACGCGTATGTGCGCGTAGTCACGTAGGCCACTGACGCTTTTAGACAGTGCTTATTGTAATGCATTACTGCGCTTGCCCATTGGTCAGTTCATCAGAAACTAAACCATGTCAGTTCAGTTCAGTTCAGTTACGTCGCTCTGGACGCGCCTTAACAGCCAGCCAGCTAGCTGCCGTTGGACGTGAATTTAGTATCTGCTCGTCTATTGATAAATGTGTATTTGTTTTGCGTCGTGTTAGTAAATAATTGGAATCTTATGTCAACAAATAGTCTGTTGATTGTTGGTCAGTTTCACTTTTGTATTTTTGCCAGTCATTTTCCATGATATGCGAATTAAAGAATTTTTAATGCAGTACGCTTTGCGTCCAGACTGCTAGTATACTCTCTCTGAAATTTTGGGCATATAATCTAGAAAGATGGACATTAAGGGACATTATTTCCAATTATAAGAAAGCGTAAATTATGTGTAATATCGGGTTGTTTGTAAATTCTGTCCGTCATGTCTTTGTTATACAGTACAAGGCGATTCAAGACTCATCGTTTCCTGCCAGTATGCTGTGTTGTCTCATATTGCTGGCGATGGCCGTCGCTGTGCAGGCGCTCATGCTACCAAGGTAACATTTGAAGTTCTTTTTAGTTTTCTGCTGCTTGTCGCAGCATTTTAAGCACGCTGTAATTAATTACTCCTGTTAATGGCTGCTATATAGGATCCATGCAGTAGCATAAGCATAGAATTGAAACTTTGAAAAACGACTGCATCAGGATGATAAAGTAAATAAGAGAGTAGGAACGTGTAGACTTTGTAGAACATTTGTTCCGATAATTGTGCTCCACAAAATTATTTCATACACAGCATTTTTACGTCCGTTTTCCTATGTTTTTTAGATTAGTGATGAGTTACTGATACTGTTGCTACTACTATTACTACTACAGCTAATAATAAGGGTAATACCTGGGGAGTAATGGATACCTGCACCTTGGATTTTTTTTAGCCCATCTGGTTATCTGCATAAAACACCGTTTCTATTTCAGTGACTGTCATTTTATTTATCATATAGTGCTACAATTGTGTTCTGGTTTATCAGAATTTTACTGACGCCTAGCCGTCTTATTAACTTCCTGGGATCTTCACTGTTGGGGTAGGCGTATAAAAACAATAGTGTTAGAAATAATAATGGTAATATAAAATCAGTAATTGTTGTATGTGTAGAACGTTACTGTTGCTGCTGCTGTTTCTCGTCGGTTTCGCATGGATCTCAATTCTTTTGATTTTTTTCCTCGGCTATCGAATCAAGGTCAGACCCAGTTATATCGTTTGTGAGTTACAAGTATCTAGTAAAAACAGATATAACCTTGTTACTTACCTTATGATATAGCTGAACGCTGGCTAGTAATAATACGAAGAAAACCGCAGCTCAACCCACTCATCAGCAACAGATTTTTTAACGCTATCTTCATTGGTGAGAGGTTAGTTGATCCCGATGATGCACGGGCACTTCGTTTTTAACTTTTTTTGTTTTCAACTCTCAGGAACCTTTACTACCGGGAGTAAATAATACCGGGAATTGAGTACTGAGGGTCAAAAAATAATAATGGATTTGTATAGGGATGTATATGTTGTTTCTTCACAGGCGCTGGCGGCAGGTAATTTGTATTATGCTAGAGAAAACCGAAATGAAGTGCTTAATCTGCCTTCTATGATGCATGGTTACTGGTTAGATGGTATTGGTATTGGTATGAGTTGTTTTTGTTGTCGTTGTAGTGTATCAAATGTGATATTCGGCGCTCTGCCGGTCTTCGTCTCATCCTGTCTACAATCACACTGCTGCTTGTCTCCAGCGTCTCACTCATCAACGTGGTTAGTTTTGCATTCATGTTGTGCGATTGTTTTTTTTATTGTCTTGCATTTTTTCTCGTGCTTTTATTACTTAACGTGTTTTATTGCGAACGTGAGCGTCCGACGTCCACGTGTTCAATAAACTTCTTATTTTCTTACTTACTTCTTAGTTGTTGACTGCGTGCATATACAAAAAGCAGCAGCACAATATATCAGCGTGTAAAAAATGTCATTGGCGGCTGGGCGATGAGCGCCGCTGAGAGATACAGCAGCAGCAGCAACATTGGCTGCAGTTAGCGGCGCAGCAGGATTAACGACTTGATTAGTCGACCTCTGAGCGGCTAATCCATGATTGACGGTTTATGATCAGATACAGCTTGACACTTAGTTCACACAGCGTTATATCTTCTCTCGGACCACTGCAGGATCGATCGCCCAATAGCTCGTAGAGTCGTCGAACAAAAAACCAGAGATCATCATCATCATCATCATTATCAGTTTATTTTGGAAACACAGAACAGGACAATTTAGAATTTATTTTCAGAATTTATTTGTACTATGTCTGGTTCTGCGTGGACTTGTGTTGCGTCGGAGTACCCCTATTTCTCTTAATCCCGTTTTGCCTAATCCCCAAACCTAACCCTAAAACTACTCTAATCCTAATGCTAACCCTAACCATAATCGTAATCGTTAACCCTAACTTTAACTGTAGCCGTAGGCCGAAGGCGAGGACACCGTTTTGTTATTATATTACAGAGCTATCATGCCTTGTGCGTGCGCAACCCGTTCAAAGGGTAGAAGTTACCTGCCACCAACGCGTTAACCATTACACCAAACGGCAACCTTGACATTATTATTATGCCTCTGCCCTGGTAGGCCGCAATACACGTCTTGCCCGTCCGTCCATCCGTCCGTCCGTCTGTTTTTCTGTTCCACCCGTATGGATTTTAACTCAGCAAGAAGCCCAGCTGTCGCTAGGGTGGGCTGGCCGTACCGTCTATTTTTAAAGGGCAGCGTCCGACTTCCGGTCGCGGAAACAAAGCAATTTCCGAGAATGATTGCGGTCACATACACGCTATGGTGACGCTGCTTTATCGAACACTAGAGTTTATGCTAAGATACGATACAGTAACTTGGCGCACACGGATGATTGCTGCAGATCGCCGACAGACAGACGACATGTCGGACCTTAAAGGTCGGCCAAAAAACAAAAAGCATAGAGAAAAAATTGGTGTGAACTTTTCCCAGGGCAGGAGTAATCGAAAGGTGAAAGGTTGAGCGGATCACTGGCGTAGCCATAGGGGCGAGGGGCACTGGGGACACGTGCCCCCCACCCCTTAGAAGCCTACTGAGTTACTCAATATAGTGCCAAAAATGCACTAAAATACGTCATTTTTACACACACAAAAATCCAAAAATTTTCTGGGGAGGGGACACAGCCCTCTCGGACCCTCCCCAGACCTCTTCCCGTGGGGAGGGGACATACCCCACCTCTCAAGTGCCCCCACTACAGGTAGATCCTGGCTACCCCACTGGAGCGGATGGCCGCCCAATATGTCGGCACTGGGCCGACGTAGCTTTCTAGTTATCAAAATCCGAGTTGCCTTAGTACCAGAGCTACTTCAAGGTTCGTTATCATCATCAGTGTGTGTCGGTGTGTGTATACTTTAGATGTGTTGTCGGGGAGGACTGGTGTTCCCGGCAGAACCGAGCGCTGACGAGCGTACAGCCCCAGTCAGTGCCATGCACTCCGTGATTGCCTTCAACCGGGACCAGCACTTGGACTGCGACACTCCGCACTACGTCTACCTTGCGGCCGTGTTGTCGCTGCTTTCGGTCGCCGTCTGCGTCCGACTGCCTGCCGTCGTCAAGCTCGTGTTCACGACCTTCATCTGTGTCGGCTTCATCGTCGCAGTCGAGTTGGTGGACGTCGTCATCTTTCGCCAGTTCGACCGTCGTAACCCGCTCAAGTCCGTCCCACTGCAGTTATTTTTTTCGTTTTTTATCTGTCCCATTGCTATAGCATAGCATGGGACAGATTATAAAATCACTTCTGTCATTCTGTTAGTCTCTCTGTGAACACTCTTACGGTCGCAATTTTGATTCAATTTTGATGAAATTTTGCACAGTGATTCGGGGCCCGAAAAGTAAAATCGAGTTTGTTTGGGATAAAAATCTGGTTACTCCTTCCCCTATTTTACCTCAATTTTTAAAAAATTTGCATTATGGCCTATGGGGACTTCAAAGCGGTATAACTCGGTCCCCGTAAAAGATAATTGCACGCTGTGTTTACCTACCCCCTATTTTCAAGGTCGGGCAATTTAATGGTGTCATTCAAATTTACCCCCTAACGACCTCTGTTGCCATAGCAACCATTCAAAAGTTGCAAAATTTTGCATTACAGCCAATGGAGATTTCAAAGCAATATAACTCGGTCCCCGTAAAAGATAATTGCGTGTTGTTTGCACCTACCTCCTATTTTCGGGCTTACACTATCCGATGGTGTCATTTAAATTTTTCTTCTGCCGACTCCTGTTGCCATGGCAACGAATTTTGGGACAAAAATTGACTATAACTCGGCGCCTGTAAAAAATAATTGCGCGCTGTTTTCACCTACACCCCTATTTTCGGTCCCAGGCTATCCGATGGTGTCATTTAAATTTTTTGCCTGCCGACCTCTGTTGCCATGGCAAAGAATTTTGGGACAAAATTGACTACAACTCGGCCCCTTTGAAAGATAATTGCGCCCTGTTTGCACCTGCCCCCTTATACGCAGCTTCTAGGCTATACGCTCAGACTGCTCGGTGAATTGTTGTTGCTGCTTACAAGCCCGTTCAGAAAATATTGAGTAAGTGGAAGATATAGCTCTGTCTTTGAGTCGCTATTGGTAAAGAAATAGTGTTATATTCGAGTGTCCGTTTGGTTTGAAGACATAGGCGTAGCCAGAAACTGGAGTTAGAAGAGGTAGTTTGAGGCCAAGGGCCGAGAGCAGATGTGAGATTCTTGAGGACGGGGCAGCGAGCCCCTGCCCACCAGTTGGGGAGACCTGCAAGCTCTTCCAACGGGGGTCGGGCGGAGCCTGGTCGCAAATACTATTTTGATCATGACAAGTTCTGAAAACGTCAACGTTACTGCACAATTTTGGATACTTTTGGGGGTTTTCTCTGTAGTTAGCTGTATAGGTTGTTAAAATCTCTAGCAGATAATTTAGGCTAACAGCAATCACCCTTGCAGTAGTCGAAGCAGACAGCATCACGCTGTCCAGTTTGCTGTTAATGTTAATGTCTGCAGATCGGAAGTACCAACAGACGTCACTGGCGTTGTGATGCTCGTTCATTTTCTCATCGCCGTCTATGTCTGCGGACGCGTCGACGAGCGAATACAACGTCTTCAGTTTCTCTGGACTCAGGAGGTTAACTCTGAGCTCATAATGGCGATATCTTTTACGGTTTGCGGTGGTGATTTGCAACTTTTGTTGTGTGGACACGGATCCAATTTCGGGAAGTGCACTATTTTCGTCTTCGATCCACGTAGGCCTCTTTTGATCCAAGTATTTGGAACTAGACTTGGCTCCTGAAACCTTTATTCTGCTCCGGCGTTTCGCTAATCTCTTAGTGACTCATGTCATGTGCTTTTGCAGCTCTAGACATTTTAATAAACTGTCGGTCTTCATTGATGTAGGCAGAGCACTTATAACATCATCGTTAATTTCATTACGACGATCATTCATGATCGAACGTATTTCGACTTCGTTGTGCAGTTTGATTTTGTCTTTCGTTTCATACAGTATCAGTACGGAAGTGTTTTTATGGATGCATTTGTTTGAAACTGCGTGGTGGTGCGTGCAGAGTATGGAGCAGCAGCAGGAATTGTTGGAATTGGAGACCGAAAACGAGCGATTGTTGTTGAACATTCTGCCGCGCCATGTCATCTCGTTCTTTGTCCCTTCACCGAGGCGCCACGGACAGGTCTGTATGCCGCGTCTTCTTCTTCTGTATTCCTTGCAGAGTTGTGCAAGTTTCTCATTACACATTACACACGTGGTGTCTTGGTGCTGGTAACGTAACGAATAGGACGTTGGACTCGCGATCGCGAAGCCGTTGGTTCAACTCCTGATCTGGTCGCTGTCAAGTGGTGTATACCTGTCTGTGGACAGGGAAACCAGGCATTGGTAAGGTCATTACATATTACAAATTTCCACTCCAGTCGCTGATGTTAGACGTCGACCCCTGGCTCTGATGACCTTAAATCTAACATTTTATGGCATATTGCGGTGTGGTGTTTAGGAGCAGCTGTACGCGCAGTCATACAGCAAGGTGCTGGTTTGCTTTGCGTCAATTGCTGCAGTGCATGAGTGTGACGTCAGACATCCTCGGCGTCAGGGTCTACGTCTACTGCGTGACGTCATCGCTGGCTTTGACGAGGTGCGTCCGAGACTCTGAGTCCTTCGTGCCTGTTGCTCAGACTGGTGCAGGGCTGGAAAATTGGTCTGAAAAACCTAGGTTTAAAAACCTTAAATGTCCAGTTTTAGGTTTTAAAAGTTTTTTCTTTATTGTGGGATTTATTACATACGAGTATCATATTTTATTTAGTATTTTAATCGTGATTTTTTGATTATTTTATTTTGCTATAATTTATAGAAAACACTGTGATTATGTGACGGACAGGGTGTGTGAGATGTTTTTTCTGGATTATAATTTGTTTACGGCGTTCATTGGACACTAAATTTTAAAAGCTTGAGTACCCTTTAAAAATTAATAACCTAAATTTAAAAAAACGATTTTTCCCAGCCCTCGACTGGTGGCCTGTTGTTAGGCCACCCTTTCGTAGTAACAGAGGGCCTTATGTTTTCGCTTTGCTTATTTTTTGTTTAATTTTTAATTTTTTTATTTTTCACTTTTCCTTCGAAACCGGACAGCGGACCAAGATCAAAATTGGAGAGAAAGACGACTTTTATCTAGAAGAAATTGAGGCCAAATTTCAGCGAGATCCGTTGAGGGGTTTCAAAGCATTTTATCACATATAAAATCGACGGCTTCAATTTCGTTGACAAGTGGAGGCAAATGCCTCTTGGAAAAAGTTGGCGGGAAGTAAAAAAATAGAAAAACTGATGGAGATTTTTTTGGTGGCAAATTGCCTGAAATGCATGGCACAGAATGCGACAATTCTGAGTACAAGAGCTTCAATTTTTATCTACTCGCCTCGCTTGCTCATTACTTATATTTCCCCCAATTTTAAATCTGTCGTGCCACGCCGCCCTTGTTTACCTTTATTGTTTAAACTGCACTATTTTTGGTCAGTTGATTCGCTGGAAAATAATTAAAATTAAAAATGATTCGTTCCAGCCGTCGCTGGGGGAGCTCACGGCGCTCCCCAGACACCTTAGCTGGATTCAGGGGATCCTGCTTTTAAAGGGAGGGGAGGAGAAATGGGAAGAGAAAAGCAAAATGTAAAGGAAGCAAGGGGAAAGGAGAGGGAGGGAGGAAAAGGACAAAAAATGAGAAGACTGGAAGAAAAGGAAAGAACAGGAGGAGAGTGGGAAGGGGGAAGACGTCCGAGTTGGGTGGGGAAGTTGACTCTTGGCGCCATGGGAATGGACGCTTCTGTTTGTATATCTTTTGCTTGACAACCTACATTTTGCGTTCTACTGCATTTTGAACGTAATTTGTCACATGTTTAGTTACAGGTATGTTATCTAATGAGCTTCTTCAGTTTAACTCTCTGTCTACATTGAAACGCGTGTAGGCCTACTTACTGATTAGTGATGGAAATCTCATGTGTGTGTATGGCTGTATGGTTCAGCTTCTGGAAGATGAGAAATTCATTGCAGTCGATAAGATAAAAACCATCGGCAACGTTTATATGTTCGCCGTTGGACTGAAGCCGCAGTGCATCATTGAAGTGAGTTCTATCTTCGTACGGTAGGCCTAAACATAATTATTCTTAGACATTAAATTGAATAATTTTTTTGTGTCGACATTTTGTTTATTTACTTGTGCTGTGACCTTACTTTGTGGTGTTTGGTGGTTCACAATTTTTTGGACTTATCTAGGCACATAGTTTTGATTTTTGATGAAAACCTCGTCAGCGGGAACTAGCAAGCGTTGCATAAAAACAGCCCAAGAATGTTGCCACCAGATGCGATTTTCGAGCTAAAAATGCGCAAAAATACATCTGTGAGCCAAGCTTTTGCTCCAGACCCTACTGTGAGAGCGACTTGATCCTATAGTTGCTGGATTAATGTAGGGTCGCTTTGTGGCCCATAGCCGTGGAGTCAAACCCACTTCAGAAAAATTTAGCTATGCTTCTGCTACATCGTGTGCTAAGTACTTTAATATCTATCTGTAATTTGGCGCAACTGTGGAATGAAGAGAGTTTCGGGATGGATTATTATCACTTTTTGTGTAGTATGTTCTAGGTCCAATCGAGGCAAATTTTGCCATAGAAATACTGCAACAATTTTATCTACATCATCTACTCATTTTGACGATCAACTTGCCAACTACTATGCAAGTCATTGGCCTAATGATCTAATTGTTATTCAGAAGAATAACTTTATTTAAATTGATTGTGCATGACCGTGTATTGTGTAAGGCGCATGGCACACGACCCAAGTTTTTATCCGAGTTTCTTGTCACCGGAAACTTGGGCGGAGAACTTTGGTCGTGTGCCATCTCTGCCTAATACCCCGTTTACACGATCAAGCAATCATTAAGCAAACATCGAGCAAACGTCAAGCAAACGTCGAGCAAGCATCAAGCAAATATGAAGCATGCATAAAGCATAGTCTGCACGAAGCAAACATTAAGCAAACATCGAGCAAGCATCGAGCAAACACCAAGCAGACATCGAGCAAACGTCGAGCAAACATAGAGCACTTAGAGCACACGTCGTGTACGTGTATTTTGAGTGCATTTGCTGGATGTTATGCTCGGTGATTGCTCGATGTTTGCTTGATCGTGTAAACGGGGTGCAAGAGAGCAGTTTCTTTCCCATCATGTGTCCGTGATCATGCAGCTCGGATTCGCTGGGTGGTTAAGGCGCTTTTTGAAGTATTTTCGTCGATTGGTTGATTGAGTGATTTAGTGATTGATTGATTGACAGGATAGTGACCAGTCAGTTGGTCGTTACATGTCCGTGACTGTCGAATTTCTCACTGCCATGAAGGACAGATTATATCACATCGGAACTAGCTTCACGCTACAAGTCGGTCAGTACTCTGTCGTTTTGCACGTCGTGCGCTTATTGCGTTTTGACCAGTGATTTGTATTTTATGTCTTTTGTGCTCTTCTTTGCTACAAATGGAGAATCACAAGTCGGTGATGTTTAGCTTTAACTGAGTGATGTTATGTGCATTCAGTCCTTGAATTTGTCTTGGCTTCAGCACTGCATTTCGAAACGCTTTTGTTTAGCGAGTGTTACCAGCGCATTAGTAGTTATTCTTAAAACGGTGTTCATGCGTGCCGCTATAAAGCTACGTTTTACGTACTTTCAAATAAGTAAGTAAGTAAGTAAGTAAGTAAGTAGTCAGCATTTGTACCGCGCTATATGTCAAAACAGAAATTCGAGTCATAGCCTGTCTGATGCTGTTTTGTTTGAGAGGCAAGGTTGTGTTTAAGCAGAGGTTAGCACTTGCCACGTAGTTTTTTTGTGTATCAAATTTTGTTCACACATATTCACTGGATGTGGCCGTTTCTGTGAAGTCTTCTTATACAACCAGCAAGTATTTTTATTTATTTACCACTGCGTGCTGTATGCGAGTCGGCATGTGTCTGTGTGACGTGAGTGAGTGAGTAGTTTCTTAACGGCACATCAGCGCAAAATAGGCCACTCGGTGCCATAAAGGGTTAAAAGCATTTATTTGTTAAAAGAAAAGGTAAGAACTTGGTAAGATCAAGGCTGAAATCAAGCCAATATAAAAACAGCGTTACCGGTATATACAGCGATAAAAATATGTGCATTGAATAAAAGCAGAGAGATCCGAAACGAGAATGTCAGTGTTATAGACGACGGTAAAATGGATATCTTGAACAAAATCAATGAGCTATCGCGCATGTCAGTTTCTTCAAACAGTGACTGCGTGACAGTGTAACCTCTGCGATGTAGGTCTAAGCCTGGGCGGCGTGACAGCTGGTGTGGTCGGAGCTCGCAAGCCGCAGTTCGACCTGTGGGGCAGCTGCGTCAACCTAGCCCGCTCCTTGCAGAGAACAAGTCTTCCCAACTGCATACACGTAAATGAACTTTTTACATCGTTCTTTGTTTTTTTTCTATTCGCTTTCTTGCTTCTGCTGTTCAGTCTTGCAGTGACACTGACTGACTGACATATACTTTCTGCCTTGCACAAAGGGCTCTGCTCTCGCATTTCATAGATATTTGTACAAATCTGTATGATGTGGCAGGATACAAATTTGCTGTTCCTTTAAAAGTTATTTCTGACTGAAAAGAAAAAATGAACTCTTTTCAGTACAGCCAGTGTCATAGTACTCACTTTGTAATAAATAGCGCCGTTCATTGAATACCGTCGTTCATTGCATTTAGTACGGCAAGGTAGGGTCTGGGTGGATATATGCTATATGAGCAGCTTATTCAGTCTCCCTGTCGCTGTAGCAAATGTAATAATAATCAACTGGGGCATTGCTGTGTAATCGTTTTTACTGCCGACATTTTCACAGTCGACCACTAAATGCTTAACAGTGAAGCAGACACTCAGTTTCTGTTATAAATACTGAACGAGAAAGACTCCTTGTTTTAGACAATTTATTCCACTCCAGACAGTGGTTTAACATTACACGCTGTGAGGAGCAGCCATTTACTAATGTTTATGTGAGTGCACACGTGCGTTAGGCTTTTATCTGTAAAAAGCCTTTGTGTGTAAAAATTATGGGGTTGGGGTTAAGGTTACGGTTATGGTTAGGATTAGCTCTAGTTAAACTATTCTCGGTTTTTTACATACAAAGGTTTTTTTACAGATGAAAGTCTAACACACGTGATGCATGTCTGTCCAGGTTGCGGACGACGTGTATAAACCGTTGCGACATCAGTTCCAGTTCCAGTGCCGCGGAAACACACGAATCACCGACCGCGGCAGCGAACTCGTTACTTACTTCCTGCTAGCCGGCGACCACCACCAGCTGCCGCCACTGTCGCCTGGCGGCGGACCACGTGATCAGCGCCGCCCCATGACGACGTCACCCGGTATGACGTCACACGGTATGATGACGTCATCAGTGCTGCCGTGCGTCGTGCAGTCGTGTGGGGCGCCAGCTCGTGGTCTGTTCCGCTCGTCATCGTCCAGGGACGGCCAAGGTCACGCTCAAGGTCACGCAGTGCTGGCTGGACGCGTGTCGATGACGCCGCCGAGTAGCCTCGGTCGACACCGACAACACCAGCAGGGGCAGGTGATGTCTTCGGCTGATCCGTGGTTGATCAGCGAGCAGCCAGTACGTCGACTGGCGGCACCGCCCAGCAGCCTCACGGTCCCAGTGGCCGGCGAGTGGCTGCAGAGCGGCGCAGGAGGAGGAGGTAGATCACCGGACCTTCCCCTGGTCCACTACTGCAACGCTAACATCGCAAGTCGAGACGCCAGCTGTATTCACCTGCGAGGCGTGTCGGAAAGCTCGGTGTTGACCGGTACTCCGACCAGTCCGCCTGTCCAGCCACCGCGACGCCGCCTGTCCAGCTCCGGTGATGCGTCACCGAGCTTCACCCCCGGCGTCACTCAGCCAGGCTGGTCACCCGCACTGAGAGATGGTGTTGTTCTACAGGGCAAGGCACTGCAGCAGATCAGGGAGTCGCCCGACGAGCTCGGCGGAGCATCACGGCGTGAGCCGCCGCCGCCGGTCGTCGACTCGGACACAGACGGTGGACCGTACGATATTGACGCTATCATGAGAGAGCTGGCGGGCGACGTCGAACGAATCGTCTCTTCGCAGCCACCGAGCTCAAGTCGTCTGGTGAACCAGTCCGTACAGACGAGCAACCTCACACCGGCGACCTCATCATCGTCATCTGCCGCCTATCATCATCACCATCATCACCATCTTGCCCTGACCCGCGCCGGCGATCGAACAGCACACCTTCTCCCCCCATCGCCCAGCAGCGGCGAGCACGTGGACCCACGCCTGAGATGGACGGCCTCCAACCAGCCGGTAGCAGCAGTCACGTCGACCGGGGTGCTATCACAGCAAGGTCCAGGTCCCGCGTTCGTCCAGTACACGCCGGTGCAGCGCCAGCTTTTACGACCGACCAACCTCGTTCAGTTGAACGGCGTCATTGGTAACAACTTTGTAGCGCCTCTGAATGACAACAGTAGACGCTTTGTGGGTGCGGTCGATTCCGGGGCGAGAACGGGGTTGGCGGCTAATAACCACCAGACACAGGCGAGGATATCGCCGCCACCTTTACCACCACCTCCGACGACCAGTGGGCAAGGTGGACACCCGGCGCTGTTGCAGCATGGTGGACACGCGGCGTCCGCGTTCAAGCCGGTTTCCTCGGTTTCCAACGGTCGACCGATCGGTGGTCTTCAGTTGTTAACGACGAAGAACGCGGTGGACCGGTCGGCTTTCCTAGCACGTCCAGTCGCTGAGTTGAAAGTGGACCCGGCGCCGGCGGTCAAACGCCGAGGTGCCGATATGTCGAGGCCCGCATTGCTGGGTCCGGCGCCGTCGTTCCGCGTCCGACGCTCTGTCTGCGTACCCTCTCTGCCGCGCCTCTGCCGCAGCCTGGAGAACGTCGCCAGCGACGTCGACGACGGCGGCCCGCGGTCTGGAACGTCCTCGAGGGCGGACAGTCCTGCCGCTCTGCCACCCGCCGGGTCCCGTCACCCGCAGCGGCGAGGTATCGACGGCCGTCACCAGTTGTTTTTACTTCACCCGCCGCCTGACGACCTGAGTCTGTCGTCATTCGACGGCACGGCCAGCGAGATATCGCGCTCTGATCCGGCCCTGAGCAGCTACGGCGGCGAGACGAGCGAATACGACAACTATCGACCGGGCATGGCTAGCGACGAGGACTACTTTGTACCGGAGCCCATCAGCGACGTCGACATTGACCTGTTCGACGACGTGGACATTGATGATGTGCAAGTCAGTGACACGTACGCAGCGCTGGATTCTGTCGCTATTCCGCCACATCCGCAGTTTCGCCGCCGAGTCGTCGATGACGTCTAGAACGGACTTTCTGATCTCAATCGTCTTCCGTCACTCATGACTCTCAGATGGGGCCTTATTGCTCTTCGTTACGATTTGCGCCCGCTATAACGAAGGTCTGCAACACCACCATCATCAGTACTATTACGACCACCACTACTACCATTACCGGCATCAAAAACGACATCTAACCATAACCGTAACCCTAATCTTATGCCAGACCTTTGCTATGGCGGACCTGCGCTATCGCGGGCCGTCACCATGCCGTCAATCACAAAAGCGCTGGAACAGTCTTCTCGCTTAGTGTATATACACTGTGAACCATAAAAAAGTGGAACCGTTTTATTTTTGTAATAACTTTGTCAAATATCAACACACTTGGATAATATTTGGCACACATGTAGCGTAGAATATCCTGAACTAGCTTATGTGCAGATCACATGTCAAACTTATTTGCTGCTCTGTATTATACGCTAGTAAATCAATACACTATGAAATAGTGCGTGCACATAGCATCAGCAACTTAGCAAGCAGAGTTTTTTCATTGACAAAATGTTTAAAAGTAAACACACTTGCAAACGTCAGTCAAACAATGTCACAGCTTGTGTTCAAAGTGTCCACCTTTAGCTGACACACAGCAGCGCAGGCGTTTTCGCCATTCGTCCACTGCCTCGTCGATAACGCGCTGTTTCATCGTGGACCACACTTCAACCAAGCGCTGCTTCAGATCGGTCTCATCAACTATCGGAGACCTGTACACCTGCTCCTGAAAGTAACCCTAGATTTTATAACCGACAGGGTTCAGATCTGGGCTGTTGGGAGGCCACAAATCTGGACCGATGAACCTGGGCGTCTCGTGTGCAAGCAGGGCCAGTGGGCCACTGTGTCTTGTGCTCGGTGTGCCGGCGCGCTGTCCTGCTGGAAGATGAACACTTCGCCTGTAAGCTGGTTCCCAGCCACAATGATTTTGTAAATAAGTAAATAAATATGCACCCATGTCAGTAAATGTCTAGGCTAAAAACACGCCAAATATTATCCAATGTCATTTATATTTGACAAAGTTATTACAGAAACAAAACAGTTCCACTTTTTTATGGTTCACAGTGTAGTAGTGTTTTTTCATAGCAAAATGACCCGGATCAAATGAGATTCAATTCAAACTGCTTTCAGTCACTGCGACTGGGGTGTTTACATGATGACCTTACTCAGAACGTTTTGACAAAGTTTTAGAAAGTTAAAACGCAATAAAACCTAAAACAGAAAAGAGAGGCGAAAAAGAACATAACAGAATATACGCATAAATTGCTCAAATCAACAGAACAGTAACATCACTAGCAGCGAGTAAAGCACACTGACTTTCACTGTTGCACACATAGCACCCAGTCTTTATTGTGTGTCACTGCTGTTACGTTCTGAAACAATAGCATTACTGACTATACAAGAAATTTGAGCTAATGCTCACGGGACGCGCGAAAGCCTATAGCAGTTCCTGCCCGCAGGCAGTCACCCATCGCAGTACTATCCGGGTCGGCGTAAAGTAACTTCGTTTCAGCCAAAACGCGTTACCAACTACGCCACGCCACCAACGCCAGTACCGTGGCGCCGCCTTGTGAATGATTTTGTGTCGCAGCCCGAAATCGCCCGAAAAATCCATAAAAAATCCCTATTTTGGCCTTCAAGGTCATCCAAGGTCATTGAATTCGGCGTTAATCGAAAGCCAGTATACGATTTCCTATTAGTGATTATAGAGGCCCTATCTCGCACCGTTACTGAGATACAGCGACTTATTGGCCAAAAATCGCAAATTTTGCCCACCCCCCTCTCATTTAGCGACCTCGTTCGGGGTGATCCCCTTCGAATTTATGGAAAAGCTTTACGGTTCCTGAAACTAGAGTCTTCCAGGCAGCCGATGGCGAAAATTTGGAGATTCTAACTTGCACCGTTTTGCCTGATCCACCCGTGTGACAGACGGACAGACGGACGGAATTGCGATGGCTAAGACGCGCTGAAAGCATAGCTGCTTTCGCGCGTAAAAACTCGTCTCATGTGTACAGCATGAATAAATACGAGTACCAAACGCTGTTACTCCAAACCGTTTTGTCTGTCTAGTTATAACAACGTGACCTTCTAATAAGCACATCGATGATCAGCCTGACTTCAAAATGAAACGGACACCTTCAAACCCAACATATTAGCGTGCACGCGCCACTCGTCTTACGTGAGTACGTAGGGCTTATTGTAGGATTAAAGTATCACGCCATTTATGCCAAAAGCAAGCGATTGACAAATATTCTTACAGTCTTATACCATCAGAAACTTGACTGACTGCAGTGGGCCACACGTAAGCCGATTTTTGTTTGTTTTCTCTCTGAAAAATTTGCAATTAAGTGTCTACGACACCCAAAACAAGTCGCTATTCACTATACATTACACACCACAGAAGCTTACCTGGTTACTTGTTTGCTAGCGAAAGGTGACCATTTTAAACAATCGAATTGTGATTATGATGACTGAGTGACCTGGAATACTTAAAATTTTTTTTACTCTAATTATTTTTATGTCTTTGCAGCTAAGTAATGTGATAATTGCACTGTCAAATCATTTATAGCTATTTTCTGACATTTGCAATCCATTTGCAGGGTAGGCTATTGTGTCGGCGCTTAAGATGTTCTAGGATTTCACAAAGATTAGCTGGCGCCGGTTATTGCAAGTCGCATTATAGTTGGCGTAGTTTGCTATGATGACAAAATGTCTGCGGTTTGCTTTCTGACTGACGGCATCCTACTGCTGTTAGTCCTTGGTACAAGAAAGATAAGACGCACGGAAGTCCGCACAAAGCTAAAATTTCAGTTAATCTCTTTGTACATCGTTTGTTCACGTGTCATGATGCTATGACTTCACATGTTGCAAAATAGGACAGTATGGTGCACTAAATGTCTCTTAAGTTCGATTTATTTGTCTGGGTGGCGTGCATTTCTATTCGGCAGAAGTAATATCGGTCCTGGTCCTGGTGAAACTTAACGGTCTGTTTGTTGTCCGCAAGTCGTGCATCTTTTCTATCTGTCCACATTATCATTCTATTTGCAGGACATTATGGGACCGAACAGCAACTCGATACACGGCACGTATGTCTTAGAAGACCACTCATTCAGATC
>Ga0209367_1005355_pt1 | contig 17781 bp, 14 predicted proteins | sample WorMetLIZISLAND2_FD_187412 | JGI IMG/M metagenome (GOLD analysis project Ga0209367, IMG submission 187412) | Marine gutless worms symbiont microbial communities from Max Planck institute for Marine Microbiology, Germany - Olavius geniculatus... ... | reverse complement strand
TCACATTATTCGAGCCAATAACGGCAAAATGACGTCTTTTTAAGGGGGGTACCCCTCTTCGACGCCCTCGTTCGAGGGGAACCCCTGCACCCAGTGGCACGAAATTTTGTCACGATAAACTAGAGATCTTGGGCAGCCCACAGTAAAGATTTCGTGACTCTAGCTTGCACCTTTTTGATACAGCTCACGAGTGTGACGGACGGACGGACGGACGGACAGACAGACAGACGGACGGACGCCAAGACGATGGCAAAGACGCGCGAAGCATACTGCTTTCGCGCGTAAAAAGCCATATTGCGGTAGAAAAGCGTCTATCAACCGTGGCAAAGGAGAATAAAGGACCGATTCAGCATTTTTCTGCTGATCAGTTACTAAAGATTCGGCCTACTGTGACGTTTTGGCGTAGCCTGCGTACAAGCGGCAACGCAAATGATGAACTGCTTGCAAAAATTGCTTCATGGCGTGTAACGCTATTTTGTTTGTATCACGGCTAATACAAAAGTGTTTTTAGCAAAAATTCCTACAGATATTCGTTGATGTTCGATCATTACATAAATGCTTTTGTGTTGATTCACTTTGACCACTCGGCCGAATAACGCATGCGAATGTTCGGGACGTTTTTTGCGCCACCCGGTATAGGCGTACATTGTTGGCTCTACATCGCACATTACAGTTCTGAAACAAAAATACGAAACATGCAAGAATTCAAAAATGATTTCACCTCACACTGAGTTCTTCAACACACACAGACGATGATCACAGTTTTGCACGGACTTCCAACACCAAATATTTAACCCTCGTCTAGCTATTTTTATCACCTCATTTTGATTGCATTATTTGTCTGTCTTTGTGTTTGTTATTATTATTTTTATTATATTGTTCATAGTTATTGGTTATAGTTATCATAGGTGGCCAGCTGTGATAGAGTTTTCCTTTCTGGCAGCCTGCCGTTGTGTAAAATTGTTATTGTATTGGTTGTGTCTGATGTGGCAAATAAATTCTCTCTCTCTCTCTCAGCTCAAACGCTGCTGCTAGATTACACAACTACTGCCGGTATATAATATGGTCAACCAAAAAAGTAGGCCTAAGCCAAATACTGGCCAATTTTTAAAACTCGTTCACTGACACTTGCACGTTCTGCGGCGAATTTGCAATAAAGTGATGATTAAAAATCTCATCATACATTAACAACGTCGCTACACTACCTCGTGATAAAAAGATCAGAGTAAGAAAAACTAACTGTAGTAACAAACTAACGTTTTTGCAATAGAAAACACTGCAGATCAAGATCGCTGTAAATTAGCTGCACAGTACGTAAACGACCTGGCTGCGTCTACGGGATTAAATCCAATCAGAACGGGCGTAAATCGGTCTAAGCGTTCGATGCAGAAGTCCAGCTGACCGGCTATGTAAGGTGCTGATAGACCACACGTGATGCCCACGTACAGCACGTGCGATTTACCTGTCGTCATCTGCACACGTTTGTTAAACCTAATTATCTGTCCCATTGCTATAGCGTAGCATGCGACAGATTATAAAATCAGTTTCTGACACACTGTCCTTCTGTCTGTACGCACTCTTACGGCCGCAATTTTGGTTCGATTTTGATGAAATTTTGCTCAGTGATTCAGGGCCCAAAAAGTAAAGTCGAATTTGTTTGAGATAAAAATTTGATGAACACTTTCTCTATTTTCTCCTAATTTTTAACCCCCATGATGCATTTTTAATAAGAAGGTTCTTGTACTATAGTGTAAAAACCCGTGGGCTTTTAGTAGCTCAAAAACGTGTTTCGGGGTCGCTATTAGGCACAAAAAAATAATTTATTCCCTTAATTTAACCCCTCAATCCCCAAAATTGTGGTCACTGCATTTTCAGTGGAAATAAGCCTGTCACGTTAACGTTTTGCGACATACAATCGCTTCTGTGCAAATTATTTCAACAAAACGGCTGAATTAGTATTCGATACAGTATTTAATTAACGCAGTCATGTGCACATGTTTGTTAACTATTATCAACAAAGTCCAAACTTATTTGGCAAAAGGCGGAATCGCTTTCTTCGGTGTATTCGCAAAATGGTAGCATAAGATTGATGCTTTGACCGCTATTTGCAATTGCATGTTTTTGTTTGACTGGGGGTTAGATCCCTAAATCGCCCCCATTCTCTGGTGTCAAAAACCTCAAATAACCCAATGCGTAATTAGACTCCACAAGCGTACCAGCCAAATGACATTAAAATCCGTCAGACGGTATTGCAGGGTGTACGTCAGTGACAGACGACAACGGACAGACAGACCACGCTGTAGAGAAATGTGCAGAAATAAACAAAATTGCTCGAGCTGCAAGAAGCGACTTGGCCTAATAAATTACTGCAACAACAGCAACACCAACACGAAGCAAAGATGTCGACGCCCAGTGCCGACACGTATGCGGCCGTCCATTTAGTTGCCGAGGTTCTTATGCGATGACAGTAAGCTAGGCCTAGTATGCAGTCGGCGTCTGAGCCGCCACCAGTAGATAAACATGTACGCGAGATTTGCGGCGATATTCTGAGGTTTTTTGACGTCCTGTGAATGACGTTGTCTTTTGATCTATTGAGCTCCCCGGTTTCGTGTGCGAGTAACTTATTAATAACACATAAGCACTAAAAAGCCATTTATTTATTTTATCCGGGGAGCATCCAAAAAAGTTTCTTTCTATGCATTTTCGTTCTCGAGTTAGGAGGCCGTAGAAGACGAACTGGCAAACGAGCGTAGGCTATAACATCCCTACTGCGGGTCTGCGGCCTATTAGGACAGCCATAACATATATGAATAAACCAATAAACTAAATTTTATTCATTACTAGAATACCTAAAAATAATGGTAAAAAAAGTAAAAGTTTGTAAATTGTATGTTGAACAGTGTTCTGCCACAGTACATATATAGACGCGTGGTACTGCTACAGCGAAACGATACATCGTTCATGACTGCTTGCGACTGACCGTTTCCAGATCAGTTCGACCTAGTCGCGGGTTGTCTTCAGCTAGCTCGCGCGATTCAAACAACGCTCTACCAGACATTATCACACGACCAAAGCATGCATATCTCACAACATCATCATCATCAACAACATTAATGATTTTTTTCATTAGAAATACGTTCTGTGGAACGAAGTAGCCTATCTGTCCCATTGCCACGCTAGCAGCTGCGATTCAGCGTTTGACGCTCTTGTAAGCCTGCAGCCAATTTTGTCTTTGAATAAAAACGGTTGGTTGCCATGACAACAGGGGTCTTCGGGGGGAAAATTTACATGACACCATTGCATAGCCCGGGCCCGAAAATAGGGGGTAGGTACAAACAGCGCGCAATTTTTTGCGTGGACCGAGTTATACCGCTTTGAAATCTCCATTGGCTCTAATGCAAAATTTTGCAAGTTTTGAATGGTTGCTATGGCAACAGGGGTCAAAAGGGGGTAAATTTAAAGAACACCGTTAAATTGCCCGACTCCAAAAATAGGGGGTAGGTAAACACAGCGCGCAATTATCTTTTACGGGGACCGAGTTATACCGCTTTGAAGTTCCCATAGGCCGTAATGCATTTTTTTAAATTGGGGTAAAATAGGGGGGAAAGTTATCAGATTTTTATCCCAAACAAACTCGATCTTACTTTTTTGGTCCCAAATCATTGTGCAAAATTTCATCAAAATCGACTCAAAATTGCGGCCGTAGGAGTGTTTACAGACAGACTGACAGAATGACAGACAGATGCAAGTAATTTTATAATCTGTCCAATGCTATGCTATAGCAATAGAACAGATAAAAATAAAAACGCGTTCATACACATTACAGTCACAAGTAAGTGAGTCTAAACAGGCTACAAAGTTCCATATCAATTGTCAGTAATAAACTAACATCTAAATTTTTGTATATAAATATCGTACCCGTCTGATCCTGATATTAGATAGTCGATGCAAGTCTGTTTACCCATCTCTTGAAGAATACGGTTAAACAGTCTCTAAAGCACAATCGGTGACAAAATGCTACAGATCATCAATTCGTGCTGTTTCAAAAATCACTTTATTTTTTTCATCAACAGAACAGTTACAGTAGCGAAGTGTAATCAGTCTTTACGGTAATCTTTATTCACACAAAAGCAGTGTAGAGTGAAACAGAGACAGAGAGAAAGTAAGACAAACAATAAACTTGAGTTATGCAAACATAAAAAGCATACCAAACACACGCTTTAAAATGTCCGTGTACAAGTTTACCTACAGAATAAACTGAACATAATTCGTTAAACTCAAAAAAGCCAAACACATCGTAAAATATTGTAAACAGAAATAATATGAGTACTTTGTTTAAACAAAAAACATAATCTGCGTAAATCAAACACATAGGATGTAGGCAGAATACCAAGACAATATTGCACATACAACAAATTAATCTCATCGTTCAATTTAAAGATTTTATACAAGGCAGTTTTCCAAGTAACATACAGGGTTTGGTGATTAGCATTAGAAATGATAACAGCTTCAAGACCATATCATAATAATAATAATATGCCAAACGACAAATGCATGAATAATACAGTATAGCATCTTAACACACATCAATCAGTAGACTAAGCCCAAAAAAATAAAATAAACGAATACACAATAGATAGATATGTTTTACTCGGCAGAAAAAAAAACGGCAAACAAAATTGTTCACGACTTACAGAAGCCTGGAAGGCGAGTCTGCCGCTAGTGCCGCAGCCACCCAACACTATCAAATTATTGACTGGATTCTATTGCACACAACACGATCAGCTCCAAATAAATCACTCATAACGTAAACATTAATGTAGACAAAATGCAATGTCATATAAAGAATTTAGCGCGAACTCGAAAATAACGACAGCAGCAGCAGAACAACATGACAACAACGATAAAAGAAGAAATAGGAGAATGCACTAATTGCAATTAGGAAACTTCCTAACTTACAACACACATTTTTGCTCACGTAGGTCTGATAATAGCAGGTATAACAATTACTGACAATAAATGCAGTATTAGGCAAACCTCCAACAACGGCGTCGCAACGTCAATGACATTTTCAATGGTTTGCAGTGTTCGTTGGCTGAAAAGACCCTAACCATCCACATTGTAAAGTTCGCAGTAGAATATAACAAGTTAATAATAAATGCATTATTAAATAAGACAATGCAAAAACAAGCAGGACTGCATTAGTCATTTTTATAAAAAAAACAATGTACAGACTACAGACATAAAAATAAAATTCTAGAGAATTAATACAAAAAAAACTTTAATTCAAAACTTTTCTGAGTATAAATAAATCACTAACTGTTGCTTGAGAAAACATCTGCTTGTCTGCTTGATGCAGTAGCCCAACCATCTCTAACACACACAAACTGAACTTCATACACAAAGAATGAATAAACATGTCAATTCACTGAACAAAACTAAAACGACTCCTAAATATCAAAGCAATATTAACATAAAAAGCGTTGCAAAAAACTGACACCGAATAAGATAACGCTATAGAGAGAGCTGGGCTACAATATAGAAAGCTATAGTGAGCACAAAACTGTGCATTAGGTCCTATTAGTGTCTCTTATGTACAGTGAATAAAATACTGTAGGCCTACGCCGTACGGTATCCGTGTTTTATTGCGACTGTCGTCATAGCCAGTTTGTAGGTCTATGGCCTAAAATTAATACACCCATAACATAAGACCGTGTAATCGGGGCCCAAGCTAAATTTTAAGAACAGCAAATTAACTCAGTCTGTAAAACTGTAGATAAGACCTTAACTGTAGTAACTAATCAGGTTTTTTAAGTGCGCGGTATTTTTCTTCCTATTGTATATTCTATTGTAGGCCTATCAGTTGCGGCCGTACGTAGGCTCCTAATAGGCCGCATTACGTGTACGGATTTTGTCCGCGCGTCCGTCTCTCTCAGAAATACAGGACTGTAGCCCATCATGAACTTGCGCTTACCTGCGGTTGTGGCGATATCGATGTTCGTCGTCAGTTCGTTGCTCTGCTCTGTAATAGGCTGCATCACGTCAACATTTCTTTGCAACTAGCAACCGAGCAGCTGCGCTCCAGACAACGGTTTAGGACACTGATTCCACGGTTGTCGACGGTCGGTCGTGTAACCTGTGCCTAATGCTCACAAAATACGTTGTCGTTCATTTGATCACGCTTGAGTGCAACAGTAAACTTGGCAACGCTTTAGACCACTGCAGATATACCGGTAGTGATAAATAGGCCTGCGACAATACGAGCGCTACCGTGGAATGTGAACTTCCACTACAGGACGCGTAGTCTACTAGGCATGCATGGGCTATATCTACGTCGACAGCCGCCTAAAACAGACCTACATTATGTTGTAGCGGCCTATATAATCTGTATGCACGCTGCGATGGTTTACGTTGACGTATCAGCAGCCGTGCATGTAAAACGATCGTAGCGTTCAACGCAACCAACTGTAGGCCTACAAAAACTGTACGCTGCACGGTGTACGTGCATTGTCATGCATAGTGCCGTAGTGTTCAGCTGAATGGCGCATGTGACGCAAGTTCGTAACAGCGAAGCTGCAAAAGTCAAATGCCTCAAAATCTATGGTTATTAGCCTAAACAACATGCTGTGTATGTTGCCTATATGCAACCGTATAGCCTATTATAGCCGCAGTTTGCTAACAGCCACATCGCATTTGCTCCGATCTCGCTTAGGCCTAAATCCAGCCCTCCAATAAAGTTTTGACTTCAGCGGGTTGTCCACAAGTGGGGCGTAGGCCTAACCTCTGTTTTTTCTTGCCTGGACCAAATGTAGAAATTATGCAGTTGTTGTGTGCATCAAAAACGCAGTGGGGTCCAAAAGCAGAGGCCTGGTCAAGGGTCAGGAGGGGGCAAAGTCCACCTAAAGCTGAAATTTCTAGCTTTTGGACGCGTTCAACGGAAGCCGCAAACTTGGTTGAATTTTACGCGCGATAGCAGAATGCTTCCCGCGACTTAGCCATGGCCTGGGCGTCTGTCTGTCCGTCACACTGCTGTATTGTGTTAAAACGACACAAGCTAAAATCACGAAATCTTCACTGTGGGCTGCTCCTAGGACTCGTTTATCGTGACAAAATTTCGTGTCCGTGAGTGCGGGGTTTCCCCTAGAACGAGGGTGTCAAAGAAGGGTACTCCCCCTAAAAGACGTTATTTTGCCGTTATTGGCTCGTATAGAGTAAAAACGGTTGCAGATAGGTACAGACATGCTGCTTATCATAACAAGCACTGGAGACAGCTAGGCTTTTTAGATTTATCAACATCGACGACCTTGAACGACATTGAACCTTCCAAAAGGAGATTTTAGTGAATTTTTCGCATTTTTGGATGCAGCGCACATTTCAACATTGAATTGAGAGGAAATGGCTGGAGATAGACCAAGACAACCTGCGTATGAAATTTTCAGCACTAAACGTAGATTTTAGCAATCCAAGTCCCGACCACCTAGGTTTAAGGAGGCCGGCGCAGGCGGGCGTCAAACCCAACTACCCCACTAAAAAGTGGTTATTTTATCGCAATTATCTCATGTAGCGTGAAAACGGTTGCAGATAGGCAGACATGCTGCTTATCATAACACTGTAAGAAGCTTTTTATTGATGTCAACGTCGATGACCTTGAACGTTCAAAATAGGGAGTTTTAGTGAATTTTTTGCGATTTCCGGCTGCGGCACACATTTTAAGAGTGAATTGCGTCGAAATGGCTGGAGATAGACCTGGACAACCTGCGTACGACATTTTTAGCATAGGAGGTACATTTTTAAGAATCTAAGTTTCGATCTCTCAAGTTCAAGAAGTCTTCCATACGGAGGTCTCAAATTTAAGTATTCTTTCAAGATGCATTAATATGTAAATGCTGTAGGCCTACACTGATTGCCAAAGTGATAGAATCGCTGCTATCGCGCGTCACGTGAGCTTTTCTCAAATTACTTGTTAATATTTGGAGACGCAGAACATCACAGATATCTGTGTTGTCTTACAAAAATGACGTTTAACAAGTCTCACCTTGGCATGTGTTACCAGAGGGCACTTCATCACCATCAAAATTTTTCCTAAAGATAACTGGGGGGGGCAAGAGCAAGAGCACAGGGGTACCCTGGCGCCAGCCATGGCTGTTTGTCAGAATTCCGTCCAAAATTTGTAGTGTCTGTTGGAAAACTGCAACTTCCTGTACGCCTATCTTTTAAACCTATGACGCCGCTGGACCAAACTGTCATAAAAGAGCTCAACCCACTTTAAATATGTCGCTACACTACCTTGTGAAATGCAAACTCGCATGATGATGGAATTTAATGTAAATAAATATGAGAATGCACAGGATCGGCTTGATGCAGCAAAATGAAGACGTTTTAGGCCTAATGTAAAGCTTTGTAAGAGTAAACGTGGCAGATTTGCTGAAAACGGTTTGCTGAAAAAAACCTGTGAATGCTACTGCAAACAGCCTGGCTAAAACACAGACGAATGTTTATCAATTTTATTTCAAAACTTGTGAAATGCTTGAAAAAGTTGCCGTTGTGCGAACTGCTTGTGGCATTCATCAGTCTGCTATGTGCCACTTGTCGAATGTAAGAGAACCTAGCAACATGGCCAGGACACTATATAGTAAGTGCGTAAGCAACACTTGTACTGCGCCACGTCAAACAGATGTGAACCATAAGTAAAGAAAACTAGCTGCTGATACTACAGTGACAAGCAATACAGCAATTAAGTGCCCCGTGATGCTATTAAAGGGACTAAAATCCAGCATGTAAAAGTAGCAAAGTGCTGATCCAATTCTTTCTTTTAAAGTTCTTCTTTTGGCAGTAGTGACTTCTGAAAAAATGTACAGTCATAGTAATTATAGTACTAGTGCTTACTTCACTGCTTCAACCAATAACCAGACAACAGTTCTAGATTGAAATCCACCATAGTTCTATTTCAGGTTTACTCGATCTAATTTCATAAAAAGTGGGTCACACATTACCTTAACAGAGGGGACTATTGCCAATAAATTAAGGCTAATCTTTTTTGTATCTTGCGAAGTCATGACGCTTTTAATGCCATTATGTTGTGGACTGGATGACTGACCTTTTGACCTTGAACGAAAATCTAACTCACAAAAAGTAGACTAGTCAAACAAAAACACAAATGCAGCAGTGTCAAAATTAACATAAACTATAACAACATTAAGCCACTCACAATCTCATTCACATGCCTAGTAAGTAGCTGTGTATTACACTCAGCAGCACAAACAGTAGCAGGACTACCACTCTGTAAAATGTTCCTCAGGACACCGAAAATCCCCACAATAATTCAAGACATTTTCCAATTAGTTTGTCTACCAGGTATGACAAATATGTACAGAAAGGAAGCATTAAAAACATACAAACTGATGCCTTTTTAAGAGACAACGACAATGCCAAAGTATGAGAATATAACACTACAAGAATACCTAGTATACCAGTATTCTATTGTGTGAATAATTTTCATAATTCCGCAAGATTTTCAGGACACATCTGCTTATTTCAGGACATTTAACGGACAAGCTTAGAATTTCAAAAATTTTCGGTGGCAAGTGAGAGGCTTGCATGCACCACATGACAGCCAATGACTTCGGCCATCAGTCACATTACTTATTTACTACTTCTTCTCATCATCTTTCTTGTTGTCTTTCTTGTCATCTTTTTGTTGTTTTTTATCACTGTCGTTGTTCTTATTGCGAGTGCCGGTGGCGCCGGTGAGCTGTCCCATGGCATTGCGGATTTCCTCACTCTGAGGGTCAACACCGGGCAGGGACTCGAGCACACTCTGCAGAAATGCCGGGTCATTCATGACGTCACTCAGGTCATCGTCATCTTCCTCCTCATCATCGTCATCATCGTCAACCATCTACAGCACCAGCCACACACACAAGTGCTGCGGGACCGTAGCTTGGGGGGGGGGGTTTAATCGAATCTACTCCCATCAACTGGAACTAGCAGCAGCTTCACGAGTTTAAATGTATGCAAAGCAGGAAGTTGCTTTTCTCCGAAAGACAGCTATGAATTCTCAACAGAGAAGATTACAGGTGCTCAAAATTCTAATAATGTCCCTAAATTTGTCCAAAATGGAGGGTTTCAGCCACAGATTTTGCGTTTTTGGGGAGATAATTTTCAGACAAAAAAATTTTCCGACAACCCGAAATTTCTCCTTCCCGCCAAGATGCCACTGAGAACCAGAAAGACTAAATAAAAATACTAGAAAACCACCGGAAATGATTTTAAAGCTTGAGATGCATAAAAATGCACTTGCAGCCATGGCTTTGCTTAGAACCCCACTCAGGAACTCCAGCATTCTGCAAACCCCTAGCTGTATTAATGGAGGGCTGCTCAAACGTCAACCCTCCCCTTTGACTGGAAAAGTCTAGCTACTAGCCTGCACCACATTGCTATATGAAGTTGCCTGAGAACAAACATACGCCAGACTAAAGTGCTAAGAAAGAAGCAAGTTACAGTAACAGGTTTGCCACTCAGCAGCTGATAGATCGGGACTTTTATGCACCAGGAATGCCGTAATAATCTTAAACCATCCTTGAATGATCTTAGAAAAATACACGAAGTATAGTGACTGGTGAGAAACGAAACAAAAGAACAGCAGTTAGCTAGCAATGGCGAATGAATGACAAGAAAACTTCGAGACTTGTGACTACTACACACCTACAACATCACCAGGTTACTACTACTATTGGCTTTCAATGGTGAATAAATGAATAAATGAGAGAATACCTTAGCCTTGTCATCCGTCTCCATCTCTGTCACAGCCGACCCACTACCTGCACACACACAGACACATGCTCACATTACTACTATGCTACCACTACTAAACACCATCCAATACTTCTCTGACATGTTGCAACCACTATCACTACTACTATGACGATGCCTACTACTACCCCTACTACACTGTGTCCCCCAAAAAAGCAACCCAAACATTTTTGACTGTAACTTGAAAACCAATTATCAAATTTTGATAATTTTTGGTACAAATATTCCTAACACAACTTGCCATCAAATGACCGTTCATTTTCCTACCTCACCCAATGTACGCTTCTGCTATGTTATTACCTAGGGAAAACAGATCAAGCGAAATATGTGTTGAAATAAACAGAAAACTTGAAAAACATCCCCGACATTGTCGATCGTAACTTGAAAAATGATTAGCAGATTTTAATAATTTTTGGCAGAAATATTTCTCACACAACTGACTATTAAATAAGTTTTTTACTTATCACCTCACAACGTCTGCTTTTGCACTACCTGGGAAAAGCAGACCAGACGTGTTGAAATGAATGAAATAACATCAATAAATTCCATCTATCCTAATCTGTGGGCGCCAACAGCCAGTCTATCACAAGGTTTGACTGTCATGCAGCAGTGTGTCTACTAGATGAAGTTTAGCAATGTTTGTGAAGTCAAGAAGCGAATGGTACATCCTGGATTGGTCTGGAGCAGAACATTATCGACACTGCTGTCAATGAATAGAGAAAACCTCTCCATGCTTGTGTTCGCATAGTGGGCCAACACTTCAAGCATTTTTTACTGCAGGCAGTTGAAAAATGGACAACTGGATGAAATGTGAGCCAAAGTGTCAGAAATGTAAACAAAATCTGTTTTACGCTTTATGTTAATTAAGCAATCATATCACACTGAATAAAAAAGTGATATTTTGCTAGTTGTGTTTTCCCCAGGTAATACAGAAACAAACGTTGAGTAATGTGGGAAACTAAATGGTCATTTAATGGCAAGTTGTATCAGGAACGTTCATACCAAAAATTATCAAAATCTGATAATTGGTTTTCAAGTTACAGTCGAAAATGTCGGGGATGCTTTTTTGGGACACAGTGTACTAGTCTGCTACACAATCTACTAGAGATGCATCAATTATCAACCGATAATGAGCATCTGCTGATAATCGACCGATTTGTGGATAGTCAGTATGGACTAATTATTAATTTAATTGTCGGCAATTGGCCAAAGACTGACCAACTGTCAGGCACTGATAATCATGTGATTAATAATTAGCCAGGGACTTGGTGCACTTATTTATAGCACTGCTGCTGCTGCTAAACTGGTTGGCTAAAGTAAGATACAGTGACGTCTACATAGTGCAGGTAAGTTGATAGCCCTTCAACATTGTGACTATGTTGCACCACTTCTGAGATACGACGACTTAAGTGCCAAAAACAGAAAACTCCCGACACCCCACTCTCATTTAGTGCCCTCGCCTAGATCAACACTTCTGACGGACCACAATACTACTAGTACAACTAGCAGTGTACTACTAAACTGACCAGTGGGATCCATCGACATCTGCATGGCGTAGGCAACCTGTTCATCCTCCGACATCATTGAGAAGTCGCGAGTGGCAAGCGACGTTGGTGCTGATGTCATTTGTTCATCATCTGACGCCGTCGGCTGCATCGACATCTCCAGAGCTTGCTTCAACAGCAGGTCCTCGTCAGTCTCTGCACATGCAACAATTACTACACTGCCAACACGTTACTACTACAACCACCACTACTGCTACACAGCTATGTTACTACTACCAGGGTTCCCACTCAAATGATAAAATCAAAATTCAGGACTTTTTCAACACCCTTACCTTATCTTACCTTACCTTTGGGCATGCACCTGTCCAGCGCTGAGACCGTATCAGCTCGGCCCAATGCGCAGCCCCGAATGTAACCGAAGGTCACATTAGCCTCTTAGAGGTTCTTGCAAACCGAATAAGGGATATTGGCCAAACCTTACTAAGTTCTTCTTCCTCTAGTAGGTGAGATCCAAAGATGGAATATCTATCCTGCATTTGAGCAGGGCATGTTCCCAGAAAGTGGAAGGTAGTTTCTTCCTCCTCACCACATGCAGGGCAGAGTGGATCATTCCGTAGTTTCATTACACTCAAGTGTCTGTTGAGTGTTTTCAACACCATAAAAACAAGAAAAACCCATCGATGCACTTAGCTAAACTACAGGCACCTGAGTTATATTACGTTATAATCACCACAGACAGCAGGTAGTGTATGAAAAAAGTAAGTAATTTAGTTTATGTGAAATGCATAAGCAATTCCAGTAATTAAGACAAATGTTACTGGAAAAAATTACGGATTCAGTATCTTGGTTTTTCGGAATAACACTGGCAAAAATCAGGACTTTTTCATGACTTTTTCAGCACCCATGTCCAATTTCAGGACTTTTTAAGACCAGTGGGAACCCGGTACTACTCTCAGTGCTGTCAGCTGCATCAACATCTGGATACTTTGTTTCAGCAGTAGATACTCATCAGCCTCTGTACACTACTACTATGTTACGACTACAACCAACCATTGCTACTACTCCACTGTTACTACTACACAATGTCGTTGGTTGCAATAACATCTCCAGAGCTTGGTTCAGTAACTGACTGGCTAGACATGAGAACTGTCCACAAGTAAAGTGCAAACATATTCATCAGTGAAAAATAAATATATTAAATTTCACATTAAACTTATGTGCAAATTGCTTCCAGGGAGTAGTTAACTAGCTGACTGTTGTTATAGTACATGGTAATTCAACTGTTGGCAAAAACTAAAAAAATACAGGACATGTTCATGCCAATTCCAAACTGCAACTGTGATTTTTTCACGTTGATTCGAATAGAAAACCTTGGCTATTTTAAAAACCAAACTTTGCAGGATGAAAAGATGCCAAACAACAAAATAACCATAGTTGGAAAACGCAAGACCTTGAAAACGATGGAATACATTGCAGGGCATAAAAATGTACAACCTAAAAATAACACCAAAATTAGTAAATGTAAAGGTGGACCTTCCATTTTCTGGACATTGCTGGCATTGACATCAGACACTGAAGCAGCTACGGCTTTCCTTGCTTCGTCCTCCTGTCTGGCTCTTTGCTCCTCCATCGACACTCGCAGTGCCTACCACCACGTACATACATCAATCGCTCACTCTAAACAGTTAATGCTAGTAATTGATACAGCATGTCAACTGTAAATAACCGTGAACGTGCTCAGTGTACTAGCAGAATGAAAAGTAAGCGCCATGGATAATTAGATACTTTATGCAGAAGCATGAGAAACCAATTTACTAGTATATTGCATCAATACAACAAAACAAAACTCTTTTGAATTTTCTGTCTGCCGTGCCATCAAACAGAAATTAAAACTATTAGCCAAAAGTATTAAAACTATTAAAAGTATTATTATCATTAGCATATTTATAATATATTTATCCGTGGCGCACTAAACTTGTTCATGGTTGTTAGGCCATCCAAAACGCAGCTTATGGAGGATCACCTGCTATATGGGATCACACAGTGTTACCTGCCACTTGACACAGTAAATGCAATCCACCAGGACCCCAGCCAAACAGGTCGGTACTCGATTTGCCTACCGTGGAGAGATAAAGGGATGGAAGACTGAGTTGATATTGGTGGTCAGCTATCTACAGAGACGGTTTACCTGTTCACAGAGAGTCAGCCGTAATAGTAGTAGCCACTTTACAGTGACCTGATGGGAGTCAAAGCCATGGCTTCTTAACCGTAAGTCCAAAGTCCTGACCATTACACTGTTAAGCCACCTGGATAGCAGCAGCAGCTGTAGTGAGCGCTCACCCCGACTGGGAATGAAGAAAGAGACAGAGCAGTGCTCAGCAGCAGCAGCACTCTAGTAGTAGTTGCTATAGAAGTAGTAGTAGTAGTCAAGTGTTACAGACCAGAGCAAGTTCAGGGTCTTCGTTTGGATCAATTCCAAACTCGAATCCAGCACCGGGCACAGCACCGTCCTCCACAATGATTGGTGACGAAATGAGAGCATCGGACAGACGTGGACCGGTAGCCACAGTCACCAGGTGAGAACTGTCAACATTTAGATAAGTACGAGCATTCAAATACTCAAAGTTTTATTTCCATTAAATACAGCAAATACACGTTGACAACAGAATGCAAATTCATAAACCTAAAAAAACTAAGTCAATAGAAGCAACGTTCTGATCGTCAATGCTTTGTTGAACATCTCCGAAAGTATCCCAACATTTGTACCCTTTTATTTATATTACTCTTCTACCCTTATTCAATACTTATTATCTTACCCGGAGCCTTCACTGCTGTTGATGGCATTCACAAACTTGGACAACTTGTCAGAGTTTGCAGCCTGCAAAATACATGATGCACAGTTAGACTGTTGTTAATTTTGGTGAGTTAACATTAGTTGAACTGTAAAAGTGGCTGGCTTTGCTCCCCAATAAAATCAGTCAATAAAATCGGTGAACGTAGCAGATACTATCGATTATGTATGACACTGGCAGTGACTGGATTAATGTTGCAAACACACCAGTAAACTGTACAAAGCAATCAAACTTGGCAAAATTCCCAGATTCCATAAAGCCATAGTCCTAGAAAAGTATTACTTTCCAAGACTTTTCCATGACCATGGTCTTACTCCAGGACTTTCTAGATCTAGAAATTTTGAGTCAGAAATTCCACAACTTCCCTGAATTTTTCAATATCTGTACAAACCCAGACTGCATTACATAGCAACAGTGATATTGTACATCAAGTACTGCCAACATAAACCCACCTCTTCACCAAAGTTAATGACATCGACATTGACTTTCTCCTTGCGAAGTCTTTTTGCCAACTTCACCATCTGCACATCACAATGCAACAGCAAGTACTGTTACAAAAACAACAACAACACATGTAATAACTACAACTACTGCCACAACTAATATAACCAACAGCAGCACTAACCTAAAATACATACACGTATCTGTTTAACTGACACATTCCACAGTCATTTTTATTACTCCTAGCGTGCTATGTTCCTAAAGTAGTGAAGAGAAGCATATGAGATCAGTGTAATATTGAGGACCGACCGACCAACCGACCAACGACCGACCGACCGATCTCTGTTCCTGGAAGAGCCTTCCTGGAAGAACTTCAAATGGCCATATCTCCATAATGGTGCTAGATAGATGCATGGTCACTATGGACCACCCATAGGAAGTCGACCCCCAGGGAGTCGAATGGTCACGTGACCAATGATGTCACATGACCTCAAAAGGTCAAGGTTGTGACCGCATTATCTTTGAGGCACCATATCTCCATAACGGTGCCAGATAAATGCATGCATTTTCAAGACAAATGGCAACCAGCATCATCGACTGTTATTGGAAATTTTTTTCCTCTCAGTTCCTAAAATCGAGCAATATTTCATGAACTTCGGGGAGACAATTTCCAATAACGACCTCAACGCCAGTTGCTAATAATATAATATTGAAAGTGTGTAAATTAGATAACGGGTCTCTAATACAAACCAAAAGAAACGAAAAAGCTCCTAAAAGAATACAAAAAATGATGCGCTCAAGGAGGAGTACATCAGATTAGTCACAATCTAATAATATTTCTTGTACAAGCAATTCCTTCTACTGATTTAAAACATTCACAAAAAAACAACAATTCAATAATACACCTAACATATCGTAATTTTATTGAAAAATAATAAATCAGACCATATTTCTGTCTGAGACATATATTCTGCTGCAGTTTTTATACCAACATTTCCATCACTTCTAAACCTTATCTCATTTGTATCACAACTGAGATCTCACCTCTTTCTCATCATCATCCACGGGACTTCCGACAAAGACAACAATTCTCATGCGATGATTCTTACCCTGACGATGCTTCAGCACCAACTGGATATCAACAACCACACATTAGATTACATCATCATCATCAACATCAGCAACAGTAACTATTGAACAGCTGATTCAGGCATAAAAACATTCCTCTGCTTCCCTTTCCAGTCCCAGCTGCCCATCCCTAAAAACCTCCACTGTTAACCCATCCAAAATGTTAGTGTGGTTTTGTTTACTTTCAATGACACCTGAAAGAAAAAGTCCACTGCTACTTATAATGGCAGTGCCACTAAACACAATAACTGACGTAACCAACTGAAAGCATCTATCTTAATATTACCAAGCCAAGCATTACCAAACTAACTCAGCCTGAGGCTGGTATTGGCAATGGCTATGGCCACCATTAGCTAAGAAACAGTGAGTTCTGGCATTAATAATGTTCTCCTAGTGATCTAGTCAGTTATTGGAGCCAACCATCCAGCCAATTTAAATTGTTAAATAATGTAAGTAGGTATATAACTCTCCCCAACTCAAAGCAGATCAAAAGGGATGAAATCATACACAACAGAAATCAGTCTTGGGAAAAACCTTTCACCCTGTTGGACCTGGGACTAGCCAGCCAAAAGCACCCCACATATGGGCAATGCGAAACGCTATATAGTAGAACGCATGTGATACTACTGACATGTGCGATGCGCACAGCTGACACAAAGCTGATGTTGCCCTTCGGTCGGACCTGGTTCAGTTTTGACAACAGCTTGCCGACATCTGTTGTAAGTGTAACAAGCACCTCCGTTCTGCAGCACGCACCAACACAGACAGCTAACAACATACAACCTGATGCTTTCTCGCTGTACCACCATGACACTACACCGTGTCCCAAAAAAAACTAAGCAGATTTGTTTTTGTCAGAACTGCGTCAAATTTTCACCGATTTTGACAATTTTTGGCAGAAAGATGGCAAACGATACAGATATATGCGAGGTGCACTCATTTTCCACCTCACCTAATTTGCATCATCACCTTACCGTGTTAAACGCAAATGTTCCAAATTGCTACATAACGCCGAATGTTGTTATCTGCAATAAACTTTTAAA